>VFQN01003762.1_pt1 | contig 21027 bp, 16 predicted proteins | sample 3512371 | NCBI WGS metagenome assembly VFQN01 (sample SAMN10412370, study PRJNA504923) | tailings metagenome | isolation source: Replicate 2 from Balatoc abandoned mine | place: Philippines: Itogon, Benguet | collected 2017-08-28
GACCACATTAGATTACAAACCTATCAAATAGAAGAAGAAATTAAAGTTTCTGAAAAAAGAATTTAAAAGGGAAAAGACAAACCTGAGATCCTGTATCAACCTTATGCAATGCAAGACCTGTTGAAGCATTCCAAAATCGAATATGACGATCTGCTGTACCTCCACCAGATGCAAGTAAACCTTGTTGATGTGGTGACCAAGCAACAGCTTTTACTGCAGCTGTATGATCTTCAAAACGATGCAAGGGATCATTTTTACGATTATTACTTAATTGTGGTTCCCATACATATAATTTATTATCATTTCCACCTGATGCTAACATCTTTTCATCAAATGACCAACGTAAACCACATACTTCTTGTTTATGACCATGAAGTTCTCTTACAATGGATCCGTTTAAAGCATTTGGAGTGGATGGCACAGGTATTGCATCAAAGGATATTCGATCAGGTGTGAAAGTTGTGGAAAGTAATCCTGATGATCGTCGAGGAGATGAGAGGAAATCAGAAGGACGTGAAGGAGTTGTAGTAATTGGTGCCGTTATACTGGTGGTAATATTTCCCATAGGATCGGTGAACGGGAAGGTATCATCACTATTCGATGCAGTAGCAGCAGTGTGTGGTACCATACTCTCAGCCATCGTCGTAATGAGAGATCTCGAACCTGTCGAAACATCACCAGCAGGAAGGGTTGTAAATCCACTTGTAAATCCACTTGTCGATGACATAGTTGCCGATGGTGTTGTTGTATTTATTTGATTTAAATCACGATGACTTCCTGAATGTACACTACTCGTACCTGATGAATTACCTCCTCCACCAAAGGAGGAAGCGCGATGATTACTTTTTACACGAATATCTTGTAAATAAATGGAACGATCACGACTACCTGATGCTAATAATGAATTATTCCATGCTAATGCACCAACACGTGATTCATGTGATTGTAATTCACGTATCATTTTACAGGTTGTACTATCCCATATCTGTATCTTACCGGAATTCATACCAACCGCGATCTGATTCCCTGATAATGCCCATGATATGGATGTTACCATATCAGATGAACCAAAATCACATAATTTTGAGACTTTGGATGTACATGCTGACCAGAGGTATACGCATGAACATAATGCAACAGCTAACACATTATTATGTGACCAATCAACAAGATTTAAATAATAATCATCTTGCAAAGATGGTGCATCTAATATTTTATAGGGTGTTTTTGGTATTTTACGTGTTGTTTTCTTTCCTGGACTTAGATATGATGATCGACTACCTGCAGGTGATGCCGTCAGACCAAAGCCACTACCACGATCATCTATGTCCATTCCCATACCACTTCCACGTCTATCATCTTCATCAATGACTCCCATACCACCTGACATTCCTCCTAGAGTAGAAGATGATTCCATCGAGGTTGTTGAACCTTGAGATAGACGATATTTAAACAAGGAGGAACCAGATTCACGACGAGTTGGAGATTTCAAACCTCCTCCATCAGCCATCCCTAAATCTACCGCAAAATCTAATGCAGGCTGTCCTAATAATTCAGATCTTAAAAGATTATTCATTAACATTTGACTTTCCGCATGGGCTGAGGAAGAAGGTGCGTTTGGTGTAGAAGAGAGTGCTGTATTTCCTTCAGTTTTTGGAGTAGTTTCCTTGTGATTATATTTGTTACCGAGTAAATCGAAGGCCTCTTCGAGGTTTGTGGTGGTTCTTGAAGGGATAAATCGATCGGAATAGATGGTATTTGTTCCCCTTCGACTACCTCCAGTTGATGGAGGTGTCATTGATGTTCGACGATTCGAACGTTGCGGAGTGATTGGTGGTGTAAAATGGTCAGCTGTGGGCGATGAAGCGCGTTTCTAGAAAGAAGATAGGAAGGAAACAATCAGTGAGAACAAAAGAAACGGTTGAGCCAACTTACCCTCGTTTCAGGAAGGTTATGATCATCTTCCTCCATATTTGCGAACTAACTAATAAAACTACAAATTTTTACTCTTTCAGAAGTCCGAACAAACTCTTCAAAGCTGATAAAGAGCGCTAGTAAGAATTGTTGAACAGAGGTGACGGATATTTTTTGAATTAAATAGAAAACTCGATATCTACAAAAGTCGATTTATTTTAGATTTCAGGTTATTTGTTGTGAGATTCTTTATTAATAGAATGGAGGAAAACACCACTACAAGGAAGAAGTTTATTGCTGGAAGTAGTCTAAATCTTGCTGAACTTACTGGAGAAGAGGTTTCCAGTGAATCCCTACCTGGAAATTCATGGAGTCGAGTGGATTCCAGTACCTTCCAACTTCGTACAGGGCCTGATTATCAACGAACCAAAGCTAAGGCACCTTCGGAGTCAGCATATTATGAGATGATTGGAGCAGAGTAAGTCAATTCCTACTCCATCCCACAAGAAATCATCTCTTTCTGTGACCAGTTTCTTCAAATCTTCAAACCGTATCGATAATATCGGTTCAAAAGTTACTTTCCCCGAAGATTGGTTACAGTACGAGCATAATCCCGCTGGCTTACCTCCTATCTTTATCTTAAATGCCCAGGTAAATGGATTTCATTCCGCTTTTCATTGATCCTAAGCTTTCCTTTACTCTCCTCTAGGCGCCTTCAGATTTCTCTATCAACTTCAGTTTTTTCACAGAAATTGATGATGGTGAAGGATGGTCACTAATTATGTATTTTAAAATTACTCAGGTTAGAAAAAGTTCACTTGGTTTTCTATTCACTTTATTACATGTATTAGGAAACAATCAATCTCATTCAAAGTGGTGCTGAATTACCTCCTGCTCTCAAACTCCTTCAAGCTTATTGTAAGGAAGCTCCAAATAGTTTTACTGAGTTCGGGTGTAGTACGAAGAATCCTTGGACAAGTAGATTTAAAGCGATAGCTAGGATAGAACACATTGAAGAGTATAACCTTCCAAACTTTATAACCTCGTGGAACTCGAAGCCAGTCCTGATCAGACGGACAGGAACTCTCCTTAGGTACAAAAGACCTCTTTTTGTTACTCTTTTTCATCTAACTCCTTGATTCTTATTTAGAGGGGAGCATTACCTTGAGATGGACGTAAACATTCATCGTTGGGGTAATCTTGGTCGTCAGGCGATTAGCGCACTTTTCTCACGATTTGGTCAGATGGTCAATGCAATAGGATTTTGTATAGAAAGTACAACAGATGAAGAAATGCCAGAAAATCTATTTGGTTGTGGGAAGGTTATCAAGTTAGATCCTGTTAACGCAGTGAAGTGGGAAGATCTTGAATAATTTCGTTTAGATGTTTCGTTTAACTTTGTCTTTCTTCTTTCTTGTTAGTTTTCTTTCTTTCTTAGTACATTTTTCTTACCACATGTCTTGTTTCTTTATTCTCTCTACGTAATCACTTCACAAGAGTGGTGAGGGATATCTTGCAATAGATTCATTCTTCTTGGTTGAGTTTTTATGTTATCTTCTAATTGATTTGTGGTAATTATTTAATCTAATACACTAGATCTTCTGTACATCATCACTCTTTTTCCGTTAGCAGTAAGGTACTATTTTTGCGTGGAGTTAGAGTTTGAGAACATTAAATTAATAAAATACACGCAATTACCAAATTAATAGAGGAGGCATCATGCATCATTTATACAAATTCATTCAAAGCCTATAAGTACATTATTCACGACGACCATATTTCATAATTGCTCAACTTCTTTTATCTCTTGTTCCTCTTGCTGTGATGGAGACTGATCTTGTTCTTCGTCCATTACATCATACTGAGTACTTTTTACAACAATAAAACTCTCTAAATCATCAGCATCAAACTTGAGAGGGATTTGTTCGACTGGTTTCTCTTTTTCATCAACATCAAGTGGCACAGTTTCTTCGGGGACTGCAGAAGGAAGCTCTGTCTTATCTTTTTCATCAACATCAAGTGGCACAGTTTCTTCGGGGACTGCAGAAGGAAGCTCTGTCTTATCCAGAATGATGCTTTCTTCTGCGGCTGGAACTATCAAAGTATCTTCGACTTCCATCATTACAACCTCAGTATTTCTTTTTTCTTCACTCATTACCTCTTCAATTTTAAAACTCTCAACTAACTCCATCGCTTGTTCATCGTCAACAACGTCATCAATAACAATTGGATCGGTAGAAGTTTCGCCGTTATTACATGATTCTCTCTCAACAGCAGCAAATGCGGTAGGAAGCTCTCCATTCTCGTAATCCTCTTCCCATATCTCCTCAAGTTTGGTCATCGAAGAAAGTTCGGATCGCTCAGTAATAATTTCTGTTTTCTCCATCATCAGTAGACGATGACCGAGAATACTGGAATTAGACTTTGTAGTCTTTGGGCTTGCATTCGATTGAGAAGGCTTTGATTTTATCGGGCTTTCCTTTGATTTATTGTTCTCTTTGGCTTGCTTTAATCCTTTTTGATTCTTTTTCCCTTTCCCTTCATCATTATTATTATCATCTTCATCAGGCTTAATTTTCCCCGTGTATACTTCTAATCCAGGTAAGAATGGCATTGTCTTTAATTTTTCTACAAACATTTCATTAGATACTTTAATCGCATCTTGATATTGATCTTCGGTAAAGATTTCTTCTTTCCCACCTGAATTACTGTCCCATTTAACTAAATACCTTTGATTCTTTGCACCAGGATAGGTCTCTGGAGAAAATTTTATCACAACACCTGTATAATAATTTTCTTCTTTAAATACTCTTTTACCACCACCTTTACCTCGACGTTTCTTTTCTTTTGCAATCTTAGTAAAGATGACAGGATGATCAATCACCCAAACACGAGAATGTTGCGATAAATTCTTCTTCTTTTCTTCATCTTCTGTGTCTAGAACCTCCTGGCTCATTCCTTCAAACTTCCTCTTCTTATTTACAGTTATCTCATGATCATTCTCTTCTAAAATAATAACATCTTCAGACTGATCCATTGACTTATCCCTCTCATGACGCGATTCCTCAGTATCTCCCGCCCTTCTGCCAGCCGTATCATCATGATCATCACTATAATTGCCACCTCCACCATCATCGTCATCATTTATGTCATTCTCCAACGGTAAATCATCGGTTAATTGTAATTGTTTTGATTGTTGCATACTTTTATATAATTTTTTAGCTTTAGAAAAATCACATTCATCCATATCTTGTTCATCACCATCTTCCCATAATATATGATATAATTGATCTTTTAAACGTGATGAACTAGGTGGACAATATTTAACAACTTTACCAACGAATAACTTTTGTGCACCAGGTGCACCGGGAATAATACCAGGGATATAAAAATAATCAGCAACTTTTGAACCTATTGTTGAATGTTTTACTGTCCAACTATTATTTACTTTATATAAATCAATTGCATTTTCAAATGCTTTAATATCTAATATATATTCTTCTTGATCTTTATCATCATACCATTTTGCTATATATTTTTGATCTTTTATATTTGGCTTTGTTGGTGGTATAATATCAACAATTTCGCCAACATACAAACGTACTTCTGGTGGGTTTACTTGAGAATTTGGAACGAAGAGATACGTTGCAACCTTTGTTCCTATTGCATCATAGACAGAGGAAGATGAGGAAGCAGGTGATTTTCCTTTCTTCTTCTTCGCTGAAGAAGCTTTTTTCCCATTATTACTGGCTTTGTTTTGAGGGATGTTTGGTATAGTCTTTGGTGGTGGTTTGGAAACAGTTTTAGCAGGAGGATTGAATAAAGATTTCTTTCCGGTAGATGAAGAGCGACGATCATTCTCATCATCTTCGTCTTGAGAATCTTCATCATGTTCATCTTCTTCAGAGGATTCGCCATACCTCCTTCGACTGCCTGCAGTAGATCGAGCACTTTTCCTACTACCTTCAGCGATACTTGAAGAGCTAGATGGCACCGCTGTTCTTGGGCTTTTCCCTCCATACTTAGGGACCTTGGAATCTTTATGTGAACCTTTCGGTGGCGGTGCATCAATTCGAACAATCTTCGATGTTTTCTTCGGATTTACGACCACAACTTCCTCCTCTTCTGATGAATCATCATCATCATTATCGTAACGAGAGTGTTGCTTCTTCAACTTTATTGTCTTTATCCGATTTTTATGTTGACGATTATCATTGTTATCATCATCGTTTGTGTCTTTCAAGAAAGAACCATTATAACTCTTACTCGTCCTTGATTGTAGTAATGTGTTTAAGAAGGTATGTCCATTCGCTGATAAATCTTTCACAGGATATATAAAATTACAATTTTTCTCATTATAATCATCTTCATTTACTTCATATATTGATTTATGATCAATAATTTTATAGATAATATGTATTAAACCTGATGTATCTGATAATCTTAATAATTTATCAATACAATTTTCAATACTTTTCCTGATAATAGGATTAGAATTTTTCAAAAAAGAATCATTTTTCCCTGCCATATGACGTAATAATGATTGAAAATAAACACCAATACGATGAAATAAATAATTCGGAACAAATTGTTTCGATGATTCAAAAGCTTTTTTATCACCATTAGAACAATATTCCTTTCCTGCAGTAGGTATTACTTCAGCTAATAATGGTATATTTGGTTGATCAACCTGTAAATTAAAGATATAATTGGATTGTGATTGAGCAAAGGTTTCATATAAATCAATAATTGTATCAACAATATGAACACGATTGATTAATATATTGTCACTTTCAGTATTTCTCCATCTTTCTACTGCAACAAAAAAAGGTTCACAATATTTTTGCATATAGGATTTTAATGGTAACCATGTGGGTGGTTGGATAGATTTTCCTGTATGCATAATAATTGTCTTCCTTTGAGGGCTTGCAGCTAATATACGAGGATTTGGGATCGGATCAGCCTTTGTTGAACGAATGTCAAGGCTTGAGGCCTTTGTTAGCGTAAGTTTCCCAGCATTTGCGACTTCGGTTATGGAGACAGTCGATGTGGTTTCTTTTCCTTGCACTTCGGTTTTAGCTTCGATTGATGACCGAGAATCCTCAAGTGCTGGTAGATTCTTATTTTTCTCTTCTTGGACAGCCTCCACTGAAGGAGGTGAATCGCTTGCTTCCAGCACAGTTGTTGTGGAGGTGGTTGTATCGGTGGGCTCTGACATTGGAGAACTTCCTTCAACTTTCACTTCCAGATTGCTCTCTTGATCTGCTAAAGAGGTCAGATGATGTGAGTTCTCAATCTCCATCCCTGAATTTGAAAGGACCACAAGAAGTTATGAATAGATATTTTGAAATAAATCCACTGACTTTCTCTCATGAAAAGCCTAAGATATGAAAAACCGGTTTTCTTAGAACTCGAAATATTCAATCCTCCAAATATTTTTCTATTTTTACGGCGTAGCTGCCCACAAAAAGATGAAATGAGGAAGAAGAACACTGTTCGGGATGAATCGGGTCGACAAAGATTTCATGGAGCATTCACTGGAGGATTTAGTGCCGGTTACTATAATACTGTCGGAAGTGAGGAAGGGTTTCAGCCAAAAGCCTTTGTATCATCAAGAAAACAAAGGGCTGAAAAGAATGTGCAAAGCATACGAGACTTTATGGATGAAGAGGATGGACTACTTGGTGGCTCATTAACAGCTAAGAACGAAGTTGATAGCTTCCAACCTCAAAATGAGCAAAGACAGAAGTCAAAGTCAGTTTTATTTGAGGATGAAGCAACTTCTGAAAATTCTCGAGCAGTGCAGGTTCTTCTTGCAAATTTAGTCATCGAACCCACAAATACCATGGGTAAAAGGATTCTTGGGATCTTAGGTTGGAAGCCAGGTATGGCTATTGGACCGCGAGTGAAGAAAGTGGAGTATTCGAATCTTGCACTAAGTCGAAATTCCCTTCCACAACAAAGCTTGGAAGATGGCATGATTACTGTTGCGCCTCGAGAAGACAAGTCGGCTTTTGAAGTTTATCCAGCCCCTAAAACAAATTATCAAGGTATTGGTTATGTTCCTAATGAGTTTGACTCTGCAAGAGATGAGTGGGAAGGAAGAGGAGAAAATGCTCGATACGATGAGGAAGAGAATCGTTATAGAGTAAGTGATCTCTTCAAGAAAAACGATCCTTCCAACAAAGCGATCGATGAAAGCCCCAGAAGGAAACCTCAGAAAAGAAAAACTTATGTTTATCTTGACGACGATGATGATATTGCTTTCCATGATGATGAGGAGGATCGCTTCCAATATTCAAAGACTGCAATTTTTGAAGGGGATTTAGATGAAGATGAAGACAATCACCCAAAGAAACTTCAAAAGAAAGAGCGAGAAATTAATCACTATATTCAATCAGCTGCTGATCCTGCCACGAACTCAATCCCAAAACACCTCGCACCACTTAGGTCTCCTTCTGATAATAAGCTTCCATTACCTGGATTCCATGTGGCGCAAAACCCACAGATGATACCATCTTTCTTTCCGCCCCCAGAAATTCCTAAAGATTTTAAACCCATTCATATCTTTCGAGTGATTGAAGAAACAGAAGTCTCGCAACAAAAGGCTAAGGATTCTTTGTTAGTTAATACTCTGAAAACTCATCAAGTAAATATTCTTGAAAATGCTGAAAAAAGGAAAAACTTGCTAGAAAATATGAACCAAGAGACTACCAACAATGAAGAAAAAGCTGAAGCGAAGATAGGTGATGGAGTCGCGAAGGCTTCTTTACCAACATCCAAAGTTCCTTCTGTTTTTGACTACCTGAAGCCTGCAGATCGTGCGCGAATATTGGGTTTAGCTCAAAAGATCAATCCAACCTTCAATACAACCACCTCAACAGATTTGCACCAAATCGCTCCTAAACCTCTACTCGCTGATCTGGAAATTGAGAAACCAGCTCCTGTGGTAGCACCCCCGGTCGAGGAAGAAAGGCGACCGTTATTAGTATCTTCTTCTCTTTTAACTTCTGCTTTTGCTGGTTTATCCGAGTCTTTTAAAAATCGTTTTACAACGTCTGCTGCCACTGCCAATACTTCTACCCCCGGAGATCCAGTTAATCCAATCGGAGTTGTGAAGGAAGGGTTGGCAAGTTTACAAGAGTACACTCAATTAGTTCAAGAAAAACAGAAGCAGTTCATTAGTTCCGCAGATTCTACCAAGCCGACTGATTCCTCGAAATCAGGGCCTCCGTCTCAAAGAATTCATCGAACGACCGTTCTTTGGACACCAAATCCTCTTCTTTGCAAACGATGTCACATTAAAATGCCTGAAATTGCTACTATATCTCAATCTTCATCGTCAACTGTTAGTACATCTGAGAAATCATCTACTGCGGACGCAATGTTCCAAAGACTGTTTAATGAAGTTCCTTCATCTTCTGCTCCCAAAAAATCGAAGGAGGAAGAAGAGAAAGAGAGGAAGGAGAAAGAAAAGCGTGAACAACAGTTAGAAGAGGAATTTAACGCGTTTGATGTTTACCAGACATCTGAGCCTAAACCAGCGTTGTCCATTTTCAAGTCAATTTTCGCTGACTCTGAAGATGAAGATGAAAGCGATGAGGAAGAAGACGAGGAAGAAAGTAAAGTCGAAAAAATGGATGAAAAGTTGAACCCAAAGGATGAACAAAATGAGGGTATGAACAAAATTTCTGACACGAAACCTTCGGAAGGTCAGCCGGTGAATGTTGATAAAGTTGAAGAGGTCCCATCAGGTAAAGAAGAACTGAAAATGCCCAAGTTCATCCCTCGTTCAAAGAGATCTGCTTCTTCTCACAATGAAGATTCAGTTAATAAAATTGTGCCGATTGGAAAGTCTAATCGTGCAATTGTACATGCTTCATCTTCCTCAAGATTTAACCAACCAGCGAGAAATTTGACAGCAAAAGACAGTGAGAACGAGGAAGTCGAAGAAGATGATGATGGATTAATTTTATTCCCACCTTCCCAGAAAGTTCAAAGACAAACAATTCGAAAACCAGTCGTTTCTGAGATAGAGGATAATAGCCCCGCGATTGATTTTATCAGTTTGAAAAGAAAACCCGAAGATTCCTTTCCGACCTCGATAAATGCCGAATCAACTCAAAATACTGTGAGCAGGAATGAAGCGGACGTTGATTTAGTGACTTCATCCATTCAATTCAAGAAGAGAAGAGTTGCAAGTACTTCAACTCTTCCATTGAGAAAGTTTGAGATGGAAAATAAGAATGAGAAGCAAGATAGTGTTGAAATCATAACAGAACAATCTGATATTTTGCCGTTAAAAGAAGAAACTGCACCGATTATTCCCTCACCAGTTCCTCTTGCCCAAACCCTTGACTTCTTCCCAGACAGTGAAAAGAAGTCAGAATCCTTAATTCCCGAAAGCATTGTTTCCAAAGGGATCGAGATGTTGCAACAAAGTCTTCTCAAAGATTTGAATCCTTCAAAGAAGGAGAAAGAGAAGAAAAGCAAGGAGAAGAAGAATCGAGAAAAAAAAGAGAAGAAAAAGAAGGAGAAGAAAAGTAAAAAATCATCTCACAAGCATCATAAAAAGGAAAAGAAGAGTAAAAAAAGCAAGAAATCGTTCAACGACAGTGAGGGTGGAAAGTTTGTCGAAGAAATGAAAAAAGAGGGGGTCGATTCGTCGGATGATAGTAGCGACAATGAAAACAGTAGTGATGAAAGTTCGGATGGCGGAAACCGTTAAAAGAAATATGCTCAGATTTTATTCAAAGGAATTTTTATTTACTTTGTTTACGACTAAAATCAAATCATGCGAATTTTAACAGACGAAAGGTTTACAAGAACAAAGGCGGCCAGCTCCAGCAGAATAAGAGAAATTCAAAGCAATACCTAAACTCACATCAACAATAGAATTCCGAAAATCTTTTTTCATTTAAAATCATTTCAAGAAGCGTATATTCTTATTCTTCTGAAAGGAAGGTTTCAACTAATCCAATGAAATGATGCTTAGAACGAGAACCAGACAGTTCAGGATGAACAGAGTAAAGTAAGGTGAGTGGCGTCATGACCATTGCCAAGCTAGATGGCATCTGATCGACAGGTGGTAAGCGATAGTTTGCCCGACTTTCCTCGCAAAAGAAACATTTTGACCGAGATTGGCCGTGGTTAATGTAAGTACATCGTTGACAGAGCCACCGACCAAATTCTTCCATCTCGTCGATTTGCCTTATAAAATTTTCTTTTCGCACATCTTCCAATTTGCTCCGATGATCAGCAACTATATCTGAAGCGTAAGTTCCAATTATATAAAATGTGTTGAGTCCGAGGGTTGGACGCATAAGTGGGCCACATTCATACTGGTACTCGAGCTCCTTGAAGTCCGAGACTCTGCCTTTGAAAGAATCCAAGCAAGCTTCAACTTGAACTGTTACTGGTCCACTTAACCCACATTGCCGCCAACACTCATCATTTATGAATTCAACTCCTTTAATATTGAGGAAAGATGTGGCAAAGACTGCTCCTCCACAAATGCCAATATATTTATTCCTCTGCGAAGATGAGAATAGCCACTGTGAGATAAGAGTTATCCCTTTCTTTGATAATGCTTTGGATAGGGCAACAGGTTTCCCTCCACATACGACGAGAACTTTGGCTCGTTTAAGACTTTCTTTCAAAATTTCATATCCATTTCGATCATCAAGATCAACGGTTTCGACAGAAGCAACCAAGTCTTCAAAGATCACTTGACGAAGTAAATCAATAACTGCCAGATAAGAGGATCTATCAGCCCAACTATCCCCTCCTAAAACAAGAAACATGATATAAATACACCATAACACAATCATTTTCAACTCTCCTATACTTCTCACCTCGCGTGGTCTTCAAATTGAAAATCGCATCATAAAAGCGCTTTTAGGAGAGAGTTGCAGTTGAAAGTGTTTCTTTGTTGTTTGTTGGAATGGTGTGGAAAAAAGAACAAACAACACCCTAAAATATCCTCCAACTCCTCCCTTTCTCCTCCTTCGATTGAATTAACAGACAGTCAGAGAAATAGACAAAGATGTTAGCTTCCCAAAGAACTGTTTCAAAGTTTCGTGTTTCAAGTTATGTCAGAACTGTTACCACTGTAAAGAATTTTATCAATGGAAAGTTTGAAGAATCTAAAACTAATAAATGGATTGATGTCATTAATCCTGCTACTCAGGAGGTGATCAGCCGTGTTCCACAATCGACACCAGAAGAATTAAATCGTGCTGTTGCAAACTCTGCTGCAGCTTTCAAGACATGGAAGGAAGTTCCAGTCCAACAAAGACAGGTAGCCGAAATGCCTCTTTCTCTCTCCTACTCTATAATCTTTTCGCTCTGATAGAGAATCTACTTCAAGCTTCAAGCATTGATCCGTGAGCACACTGATGAGCTTGCTTTAAGCATTACCAACGAACAAGGCAAGACTTTATCTGATGCTAAAGGTGACGTCTTCCGTGGATTAGAGGTTGTTGAGACTGCTTGCAATATGGGAACTCACTTAATGGGTGAAACCTTAGGAAATTTATCCAGTGGATTAGATACCTATACCTACAGACAGCCTCTCGGTGTGACTGCTGGTATCTGCCCTTTCAACTTCCCTGCCATGATTCCTCTTTGGATGTTCCCTGTATCCACCGTCTGTGGTAACACTATGGTCTTAAAGCCATCTGAGAAGGATCCTGGAGCTGCTATGATCCTCGCTAAGCTTGCACAAGAGGCTGGGTTACCTGATGGTGTGTTAAACGTTGTTCACGGTGCTGTTGATACTGTCAACTTCATCTGCGACGAACCTAATATTCGTGCTATTTCTTTCGTTGGTGGTAACCAAGCTGGTATTCATATCTTTGAGCGTGGAACCAAGAATGGCAAGCGTGTTCAATCAAATTTAGGCGCTAAGAACCATGCTACTATCTTACCTGATGCTGATAAGGAAGGAACTATCAACGCTATTATTGGTGCTGCCTTCGGTGCTGCTGGTCAAAGGTAAAGAGCATTCGGCTTCTGTTTTATTCGATTATTGACTTGTTGTTTGATAGATGCATGGCTTTATCCACTGTTATCTTCGTCGGTGAATCAAAGAACTGGTTACCAGAGATTGTTGAACGTGCTAAGAAGCTTCGTGTTGGTGCTGGTATTGACCCTAAGACTGAAGTTGGACCATTAATCACCAAGGAATCCAAGAAACGTGTTGAGGATTTAATCCAAGCTGGTGTCGATGATGGTGCTCAATTACTCTTAGATGGACGTGGTGTTGTTGTTCCTGGATACGAGAAGGGTAACTTCGTTGGTCCAACTATCTTATATGGTGTTGATGGAAAGAACCGCGCATACACTGAAGAAATCTTTGGTCCTGTCTTAGTTGCTTTATCTGTTGATACCATCGAGGAAGCAATTGAGTTCACTAATAAATCCCAATATGGTAATGGTTGCGCTATCTTCACTCGCTCTGGTGTCATGGCACGCAAGTTCCAACACGAGATTGATGTTGGACAGGTCGGTATTAATGTGCCAATTCCTGTTCCTTTACCATTCTTCTCTTTCACTGGTTCTCGTGGTTCCATTCGTGGTGATATTCACTTCTATGGTAAACAAGTAAGTTGTCTACGACTAACAATGAGTACACAGTCTGACTAATAGATTTCTATCTAGGGTGCTCAATTCTATACTCAAATTAAGACAATCACCAGCAACTGGGATTACAAGCCAACTCACACTTCATCTCCATTAACTATGCCAACTCTTGGAAACAAGAATTAGACAGTCAGTCGACTATTGTCTATAGATAGTAATAGGGTTATTGTAGTGGGAGGACAATGAAAGAAAGAGAGTGATCGCTTTGTACATTCGGTAGATTGTTAGGAGAATAAGGTGGTGGTATTTCGTGTTGAATAAGAATCATCATAAATTCAAAACTTTTCATAACACAAAGAAGGATCGCGCGTGCAAAGTGTGAATTTTGTGCTTTTGCACAGTTATCCATTACGCACTTATTTTTAATGATTGTGATGAAGTTGCTTTTATTGCTCATTTTCCTTCATACCATTCAATCTTTTTGGATTAGTCCGATTCACAAATGGAGGTAAGATCTGTTTCGATAGTTATTGTGAAATCATTTCCATTAAACATTTGATTTCAAAGAGCAATACCTCATTCATCCTTGAAGTTAACAAAGCTGTTTGATCGTCGTTCAAAGGTAGAACTAAAGAAAGAAAAAGAGGTTGATGATTTTTTCACACATTTGCCTAAGAATAATGAAGAATTAAAACAAAAAGCATATGAAATATTAGATTATTTAGCATGCCCTTATTCTATGGAAGATCCTGACTATGATCCAATCAAAGCACAACGAAGAGATCGTATCGTATCATCATTAGATTATACTGAATTAAAATTTGAATTAATACAAAGAGGATTACCTAAGTCTGGTGAAAGAGTTGAAATGTTTACTCGACTATTATTACATATTATTGATCCCACCATAGACTATAGAGCAACGTAAGACCACTATTCAGACCCTTTGTGACACCTTTTTCTCATAAAAATTCTTCTTCTTGTTCCTCTTTTGTAGGATGTTTACCGGTGAGAAGTTGTCCTATCTTACTCCTAAAGATATTCGAGAGAAGAATATTACTGTACGCAACGAAGAGGAACGAATCAAGGCACAACAACTCGACCTAGGACCTGACTCAGACGATTTAAAGGTATTTCGAAGAATCCCAAGAAAAAAACCATGGGTATTACTCGATGGATTAGATCGTCGTGAGACGAAAATCCCCTTAACCCGTGTTTTCCGATCACCAAAACTAGCGCATGATCAAGATCGATCCACCACATCCTCTAATACCACTTCAATTAGGAAGATCAATGCTTATCTTGTTGCATCCAATGATATTATCAAACAAAGTAAAAACGGCGGAATAAAGATTAATATCTTCTTAACCAATGAAAGAGGATGGAAGTCTAAAGCAATGCGAATTATAGCAGATGAGATTGCATTAAAATCTGATTCACTTGTGATTGTACCTGATTTATTCCGTGAACAACATGATACTATCATTAATGATGATGAATTAAGGAAATCTTTTACTGTAGCAGAGAAAAGACGAATCTTTGATGACATCATTGCAACTTTTCAATTTAGTGTCAATGAACTTCAACCACGTGCTATCTCATTATTTGGATTAGGGATTGGTGCTGGCTTTGCATTAGAGTATACCTGTGATGTTCATAGTATTAGTTGTGAAGGAATGAAACAACAGATCGATCAGATCCTCTCTTCTTCATCATCATCGTTATCCTCATCGGAGTCAGAGGAAGGATGGAATATAGAGGAAGTGATTCGCAATGATCTCATTGCTACTTACCTTCATGAACATATGTGGTTAAGAAAGCAACTGAAAGAACATCCTCCTAAGATTCCTCAGAGGAAAGTGAAGAAGCAGCGAGACGAAGAAGAGGAAGATAATGAGTATGATGATATAGATAACGATGAGAAGGAGTTGTCAGAGATTGAAGACCTTGAAGAAGATCTAGGTATGATCGTCGCGAACTCTAACGATGATGGCGAAGAAGAAGATAATGAAGAAACAAGTGATGAAGAACTAAGAAAACAAATACAAGATTTTGCAAATGAATATCGAAATATGAATCAATCTCAAATGATGACATCATCAGATCTTAATAACGGCACAAAGACAACAACATCAACGAAGAAGAGGAAGAATGCCAAAGAGAAACAAGAGAATAAAGCACTTCCTAACCAGGCATCCATAGCATCATCATCTTCTTCTATTACATCAGTAGATCTCTCAACGCAACAATCCAAACAAATCTCATCGTTGTCAGAAGTGTTCGATGATAACTTCAATCAAAACAATTATACTGAATACTATGACCAGCTCAGAGGAGAGTTAAGACATATCTTAGAGAGGTCGAAGTATTGTGAGGAGAAGCGATTAATGCAATTGAATAACTCGAAGATCTCTCCTGTAGATATTATAAAATATGTTCCTAATGCTCTCATTGCTTGGAATGCTGAGGGATATGATGTAGAGAAGGTTAGCAAGCAGTTATATACATCATTATTCTTTGCAGAAGGATTACCAACAAGCAGTAATAACAATAACAATAACGATGATGATTATGAAGACGACGACGACGACGACGATGACGAAGAAGAAGAGGATGAAGAAGATGATCTGAGGTAAGAGCGATACTATCAAAGATATTCATTTATTTTAATATCTATCTAATATCTAATAGTGTAATAATCTCAGCAGAACGAAGAAAGCTTTGTTATGAATTATGGAAGAGAAGGGATGATGTATTAGACTTTATGTTTCGTTTATATGAAGATACGAACACAACCTTCCTTCATAACCCATCGAATAAACATGATTTAAAGTGTCGTCAAGAAGCATTAGTCATAGGCAGTGCCTTTGCTGATATGTTTAATGTGAAAGGACCGAAAGAGTTCATCTATAATGTTGGATCTAATAAATACACATTAGAAGTATTCTCTGAGGTATCGAAGGATCAGTTATTAATGTCACAGGTTTATTCGAATAGTTTAAATAGTCAATTACATGATAAACAATGTAAATTAGATTATCATGTGAATGAAGATCTTTATGATCGTGCTCAATTAAAATAGGCAACCAAGACAATGAGAGAGAATGGAGGATAATGGTAGAGAAAGAGATTGATGCACAATAGATATGTTTTAAGTCTTTTTTAATGTGTACATATAAAAGAAATATAATATATGTTATGTTCACGAATCATTTGATCTTTCAAAGTTTGTTTATTAAATTTGAATGAATTCAGATAATTTCTCATGAGAAATCATTTCTATTTTAATCACTCATTAGTAAGATGGCTTCTTACCTATTTTAAAGGGGTAAAATTCCAATCGAATGGATTATCAGTACCTTTAACCTACAATACAATTTCAGCATTGACAGAAAAAAAGATCTTAATTGCATCAGTACTTTTAGAGAATTTTTATACTTTAGAATATGAAAAAAAAAGAACAGATCAACCCAACCAACCAACTAACCTATCAACCCATCAAAAACCTCGAGAATACAAAAAAATACCAAGAGAGAGAAAAAAGAAAAAAAGAAACACCTATAATACACCTAGCTCCACTCTACCACTATCATCCTCTCTAACCAATCAATCTATATTCCTTTCTTATCTCCTATCTATTCAGCCTTCACATCCATCACAGAGTCATAAGGACGATAAGATCCTTGTATATAATCCCATAACATCGTATACTGCGAATAATTACTCTCGGGAATACGATGATGTACATCATGTACATTCACATTAAACACCAATGATTGTATATCATATCGTGTATGATTTAATGAAGCTAATATACCACCAACAATAATAAAGAAAGCAACGGTGAGAATATGACATGGTATGACCCAAATGGTTAATAAATGTAAATATTCACCAACAAAGAATTCAAAAGGATGTACATTAATTGCATCTGGATTCCCTCTAGATGGTGCTTTCTGTCGATGATGATGTTTATGAATTAATGGATAGATTGATCGTATATGTAAGATACGATGAAAATTACAATAGAAAAAATCATAAAAAATATAAAAAAATACTAAAGAACCAATAGTATTGCCTACTGTTACCTCAGATAAATCCCATTTAATACTAGGTGTTCGAGTCGTTACATATAAGAGGTGATACACAAACATGGCAGTTAATCCTTTGTTAATAAGGATATATAGGTTATCTGTTGCATCAAATTCATCTAAATGTTTACCTTTAATAGGAATTTTTGGTAATTTTAAGAATTCACATATTGGTGAAATAATTGTTGATAATATTTCTAATCCTAAAAAGATTACACCAACAAATAATGGTATAATATTCACTGTCCATTTTGAGTATTCCCAATCAGCTAAGGTTGACATGATCCTCCTCTCTTCACTTTCGTTTCAAAAAAGAAATAATAATTAAAGGTAATGGAATGTAATCCTTTACAAATGACAGATCTTGGATGTGATGATGTCTCCTGTGATGATACTATGAGTATCTTTTGTGTTTAATGGATAGAAAAAACGAATCAAATCTGACTGACTGGAAAAGACCGTTTAGGAATTTGGGAATCCTTTTAGGAAACTGGGAACGAAAACGAAAAAACGCTTTTTAATTAATAAAAGGAACGATGTTTTTCCTTGTTTTGGGGAAAAAGCATGGTGATTTCGGGTTTGTGCATGACTTTTTGTTTTGATGGCGCGGCAGGTGACGCTGCTGTTGACCAATTTTTGATGTTTGTTTTTGGTCAAATTTTCAACAAAAGATGATGGAAATACATCTCTTTTTCATCTCATAGAAGTGATGTTCTTCCTCAAAAATTGAGGAAAATTATTCTTGAATTTCCCTTTTGAATTTTGTGGTGGATCATCAGTCAATTCACCATGTTAGGAATAATGATTGATATACAATTTAATTGCTCTGATAACAATCATCAACAGAAACAATGACAACAACCTTCACTGAAAGAATTACTGCCTTATTACCAAGGCTTTCATTCAGTAATAAATCATCCCCTTACTCTATTCACTTTGATGCTGGTGTCAAGCATATGGAGAGCAAGAATTATGCTGATGCGAAGGAACGCTTTGATCTATGCCTTCAAGAACTAAAATATGGAGAGGAGGGAGTCGAGTTAACAAAAGTTCAGACTGAGCGATATTTAATTCCTACTTTATGTCATCTCGCTACCTGTCACTTAGAGCTTCGTCAGTATAATAAGACAGTTCAATACTGCAAAGAAGTATTACAACGAAGACCAAGCCATAAGAGAGCACTCTACCTACAAAGTCTAGCGAATGTTGAAATGGGTTCTTTCAAAGCTGCGATGAAATATTTGAAGAACAAATAAGAGGGGGAATGATTTCCAAGTTCATTGTAGATGATGGATAACGTTGAATAATAAGAATAACATCAGGAGTTCTAACTGAGCTTGATCGATCTTTTATTAAGATTTGTTTTTCTTTGTGTCAATAATGTAAAGCTTTCATCTTTTCTTTTCTCTTTCGTAATATTTTAATTGAACAGAATATTGAAATGTTTAAACTAAAAAAACAACGTTATAGTTTTACATTACACATTGACCTCGGTCAATTTGAAAATTCAGGAAAATAATAAGACACAACCAAAAACTGTACAAAACACACATTCATTCATCTAATATTTGATCGGAACCTTCATTCAGAAATTCAGAAATAAGAGAAGAGACAAAGAAAACAAAATGATGATATTGTTGAGAGACTTCGAGAGGTTATACGAGCTTCAATAGAGAGACAAAGAAGGAGGAAAATCAAAAATCAAGTGGCTATTTCGCATGCATCGGTTCAATAAGAGTGATAAATTCAACCATTGAAGGGATACGGGAGTAAGGAAAAGAAAAACATGAATCAAAGCATTATATATTGAAGACAAAGAATGCTAAATATAATACAACACTGTAAAAGAATAATGAATTAAATGTGATTAATTTCTCTGGAAAAACAAAGAAGTGACGATTTCGCCTAAACTAAATCCTCTGAAATCTCTTGGTGATTCAAAGGAATATTAGTAATAGGTAATTGAATCGATAAATTTTCATTGACAAAGTTTCCACCATCTTGTAATATTTGTAAATTTTGTAAATCAAGATTATCATCAGGATTAGGAATAATTTTATTCATTTTTGTTGAAAGATAATTAATGATTTTTTCAGAAAGACGTTTTGTATGTGGAATTGTTTCAATTCTCAGGCTTGGAGTTGGGAGATTACTACCAGCACCAAAGCTCGCCGAGTTATGAACTATCGATGACGTTGAATCAGATTGCAGCAACTCGCGCTGTTTCGCTGATTCAGCAATGGTCACAATTAATGGAGGTCGGACGATACCAACAGATTTCTCTGGAGTTTCTATGTCTTCATTATTGCTTTCACCCTCACGAGTTCTAGATGTAATTGAAACTCTAGCGACAGTAGAAAGAGGAGAAACTTTGGATCTTTTCTGATTCTTCTTTTTATTTTGAATTCTTTTCTTAGTTGCTACATTTGCTATGAAAAGAGATGATGAAAGCAATCAGACAAAGAAAGGCAATAACAAAAATAAGAAGTACTTACCATTTACTAGATACGCTTTGAATAATTCTTCTTTCTCTTCCTCCGAGAAAATTTGTTCACCAGAAAATAAAATAAAATAAATTAAAGAAAGAACTGTTATTCCTGTAATAATGAAAATTGAAATATAATTATCACTTGCATAACTAACCGAACTAATAAAACAGAAAAGAAAAATTACTATTCCAACATAAGCACCTATAGTTCCAAGTGGGCTAATAAAGAGTCGTTCTAAACTTGAATATTTTTGATGGAAACAAATATAACTGATCAATGCTGCGATGCATACGATCATTGTTGAAAGGGATGTTACAATTGCACAATGTTGAATTAAACTTTCATTATAGAAAAATACAATGTTTAAAACAAAATTCATTAGAGCGAAAATTAATAATGAGATATATGGAGTCTCAAGGAATGGTATCACCTCTTGGAAGATTTCAGGTAGTAACCCAGATTTTGCCATACAGGAGGATTGTCGACCACAACAAAAGATGAAGGCAAATGCTGAAGCAAATAAGAAAGGAAAACAAAACCAAATCGCATGATTATAAGAAATATTTAAAATCTTACTAAAACCATATGCAAGGGGAAATTCCTCTAATGCAACCAGATCTATTCCAGGGTATTGTAAACTTGCCATAACCGTTAAGCCTATAATGCTCATAATACAGACAACTATCACAATCACCATCATTACTGGAATGTCTTTCTTTGGGTTTTGAGCACATCGTGAAGTTAATGGAAGGAATTGAATACCAAGAAAAAGCGTCGTAACCGTGGGAATATGGGCCATTAATTCAGTCATATTAAAGTCATTCTCATGCGATCTTTTCCCCCATGTATCAAAATCTGCGTTAGGAATCGATCCAAGAACATAAATCAAGACTAACGCAAGAAGGCCAGCACCAAAAGAAGTATTAACAACCCAGAATAACCTCCCACCA
>VFQN01003763.1_pt1 | contig 21017 bp, 34 predicted proteins | sample 3512371 | NCBI WGS metagenome assembly VFQN01 (sample SAMN10412370, study PRJNA504923) | tailings metagenome | isolation source: Replicate 2 from Balatoc abandoned mine | place: Philippines: Itogon, Benguet | collected 2017-08-28
ATCAGCCCAAAATGCGCCTGCTTCGAACCAACCGATGAAGATAGGAACGCTGGTCCACATGGACAGGCAGGGACGCCAGTTTCCTAGCGACTTGCCCTGTTTTCAGCACGACTATTCAGAGTCTGACCTGGTCTGACGGTACAGTACCGTACCTTGTATGCCTCATCGTCGACCGGCACAGCAGACTGTTATACGCATAGCCAACGGCGTATCACATAGCTTCTGGTACACAGAGCGTCCATTTACCGTACTGGTATGCACCATCGGTAACACCGAGTTGGTGACAGTCACCATCCAGTGCCACCGGCTATTGTGGGCAGGGGACCAGGTGCAGCCATCCCCCAGTCCCGTACAAGACACACAGTCCAGCAGGATAGACACCGCATGGCCAGAGTGGATCCAGTGTTACACTGTGGGCAAAAGCCAGGGGTCCATAACCGGACCGATACACAGAGATGGCCTCTTGGGCCTTAGGCACGAGCCGGGAGGGCTCAAAACCAGCCCCTGCTCAAAACCAGCCCCTGCTCAAAACACGGGACTACGCACGACAGCACACGCGGGGGTCTACCCACCCAGGGCAAACCGCGGCCCCAAGACGGCACAGGCAAGAGGACAGGCCCAACCCGCACACACAACACCCGCACACACAACGGCAAGGGAGACCAGCGACATGAACAGAACACCGAGAACCGCCTATGTTAGAATACCGGTAGTGTAGAGGACAGTAACAAAGATCACAAGTAATACAAGCCGCGTCGACGAGAAGCAAAAGGCGCCACCGCCATGGGCTCCACCGCCACAACGCAAGCCAGGCAGAGGAGCACACAGGAGGACAGGAGCACAGCCAAAGTTGTGCACAAGGGACCCCCACTGTCCAGCGGGGAGACGGGCAGCAGCAGCGGCGGCGGTGGCACTAGCTCGGACTCGGTGGGCTCCAGCGGGGTTGCCGCTGCTGTTGCCCGCAGGAGCCCTTCGAGTCAGAGCTTGTGCCACCGCCGCCACTGCGGCTGCCCGTCTCCCCGCTGGAGCCCTCCGATCAGAGCTTGTGCCACCGCCGCCCCCTTGTGCCCACTGCCCCATACGCGATCAGGGTACACGCACACGGCCGGCTGAACACTTACGACGGCACAACGCGTGTGTGCCCAATGTGTGCCCAATGTGGTCTAGGCTACTGTGTAAGGCAGGTTATTAGACCGAGGCTGCCACCAATCCAGTGGCAGCACGGCATTTTCCCCCTGTGGCACAGCCCGTGTCATCAATTGGCGTCCCACTCGACCAAGTGTGTTGGGGCTCAAATCGGCCCTCACCAACCCGAAAGCACCATCGTGCGCACTGACACGGTAGGTCAACGGTATCGATTTCACAGCTAATCAACACAAGTTAGCACTTGGCCCGCTTCTCCATCTGATCCTTGACAGCCTTCCCCACACCCATCCCCATCCCCGGTACATGGTAGGGTAGTGCATACCCGTACGAGCTGGCACGAACACAACCACTGGCAGAGCTAACTGCTACAGCGTAATAGCTACGATGAATACCTCAGCGCTCTAATAACACATGTTCGCATATGCAGCGTACACGCACACTCTGACTGCTAGTCCATGACACGTACCGAACTACGAACGTCTCCCGGCCTCACACCGCCAGCAACACCACTAGCCATGCACATGCACCGCCCTCCGCCATTACTTTCCATGCCTTACCGTGTTCTCCGTACCTCGGCATACACGACCGTCATACTTCACGTGTAACTTTTGTGCAATCGGTCACATCATTGTTCCAAGTGGTTACGCAGCGACGCACGCAAAGCTAGCACCAGACCCAGCCGCTACCGTCCATGACTACATGTGCATGGTTGGCCCGGCGTGACTAAGCGCACGCGGCCAACGTCAACGGGCAATTGTGCTCGCTACCTACCCGACAACGCTTTCTCATTATCATCTGGTTGTACACTACTTTGCCAGGGCGCCATGGCGGCGCCAAACCGGTATGCGTTGCCTACTAACCACAATTCACTTTGCCTACTGGTACTGAGTGTACCGCATGTTGGATGAATGTCAAGCATGGTACACTCACGGCAGCCGCAGCTCCCCTGTGTCTCAGCGCGACCACAGCAGCCGTGCCGCATCCGCCACCGCCTGGCTCACGCCCAGCACGGCAGCCGAGTCCCCCGCCCCGCAGCCCCCTACCCCGCCGCCACCGCCCGTCAGGGGCGCCGCAGCGGGTGCAGGGGATGGCGCAGCGGCCGCTGCTCGAGGTGGGCGCGATGGGGTGGGCTGTGGAGTGTGTGCGGGAGCAGCAGCGGCGGGGCCGGGAGCACTGGTGACGGCGGCGGCTGCCCAGTCGTAGCCGTGCACTGCGTGCCAGCGCTGGGCGGCGGTGAGGGGCGGCGGCGAGGGGGCGGCGGGGGCGACAATGCGGCCCGCCCAGCCTGCGGGGGAGGGTAGGAGGGACCCGTGGGTAAAGCGCTGGGCATCGCTCATCCGGATCCTTCAGTACAGGTAGGATGCTGTCTTCAGAGAGTATTACAGTTCAGCAAGACGGCAACTTCCTGACTGAGCAGCACAGCGAACTTCCACATGCCCTCCCAAACCTTTTTTTTGAGTCCCCCACACGCACCACTCCGCGGGGCTGCCGCAGGCCGACGCTCGAAACGCGGGCGGGCGGCCCCGGGGGCGCTGCCGTCGGTGCCACTGGCCGCAGTAGACCCTGCGGCCCATGGCCAGGCGGGGCCTTGGCGTGTGACGCTGCGAGGGGCGCTGGAAGCCGCGCTGGCGGTCGCCTGGCTGGCAGAGCCGGGGGCATGCGGAGAGCCGGGCGCCGCGGTGCGCTGCGGCTGCTGCTGCTGGTGCTGCTGCCGTGGTGGAAAGAGTGCGTCCCAGTCGTCCCCTTTGGGGGCGATGGGCGGCGTGGACTGCATGGGCATGGCGGTGCCGTGCGCGTAGCTGCGCGGGCGGGAGGGAGGGGGAGCAGGGGGACAGAGTACTAGTAAACGCGAGGAAGCTGAAGTGGTAGTGGTACGGTACGTAGGAAACCAACCCACTGTAGTAGCGGTCCGCAGGAAGGGGGGGGGCACAGGAAAGGCCGCCGCAGAGGCCAAAGCGGGCGTGAAGGAGGAGTTGCAGAATGGTACTACTGGTACTGTGATGCCACCAGCACCCACACAAAGAGGCCGCTCACCTTCTGGCAGCGGCACCGTTGCCGCCGTACTTGACCCGCACTGTCTTGCGGGCGCTGCTGCCGCTGCCCCCGGGCCGCCGCCCCCGCGTCCCCCCGCAGCCGCTCCAGTTGTACACCACGTGGGGGGCCGGGGCGGGGGGCGCAGAGGACTGCGGGAGGACGCCAAGGGGTAAGCGAGGCGGATTACATGGTAGGTACATGAGGGTTTTTGAGCAGTTGCTGCGCATCTTCAGTAACTTGTGTGGACCCGCGAAGAGAGGGAAGCGTCCTTGTGGGGTATGGGGTGAGCCATGTCCACATTTGCTAATTACCACTGGTGTTCCCTGTGTGGCAGACTACGTTGTCGGTGGTGTTAGCGCTCTGCTCACCAAGCCCGCGGCACAACCGAGCCTCCCTCCAACGTCTGTACGGCACTCATGCTCTGTGCTTGCGCACTGTAACGCTCGCAGATCACAGAGAACCTTGTTTGGTACACACGAAAATCTTCAGCTGACATGGTAGTCCAAGCGGGAAACGGCCTCACCCGTGGGTACCGGTCTTCCCCTGGCTCCCACTCCGTCCCGTACCCCCAAGCCCCGCCTCACCCCACCTGCTGCAGGCACCTGTCATACGCCTCCCGCGAGGCGCCGTCCATCAGCGTGTCGTGCGCCGCCTTGAGCTCCTGGAACACGCGCTCCGAGCCCTGCAGGGGGAGGAACCGGAGGAACCCGTGTACGCGGCTGAATGTTAGTGCAGGGAAGCCTTCCAGTACCCCTGCAGTACAAAGGGCAAGCGCTGCTGTGCGTCGCATGCCGTGAGCACCCTTTCCCTCCTCCCCACTGCGCCCCCACCGGCCGCTTGTCGGGGTGCCACTGCAGCGCCAGGCGGCGGAACGCCTCCTTTGACCTCACGCCGCGAGGCGCGCTGCGTCACGCCCAGCAGCTCGTAGTGCGTCCCTGGGGAGGGGGAGGGGGAGGACAAGGCAGGACCAGTGCCCATGAGGACAGAGGAGAAGGCACGTACATGACACCTGTTAGTTCTGCGTATGAGCGACTGTTTGCGGTTGAGCTCTGAGTTGCTGGTGTCCGTGGCAGCGCTGCAGCTGCCCGGCCACACCTGCCCGGCAAACCCTGCCAATGGCTGGAGAGACTCATTGTCGTGGTAGGATGATGAAGTTGAGTATTGAATATCGCACATGCATATGTGGTTACGATATCGGCGGCAGGGCAGTCGGCGGTCAAATTCGTCAGCCCTAGCGTCACCCACTTGAAGTTGCTGCGTGAGGCGTCACAGCCGCGCAGCGCTGTCGATAGCAGTTTCTATATGAAACAAATAGGGGTGAAGTCCCGCCAGCGGGGCATCTCCCCGTAGTCCGCATTTGGCCAAGGGACATGGTCATCGGCCGCGACATGGGCGACGAAAGGGCCCAGGCCGGTAAAGCCCACGAATGGCCAATGACTTGAACACAGTTACGCAACAGAGCACGTCAGTTTGGCTCCTGTCGGTGTCCCTCGGTAGCAACCTGTAGCCGACAGCTGCTTGTTTCGCGCGTCCTTGGACTAGAAGTAACCGAGATAGGCACAAGGAATGGGTACGATAATGTGAAATCGTTTACTTGACCAATGCGCCACCTAAACAGACGGCCTATGAGTAATGTCGAAAGGGTACATGCATGGAGCCGTGGTACACAATTGGTACATGCATGGGGGTACGAAAGCCCTTTCTTGGTTCACCCGATTCACTCGTTCGTATTCGCCTGTACCAGATGCCCGTCGCCCATGCATACTAACAATCTGCTCAAAGAATTGCGTTTGTGAACATGGATCGGTGAAACCCCCTGGCACGTGGCATGCATATGAGCATATCGGTACATGGCCCCAAGGTCCGGCACAGGACCCCGTGCCCCAATGCAGGCTACCGTAGGCACCATCGCCATGCGCACAATCACCCGGTGCTCATACTCCGCACTTAATCCTATAGGGCTCTTACGAACGCCACCGCGTGCCACCCATTCGTTTCGACTCAAACTGCCACGCACGAATGCACGTGCAAATAAAACACATGCACTTGCCTGTGACTCACAGTTTGCAAAGCGTCGCCAGTGTGTAGCAGGATGCGGTGAGGGGAGGTACAACACATGTATCAGAGCCAAGTTATGAGGATTACATTAGACCGCGATCCATCCGTATGCTGCAGCCCCGACCCCCGACCCCGCCGCCTCCCCCATCCCCCCTGCCTACGCCGGCGCCACCTGCGCCCCCGGCGGCCTGTCCATGCACTCCCTGCTCGGCGGCAGCGTGTCGCTGAGCGCGCAGCACATGGCGGCCATGCGGCCGTACAGCTTGGCGTGGTCGGGCGAGGGCAGCTGGGGCACCGCCACGGGGCCGCGCAGCCACAGCACGGGGGCGCGCGAGGCGGCGGGGTGCGCGGCCAGGGCCGCCAGCTGGGCCGGGCTCAGCGTCAGCAGCGGGGCGGGGCCGGGGCCGGCGGGCGGCTGGCCGGGAACCAGGTCCTGACGAGGGAGGTGGGGGGGAAAGGAGCAATTGATTGAGCAGCACTTCGAGGTCATACAAGCAAACTTTTGAATGGGCGTGTTGACGGGCCCCGCGATCCGCATCCGTGCCTGCCAACCCTCACCTGAACCGTGTTGTGCGGCCCAGGCTCCAGATCCTGCTCCCCAGCAGCGGCAGAAGCCGTTGCCGCATGACCATCGACCCCCGGCCCCTGCGCCCCGCCCGCCCCGGACTCCGCCAGCAGCCGGCCGCCAGCCCCCGCCTGCCCAGCCCCCTGGCCCCGCCACCCCCGCCGCTGCCCTTCCAGCCAGTGGTCGAACTCGTGTGGCAGCAGGCCCCGCGGCGCGCTGTGCGGCGCCCCCGGCCGCGTGCCGCCCCGCAGGCAGCTGTGCTTGTCGTACCACGTGACCAGGCACTGCAGGTCCTGCGGAGGGGGAGCGGGGTAGGGGAGATTGTGCAGAGGGGCGGCCACCGTGGAAGGAGGTATGGGCCGGCGGCACACACGTGGTACACCGGGTAGAGCCTTCCATAGTATGAGCATGGCAAGGCCTGAGAAAGCGGAAGTGTCTAGAACACCAGGTCCTGCCAATGACGCCAGAAGACATGTTGCACGGAGCGCGACGTCAACCTCCACCCCGGTTTCCTGCGGCTCACAGCCCGGTCGCCGCGTGTGCACCTCACCTGCAGCGAAGCCGCCCCCACGCCGTTTGGCATCGCGGTGGTGGTGTTGAGGTAGGTGTCCCACGGCACAGCGTGGCCCTGCGCGGCCGGGTCCCGTGCCGCGCCCTCCCGCCGCAGCAGCGGGGCGGCGCACGGCAGCCACGGCCACACCACGGCGCGGTGCAGCGACAGCGCCAGACGCACCAGACCCTGGGGGAGGGAGGGGGAAGAGGCATATAGTCAGACGGGGAGGGGGAGAGGGCTTGAGAACGGGATGATGTGTGTCAGAGGAAATGAGGCGAGCAGCCCGATACCCAAAACGAGTAAGCACACTGTGGTGTCATTCACGACAATAAGCTGTAAGCGGCAACACTGCACAGCTTCCATTCTCTAACTCCCATTCCTCCTCAGAACGCTGCCTATCATGTTCGGCGCGGCATCCCTACATCGCCGCATCCCTGTACCTCGGCCCCCGCCCGCCCCCGCGCACCTGCACCAGCCGCCCGAACTCCGCCGCGTCCACGCCCTGCCCCACCGCCCCCGCCGCGAAGGCCAGCAGCGGCGGCACGTGGCCGAAGGCGGCGGTGGCCAGGTAGGGCGCCGCGCTGCCCTCCGCCGCCGCGCCCAGGTCCAGGTCCCAGCCACCCGGCACCTCCAGCGCCAGCGTCACCACCTTGGAGTAGTCGCCTGGGGCAGCAACAGGGAGGAGAGGGCAGGGGAAGAGGGGGGGGTTTGGCGCAGGGGAAGGGTGCTGGGGTGGGTGCACACGGCCCCTGACCGCCCCCGTGCCAACAACCATGCCCAGCACCCTGCCGCCACACGCTGCCGCCTCTCGCGCCCCATCCACATTCTTGTGCTTCCGGGCCTCTGGGGCCAGGCCCGAAGCTGCGGGGTCCTCCTCTCCTGCCCAGCCCTCGGGCCCCTTCCTCCTGTAACCACCAGACCTGTCACGAGAAGTCCCTCTCGCATCCCGTCCTCCCTCCAGCCTCCGCCCCACTCTAACCCCCACACCAACCCCCTTTTACCCCCCACACCACCCGCCACCCACCTGGCGGCAGCCCCGCGTGCAGGTGCGTTGCTGCCGCCGCCGCCCTGCCCCCGTTGAGGGCGTCCGCGTACCACCCCGCGCCGCCCGCGTTGTGGGGCCCGAAGCCGTGCGTGTTGGCCAGCCAGGGGGGCAGGTAGGCGAAGCGCTCGGGGTCCAGCGCGGAGGCGGCGGCGGCGTCGGCGGGGTCGGAGGGGTCGGGGAAGGGCGTGCCGGGGCCTGGGGCCGGAAGGGAGGGCGACAACGGGGAACGGAGCCGGGCTTGAGTTTCATACCACCAGGTAAGGAGACGCATGCAATGTGCATGTGCCTCCCTTGGTGCCCGCCTACCTCGCACAGCCATGCAGCGCCCCTCCCCTGACGGTGGCATCAACGCTTTATTCCGCGCCCCCCGTCAGGCCCCCCTCGCGCATACCGGCCCCCCCCCTCTCACCCTCCTCGTTGAACAACTCCGCCACGCGCCGCGCCATGGGCCCCAGCGCCCCCCGGCCGTCAGGGCCCCGCGCGAAGGGGTAGCCGCCCAGGCCCGCGTCCCACGCCGCCGCGCCGCCCGGCCCCGGGTGCGGCACCCGCAGCAGGGCGCCCACCAGCTGCCCGCGCTCCGCCCCGCCGCTGCCGGCACGCAGCTTCGGGGGCACGGCCACGTCTTGCATCTGGGGGCGGGGGGTGGGGGGTGGGGGGGTGGGTACTAAAGTAAAGCTATAGTGAAATGCTCCACGTGGGGAGGAGGGGAGGGGGGCGCGGGGCACAAACGAGTACGATGGGCGGCAACAGAGGCTGTAACATGCATGGTAGGATTACAAAGCCAGTTTCCGCCCCCATGGCCGGAGCATGCCCCCCCCCTTCCCACACACACACACACCACTGGGCCTACCTGGTACGGCCCGAAGGCGCTGTCTGGGTACAGCCGCTGCCCGTGCGCCGCGTAGTCGTCCAGGTGGCGCTTCTCCCACGCCTCGCGGGAGGGGTGGTACCAGAACACGCACTCGTACACCTGCGGTGGGGGCGTGGGAGCGGGAGAGTACGGTATGAGGGATACGGCATGAGGGGTGGGGTAGGAGTATCAAACCGCTGCAAGGGCAGATTGAAACGCAGGTGAAAAAGCACATCTACCACAAAATTGTCTTGGTGCTGGTTGGAGGTGTCCGCCTGACCGACCTTGCAAACATTAGCGCGGGTTCATGAGGTATGCAGTTGCAACACTTCAGCCACACACGCCACTCTGCTAAGCCCACGCTTGGTAAAACGCAGCGCCTCTGTTGACAAGCTGCAATTCGCGTCCACACGCTGGATGCTCATTCTAACGCCAGATTCAGTCCCCCAACTCCTCCGCGCCCCTGCCCGGCCCTCCCCCCACCTGCGGTCTGCCCAGCACGCCCCCGTGCAGCGAGTCGCTGAGCGAGGACTGGTCGTTGCACAGCTGGCCGGGCGCCAGGCCCGTGGAGCCGTCAGAGGGCGCCAGCCCAACTGCCACGCGCAGGGGTAAGATGTCCTCGAACCTGGGGGCGGGGTGGAGGCGCAGGAGAGGGGTGGGGCTTGCAAGGTCAGGGCGCTGAGGCGCTTGGCAGCACAACCACCTCCCACCACCCACCATCGCACGTTCTTGAGGATGTGGTCGTACAGCATGTAGGCCACCGGGCCGCCGCGGGAGGCGTTCTGGGGGCGGGCAGGAGTTCGCGGGGAAGGGGAAAGGCGGTGATGTCTGCGTGTCCCCGGAACATAACAAGGCATGGCAGCAGGAGCAGCAGCCCAGCAAAGCCAGCCTGTGGCCTGGCCTGCTGCGAGGCTGGAATGAGGAGTTCTGTGCGGCCACAAAGCTTGGTGAGGTGAGCCGTGAGCCGTAATGCCATGCTGATGTGTGTCTGGCGCCCTGTCACGTCCCTGTCCTCCAATAGCATCTGGCTAGACACGTGCCTGGCGCTGAAACCCCCAGCGCACAAGCATCAACGCTGCCTCCATCCCCCCCCCCTCCCCACCTGCACGTAGTAGAACCCCCCGTTGGTGTTGTAGTTGCCCTCCCGCTGGTGCCACAACGTCACGCCGTCGTACGGCGGCGTACGGATGAAGCGGTACCAGTCGTACAGCGGGCCGGCGTCGGCGTCCGCCACCAGCGTGTTGTAGCCGCGCCGCACCGTGCGGGCGCCTGCGGTGCAGAGACGGTGTGCCGGACGGTGCGCCGGGCACGTGGGAACGAGACAGTCGGGGAGTGGGAAGCGGCGGAGAGAGGCAACGGCGAGTATGGCGGTGAAGCAAGATACTGCAACAGGATGCGAAGCCAATGCAATACTGCAAAGCTCACAATGCCTTCCAGGAACCTATGCTTTCGGATTGCCACATGATATAAGAAGGTGCAACGGCGCTGTTGCACATGCTATCGCGCAGGCCCCGGGACCCGCCCCTGCCGCCCACCCACCCACCCGTGTAGTGGATGACCCACTTGTCGGTGCAGCCCTTGCAGCCGCCCCCCTGGCTCATCACCCAGCCCATGGTGGAGTTGTCAGAGTACCTGAGAGGGGTGTTGAGGGGTGGCAGGGTGTGGGCCACAAGGTAACTAGGGGGCACAACACCCCTGCTCCGTATGATCTGTCCGAAGCCGCCAGTGCCGCTGTATGCCCCTGCGGCGTCTAGCTGACTGTGCCAAGCTGCCCCAGTCCCCAGCCCTCAGCCCCACCCCGCGGCCCCACCATCCGCAGGCCAGCTTGGCGAATGCCCCCGAGCGCTGCAGGCGGTCGCAGGGCCCCCGCTCGGGGAACACCAGCAGCGCGTGGCCGTAGCCGAACCGCTGCCAGCGCCGGAGAGCCTGCGCATGGCACGGCGTCGCGGCAGTCATGGACGACTAGTATTCTGGGGAAATGCTGTTTATTGTTGAGGGAGTCCAGGGATGCGACGACGCGCTGCTGAGGTGGGCATGCGGCGGCGTGTGCAGGGCTGTGGCCGCCTTGACCGGAGGACGCATGGTAGAACTCTACCCGTACGAGTCACGGTCAGTTTGTAGCAGTGCCACGTCGGCGGGAGCTGAAAGCCATGGTGACTGTGTCGGGGCTCCGGCTCCAATTGGGTCTGCCTGCACGCGCTGCCCCCGGCCGGGGTCCAGCTGCCCACCTGGTAGGCGTAGTCCAGCTGCGCGTGGTGGACCAGGATGATTTCGCGCTTGTAGCTGACGCTGTCTAGCGCATCTTTGAGGTTCTGTGCTGTGTCCAGCGGGCCGATGTAGCCCTTGACGTGGGCATAACTGCAATACTCCCCGCATCGGCCCCCGTCAAAGTTCGGCAACGCGCCGGGCACGGCATAACTACATAGCAACCCAATGATGATCACTTGTAAGGCTAGGGAGCTCTTGTAACAACAGCGTTCCATCTCCAGTGCCTCGAGCTGTCGCTACATTGTAATGCGTTGGACTGCAGCAGACGGTAAATAATGTGATAAGCGCACAACGGTGTCATGTGCCTGGGATATAGGCCATGTCACGTCATGTTGTAATGCCTCGTGCGGTGCAACTGGAGTGACTGGCCCGAGGCACCCCAGCAGCGTCACCCCAGGGAGCTCCCCTGGTTTCACCAGGGAGTTGCATCGCTTGCAAAGGAATCTCCAGACAAGGTAATGGGCCGTTTACTACAGCTGCGTACCCTGGCGTACTTGTCTGGCTTGATGACAGGCAATTGCCACGTGCCCTCCACGAACTTCCAACAACAATGTACAGGCAAGCGTCTCAGGAATTCAGCTCGTCAGCATCTCCTGCTGACGTCAGAGCAGGGGACCCCCGCGTCAGAGGGCTTGTGAGTGCTGTGCTATGTCGGTGACCCGAGCGGATTGCTGAAGGCAATGCGATTGAGGGTAACATACTATGGCATGGCGGGGGATTGTGAAGGTGACTTGCGGAGGACCAGGGGGACCGATACCGGTGGTCGGTCTTCGCTGGTCGTCGGCCTTCGGTGCTGGCCAGAAGGCTGTGCATAAGTTGCCAAGGCTTTCCGGCCAACATGGTACGCGTTCACGCCTCCCCACGCGCAAGCTTGCTAGCGCTGACCTGTTTTAACTCGATGAGAACGAGTGTAACCCCACCAAGGCTCCCCTGCGCTTCGTGTGGCCAACACCACCTACCTGTGGGCGCGTACGTAGTGTGGCTGTGCCAGGTTGAGAGGGGACTGGCGGGGACAATCCTCATAAGCCTGCACTATCAGCACATACGGCAGCTTCCCTGGATGCTCCATTTACCTAGTACGGTAGCCCAGTCCACGGTGCTGGTTGGAAGAGGCCGCTCCACAGGACGTGTGGGGCGGTTGACAGGCTAGCTAGGGCCCTGCGAGCGCAGGCGCGTCTGCTGCTGTGGACGGGACAGTGGGCGCACGGCGCCGCACTGTCGACCCCAGCCCCCGGTGGTGTCCGTGGTGAATTACTGCTGGAGTGCTGGTGCCGGGGCCCCGACAGACACCTTCTGAGCCCCAACGACTGACAATTGACTATGTGGTCGGCGGCATTGCTAATGGAAGGCAAGCTGGGCTAGACCTTCTTCGCTAACGGGCAGGGTGCGCCTGAACTGTAATACCCCGCACGTGTTGATACGCGCACGGCTGGGGTGCTTGTGGGCCTAGCCTTTGTCCGTACGGAGGCGGTGGGGTGGCGGTGGCACAATGCGGCTTAGGGCTAGGGCGCCGTTGGAAGGACGGCACCAAGACAAAATTTAGAGCTGTAGAAGCAGCCTATGCCGGCTGCGACAAGCCGCCGAGGGCGGCCAGCGCCGCTTGGCTCCTTCCGTACGGCAGTCCCAGGCTGCTGCCAAGCAACCTGCTTCTGCCTTAGCCCTGCATAATCTCTTGGCTCTTTAGATAAGCTGCCGGTCTACTCGCAACCGACAGTTCTGCAACCTCCTACGTCGTCCCGATATAACGTTACCCGTTTTGGGTGAAGGGCCGCCTCAAGTAGAGGCAACTAGCCCCCGCCCTCGGGGATCTCCCTTGCGGATGCCAACCGAGACCCACATGAGCTCTGCCTGAACGTGATTGCCATCGGTTCTTCAGTGGTTCTTCGATATTTGCTTGAATCCGAAAGTCTACGTACTTTCAGTCAGGTACACACAGCTTAAAACCCATACATGGCGGTAAACGGGCCCTCGGACGCCAGCATGACATGCATGCTGAGGACGCTCATTGCATGTCACATGATTTACATGTCGGCCCTTCAGCTTTCGCACCTTTTACTTTCCACAAGTACACTTCTTGGGCTCCTTTATCATAGCGCTTAAGCACGCCTGTGCCTAGGGCCGTGGGCTTCCACGGTGGGCTTTCGCCCATATTGCAATCCTTGTTAGGCAGGCGCTGTGCTAGAAAGATGGCAACATGACATGTTTTTGTTGAGTCTAGATAACATTACACGGACGACCTTGGTATCGGTGCATTTCGCGCGTTGGCCATGAAGCGAGGCTTTGGAGAGGCAAATACAGTGGGCGACGGCCACGCCAAGAGGCAAAAACTACATGGTACGAACAACAGTGCATTCTGATGCTTTGCATCATTGCCTCGCTCTCGGAGCTCGCCTCGTCGACCACGTTCCCGACATTCACCAAACACTTTGTGATGCAGGCAAAGATGCACCGCCGAATGAATCAAATGAAGCATGCGGCGACCGTATCGGCAGCGTGCTGGAGCGCCTTCTTGCCTGCGGGGTGTTGCAGCAGCAGGGGGAGGGACCTGCCGCGGACACGCGGGCGCAGCCCCAACCGCACCACGCCGGGTCCGACCGCCAACAGCAGCAGCTGTCGCAGCAGCAAGACTCGCACGTCCACAAGGGGGATGGCGCGGCGGGCTGTGTGAGCGAGGCCCTGCGGCGGCGGCTGCACCTGCCCGCCTGCGCCCGCTGCCGCCTGCACGGGGGCCCGCAGGGCCTGCCGGCGGGGGCGGAGGACGTAAAGCGCATGGTGGGACATGGAAGGCGGGGGGAGGGTAGAACTGGGTCAGGCGAGCTTGGGCACGCGCATGTGTCACGGGGTTGAAAGGTGCTGTGGCGGACAATGGGCGACAGTAGCGGTGGTACGCATGGTTCCGCCGGGGGTCGAAGCTTTGCGTCCTGGGCGCGCTGGGCAGCTGTCAGCAACATGAGCCACGGTGGGGTCCTTTGGAGGAGACCGGTACGGGGCAAGTAGGTAAGGGAGTGCGTGAGTCATGTGCAGATGTTGTAAGCTGCCGTCACTGCCGCCTGGCCATGCAAGCAGGCCCGTCCTCCCAACGCCCTTGCCTCTCGTGCCCCGCTCTGCCCTCCACCCCAGGTGTGCCGCTGGGCGTGGGCGGACGTGAAGAAGCTGCTGCACCGCCGCTGCGTGCACAGCCTCACCGCGCAGCACAGCGGCGACGGCCAGCGGCTGCTGCTGCGCGCGCTGCTGCACGTGCCGCACGCCGACGTGGAGGTGTGCTCCGTCAACGGCACGCCCAACGCCGCCAGGGTGGCAGCGGAGGCACGCGCGGCGGGGGGCGATGCCGGCGCCGCCGCCGCCGCCGCCACAGCAGCAGGACACAACAGCGGGACCAACGGGGGCGCGCAGCCTGCGGCCAATGGCACCCCGGACGACGCTGACGGCGGCGGTCGCAGCGGCGATGGAAATGGAGGCGCCGGCGCGGCGGACGAGCTGCCGCCGGCGGCTGCTCCGCCGCCTGGCACGTGCGGCCCTGCCGGCTGCTACACCCACAGTGTGGAGGTGGTGCTGCGGGCGGCGGACGGCGCGCTGCTGGCCTGCTCCTCCTCCTGCTGCGGCGTGGGCTACGACGCGCTGCAGGCGCAGTACTGCCCGGCGGTGGCGGCGGCGCTGCTGGCGGCGCGCCTGGGCGGCGGCGCGGGCGTGCTGTGCGAGCACGACGTGCAGGCGCTGCTGGGTAGGGCGGTGGCGGCGGCGGGGGATGGCGGTGACAGTGACGGAAGTGAGCATGGCGGGAAGGGCGGCGAGGAGGCGGCAGGGGAGGCGGCGGCGGCGCTGCTGGGCGTGCTGCGGGACGGGGCGGCGGCGGCCGGGCTGCCGTCGCTAGCGCGGGTGCTGGTGGCGGCGTCGGGCGGCGCGCTGGCGCTGGGGCCCAACCATGTGGTGCGTGGGGCGGCAGTAGGGGGCCGAATGCGGCCAGGGGCGTGCAGCGCTGCGAGGGAAAGGTCAGCGACTAGATACGCTTCGCCAGGTTATCGAGGAAAGGGACAAGACACAAATGCGTTGCTTTGGTTAAATGAGGGCGTAGGCACGCAAGCACGTAGGTACGAGCCTTCTGGGTCGTCCTGGGCGCCGTACCTCGTGCCTCGACCGCCGCTGCTTGACTGAGCTCCTTCCCTCATCCCTCCTTTCCCCCAGGACCCGCCTGGCCCCGCCCCGCCGACCGCCCTCCCCGGCCCCGGCCTACCCCTCGACATCCGCCGGGAGCTGGACAGCCCCAGGTGCGCCGCGGGCTAGGTTCCTGACTGACCTGGCCACTCCTACCTCTGCTTATGCTATTCTTGTTCCCCCTGGTGTGCAACGCCCTCGACTGCCTAACCCCATGCACCCCTCATCGCTGCAGGGAGGTCCCTCCCGACATCCGCCGACACCTCATCCCCTGCGCCCCTGAGGCCCCAACCGCCGGCGACACCGCCACCCGGGGTGCAGACCCCGGCAGCGGCGCAGGACCCTCCACCTCCCGCCCGCGTGCTCCTTCCGCCCACCTCCTGCCCGGCCCCGTGCCGCCGCCCCACGTGCCCGCCATGCCGCCCGCTGAGCCCGGCGCCGCCGCCGCCGCCCACCGTCCGGCCTACACGCCGTACGGCACGGCGCCCGGCTACTTCCCCAGCGCCCTGGCGCGCAGGGCCTTCGCCGTGTGGTACCGCGAGGCGCCGCCGCTGCTGGCGTCGGCAGACAAGTGCGTGGGCGTGGGGCTCCGTGTGCCGACGTCTGTGTGCGTGCCTGTTCAGACGTATTTAGACGATCGCCATGTAGCGCATTTGGCTTGCTGGACTCGTATGATGCTGAAAGGTGGTCCGCAGTACGCTCGGGCCCCCTTGTGTAATGCCACAGCGTTTGTGCCCATTAAGCAAGAGCACCCCACACATGCCCTCCATTTCCGCACATGGCCGCCTGCCTGCCCCAGGTACCGCGAGAACTACCGCCTCATGCTGCCGCCGCAGCCCCCAGCAGCCGCGCCGCCGCCCGCCGCCCCCGACCCGCCCCGCGCCCGCCCGCCCGCCGCCTCCCCGCCCGCCCCTCCCGGCCTGCCGTACGGCGTGGGCGACGGTGGCGTGAGCCTGGAGCTGGGCGAGTCGCTGAGCCGCTACGTGGAGCGGCATGCGGAGGAGCGCGGGGCGGTGTGGGAGGCGCGGATGGCGCTGCTGGGCAACAGGGACGCGCTGGAGGTGGGTGCGGACTGGGGTGGGGGGCGCGCGAGCTGCGTCGTTGCGTGCAAGCGAGTCTGCCTGGTCCGCCCTATTACTCTGGTTATGCTTGATGCAGGACAGTGTGCCTTCCAATGCCTACAGCCATTCCGTGGTTGATCCAGTACTCCCCCCGCCTGCCTCGCCCTCCCCCACCAGGTGGATCCCGACCTGAGGGCCTTCGCCGCCGGCAACGACCCCTCCGAGATGTAAGTGGCTGGGGTGGCGGGGCGGTGGCCTGTGATGGAGGTACGACAGTGCAGACGGGGGCGGAGGGCTGGCCAAGAGAGGCCGTTAGCCCCTGGGGGCGTGGGTTATGGTTTCTGCAGCTGCGTGTACGACACTGTCCAGCTTGAAGGTGCAGGCGCGCAGACGGCCGGCCGGCGCCAGCATGGCATGGAAGCCGCTCCTGCGTGTGCGCTTTCCACGCTGCCCAGCCGCAACGTTTTCCAGCTTGCCACATCGCATCTGGTTCTGCCATGCACCAGTATGGGTGTTGCTTGCGTTGGAGTCTCGGTTGTGGTGGTGCGAACTGGGTGATGTGTGTGTGCCGCAGGTGGCCGCAAGCTGCGCTGGCCGCATTCGACGAGGCCAGCTGCCCCATAGGACCCGCACCGGCTCCGGCTGCTGGTGCTGCTGCTGGCGGGGCGACTGGCGGCGGCAGCCCTGCGGGCGCGCACGGCTACGGCCCCGCCGGCGCGCTGTGCGGCCTGCTGCGCGTGGCGTGGCACTGCCTGCACGTGTGGGAGCTGGACGGCGGCATGGCGCGCCGCACCAAGCTGCTGCTGCAGGTGGGCGCCGGGGCAGAGGGGCGGGGGGCTGATCAGGGTGGACGGGGTCGCGGTGCGGTGGTGAGCGCAGGGAGGGAGGACGCCCGGCTCGGCGCATCCTGAGAGGACTAGGCCCGTAGAAGCACAATCGTATGTAACTGCTTGCAACCATCTGTTTTATCACTCGTCTTGTATCCTCGCGCTTTCACCACACGCCCCCAGGCCGTGTCCCGGCTGTTGGTGTGCTGCGAGCTGCCGGCGCCGCTACGAGCTGCCACGGCCCGCACCCTGGGCGCGTGGCAGCTGCGGCTGATGGAGGCGGCGGCGCACTGTGGGTGGCACAGGGCGGAGGGCAAGGGGGGCTGGTATGAGGTCGGCCACCGTACTGCACATGTCCCGGACGCTTGGCATGTGGTCTGTCCTCTCCGCACTGTGCTGCACGAATGGCCTCCCTCCATGCTATAATGTCCGCTGCAAGCCAAGCAACACCCTCCCTCTCCCGCGCCCCCTTTGCTTCTCCCCCCCTCTTGGCCCCCACCCTCCAGCCAAGCGCGTCAACTACAGCGGCAGCGCCGACGCCAACCTGTCCGACCTCATGACCCGCCTGCACACGGTGGGGGGCACGGGCGAAAGGGGGGATGTGCCTTTGTTGCACATGGTGCATGGGCCTGGGTCAAACATGTTTCAACTGTTGCAGTACAGGTCGGATTGTATCATATTGCGAAGCGCGTGACCACCCAGCAGGCATGCTGGCCCTCTTAAACACCTTTGTTAGCAACTTACGTCGGCCTAACTGCAGCCGTGCCTCACTGCTCCTGACCCTCCGCCGCCTCCCCCGCCCCCAGGCCTACGTGTTGGCCCGCGACGGCTGGGACGCCCCCCACCTGCTTGCCGCCATGGGGCTGCCACACACCACCGCAGCGAGCACTGCCGCGGCCGGGACCGGGGCCAACGCGGCGGCGGCAGCTGGCAACGCGCCTCCGCGTGCCGTACAGCTTCACGGCCTCAGCGGCTCGGCCCAGGCGGCGGCGGCGGCAGCGGCCGCCGGGTCCGGCGACGCCCCGCCCCCGCCATCGCTGCTGCCGTCCTGGGCGGGCATGCGGCCGGCCACCATGGCGGCGGCGCGCCAGCAGCGCCAGGCAGCAGGCGGCGGCGCCGACGGCGGGCATGGAGCTGGTGGGGACCGCCTGCCCGGCCTGGATCCCGGGCGAAACGTGCCCGCGTCCGCCGCGCCGCCGGTGATGCCGTTCGTGCCGTACGCGCCGCCGCCGCTGCAGGGGGCCACGTTGGTGGCAGCCCCAGGGCTGCAGGTGCGGGGCAGGAAGAGCAGGCGGGCAGTGGCTTTGGATTGGCCAAATGGGTGCTAGGCCGACCGGTGCTCACGTGCACCTTTTCCCTGCCGGTGGGGCCCACCACCTTTACTCAGCCACTATTTGCCATCCCTTGCCCAATCCTTGTCTGCATCCGGATCCCTTCAGTCTCTCCCCTCATTCCTCTGCCCCAAACCGCACCTCCTTCAACCTTTGCCCGATCAACAGGAGGTGGGCGAGCGGCTGCACTGGCTGGCGGCGCAGGGGCTGGATGGGCCGCACGTGGCGCTGGCGGTGGCGGCGGGCGAGTGGGCCAAGGCCATCAAGACGCTGCTACGGCGGGGCGCAAAGTGAGGGCGGGACGGCAGGGGGCAGGGCGATGGCCATTGCGGTGGCAGGGGCAGCGGGCTTCTCCTAGCCTACGCACACAGCCACGTGCTGCAAGCGTTCTATGCATGTTGCGGGCATGCTGTGTCAGCCCAAGTCAGACATTTGCCCCGACCTCACGGCCCCCTCCTGCGCCTCCATGTGCAACCCTGACACCGATGCCACGCCGCTGCCCCCCCAGGCAGGACGTGGAGCGCGCGTGCCGCCTGGCGGTGGAGCGCCTCGCCTCCGCCTCCGCCAAGGCGCAGCAGGCGTGCTTCCTGCTGCTGCAGGTGCTGGGCGGCCAGGCGCAGGGTGCGGCAGCAGGTGCAGCAGGCGGTGCCGCCGCAGCACCGGCCGGCGTGTCGGCGGTGCAGGAGCGGCTGCTGCGGGCCGTGGCGGCGGCCAGGCAGGCAGAGGCGGGGCCGGGGGGAGGGGACGGCGCAGCTGCCGCGGCCCGCACCGTGCTGACGCGGATCAGCTCGCAGGTGGCACCCCGCGGAGGTGCGGCCGGCGGCGGCAGCAGCGGCGGGGCTGCTGGTAATGGCGGCGGCGGCGGCGGCGGCGGCGGCGGAGCGGGCGGCGTGGACTCGCTGGTGGTGTCTGCGGTGGCGCAGCTGCCGCCCACCTTCGTGGCGGGGTGCGCGGCACGCATGTTCATGAGCGCCGTGCGCACCGCCCTGGCGCTAAAGACGGGTGGGAGGCTGGGGCTGTGCGCGTGCGCGGGTGTGGTACTCGGTGCTCTGGTGACTAATCGTGGTAGGCAGAAGTTTGCAGCGAAGAGACTGGGATCCTGGGAACGGTTGTCAAGGCTCCGGACCCGTATGGCGCTCATAATGCCTTGTGCCGCATCCAGCACGCCCCTCTCCTACCGCGCACCATTAAAGGGGAGGTTTGCACTTATGGACCGAGTGCTGCGTTCCCCTCCCTGCAGACGCGCCTGTGACCCCCGCGGTCCAGGCGGAGCTGGCCTTCCTGCGGGGGGGCAGCGCCGCCGCCGCCGACGCCGCCACCCCCGCCGCCGCCCTGGAGGCCGCGACGCGCGTTGCCAACGCTGCAGCTGTCGGCGGCGCCACGTCTCGCGCGTCGCCGTACACCGCGCTGCTGCGGTCCCTCATCGCCATGGTGGCGGAGAACCAGGTGGGGGTGGGGGTGGGGGTGGGGGGCCTGAGTCAGTCACACTACAACAGCAAGTGGTTACAAGTGCACACAGCTAGCAATGCGGGTTAAAGTGTGACTGCCTCGTGTGTGGCAATCAGGGAGTGGAGGGTGGCGGCCACGCGGGGCCCTGGCGCCTAACGGGCCGTACGTGCTTTCCTGTATGTGTCGTTGGTCCGGCAGCGCACCGTTTGTTAGCAACAGCGCCAACGCCGTGTACTTGAGAGCTACCGTAAGGCCTTGCGTTTTAGGCGTATCTGGTGCCGCGACCGCACTACCCCTTACACCGCGCATACCCGGCCCGGCCCTTGAGGCAGCTCCGGACTCACGTGACATGTGGCCCACTCTCCACCCACCCTCCCTCCCCACCACCACCAGGAACGCGAGCGGGCTGCCGAGGAGGCCTCTCTGCGCGACCTGGGCCTCCTGCCGCCCCCGGCCCCGGCCCTGGCAGACGCGCCGGCCGGACCCCTGGACGCGCCCCCGGACCAGACCCAGCCGTCGCAGCAGGCGACACAGCAGCAGGTGGCCAAGGACGACCAGGCGCGGCTGTACTGGCAGCTGGGCCGCTTCGCGCAGGCTGCGGGGCTGCCCACCTCCTACACGTGGGCGGTGGCGGTGGAGGAGCTGCAGCGGGTGGGGCCGGCGGAGCAGCCGGCGGCGCGGGCGGCGCTGGAGGCGCAGCTCAAGGAGCTCATGGCCGGCGGGGTTGGCGGAGAGGGTGGGTTGCACTGCCAACCGGAGTAGGGGAGGGTGCTTTACTTCGTAAAAACCCTCGGGCCTATCTGTACGCGTGCGTCCTCGCCATGGGAAAGGGAACGTGGGCACGCCGGACTGCAGGGAGTGGTGTATGCCCCCGGGCTCCGTGCCTGCATGCAACCGCTGCACGCATCTCCCACCTTCCCGCTGCTGTTGAGCACCGCCTGCACTGCGGCACCCCCAGGCGGCCGCTGCTGCGGCGGCGCGCTGCCCCCCGGCGGCCCCCAGCCCGACACCCCCGACATGGAGTTCGTGCACCTGGACGCGGCGGGGGAGGCGGGCGCGCTGGTGACAGACCCCGCGGCACAGACAGCCTTCGCACGGGTGGGTGGGTGGGTGGGTGGGTGGCCGGGGAGGGCAGTGGGCTTGGGTGGCCGGGCACGTGTGCGGGCGGCAGGGCACAGGAATGCGTGCCAGCCCAAAGGGCGTGCACTCGATTTCTCCATCCGCAGTGCCTGACCACGTGTTAGACGCGTTGCTGGGCGGACCCTGCCAACCTCCGCAACCCTTCCTGCGCACGCGGGGGCCCAGTCATAACGCTCCTTTACGCCGTTGCCTGCCGCTCTGTCCGGTGGCCCCACTCCCCCCAGGTGTTCCCCGTGTGCCCCCCCGGCCCCGCCCCCGTGCCCTCCCTGGCGGTGTGCGTGGTGCGCTCCGCCTTCCGCCCGCTGCTGGCCGCGCTGGTGCCGCCAGGGCCCGGCCAGCCCGCGCCCACGCCCGGCTCTGACTCGGGCTCTGCCCCCGAGCGGCCGCGCACCCCCGCCGAGTTCCTGTCACTGCTGGGCCAGGTGGAGGAGGTGATGGGGGCGCTGTGCGACGACTTCATGCCCGAGCGCGTGCAGCTACAGGTGTGTGTGTGTGTTTGGGGGGGGGGGGGGGAAGGGCAGACGATAGGGGGACGGCG
>VFQN01003765.1_pt1 | contig 21007 bp, 22 predicted proteins | sample 3512371 | NCBI WGS metagenome assembly VFQN01 (sample SAMN10412370, study PRJNA504923) | tailings metagenome | isolation source: Replicate 2 from Balatoc abandoned mine | place: Philippines: Itogon, Benguet | collected 2017-08-28
GGGGGAGGGGGCGAGGGGGGCATGCGGGGGTTTGTGCCGGGGGAAGGGACGGGGGCGGGGGGAAAGGGGGGGCGGGGGGGGGGGGGGCGCCGGGGGGCGGGGGGGGGGGGGGGGGGGGGGGGGGGGGGGGGGGGGGGCGGGGGGTAGGCCGAGGCAGCAGGGTAGGGCTGTGGAGAGGCTGTGAAGTGCTGCTGCTGCTGCTCCTGCACTTGCTCCGGGGCGGGTCCCTGGGGCTGCTGCTGCGGCAGGGGCGGTGGGGCGGAGGCAGGGGCAGGGGCAGGGGCGGAGGGGGAGGCATCCTGCTGGAGGCTGGTGGGGGCGTGGGGAGGGGAGGGTGTCACTGCGGGGGCCGGGGCAGCGGTGGGGGCAGGGGCCGACGGCTGCTGGGGAGGGTAGGGGTAGGCTGCTGGGTGGGGCCCCGGCGCAGCAGGCGGGTAGTGCTGGGCGTAGGGGTGGGGCTGGGGGTAGGCGGAGGCAGCAGGGTAGAGCTGTGGAGGGGTTGTGAAGTGCTGCTGCTGGTGGGGCGGGTACTGGGGTGGGGCGGAGGAGGGCGGGGTAGGGGCTGGGCAGGGGCTGGGGTGGCAGGGAGTGCAGCATCAGGCCCCGACGCAGGGGCGACAGCGCGGCAAGGTCCAAGGGAGTCTGCGCGGCCATGTTGTTCGACAATGAAGGCGGGCTAGGGGTCCACGGTTAAAGTATAACAGCAGAGCAGACGGTCCTGTGTTCGTCAGTCTGCCTCGGTAACTTGATTGTAACTGCTCTGTATGTTTGCAAGCAAGTGCGCAAGTGCGCACATCGCTTTGGTTTATGTTTGACAATTGGACCTGATACTTGCGCTTATATACACAGATAGAGATGATCTCTTTGGGACCAACCTGCAACAGTCTGCCTCGTACAGTGCGGAAATGTCGAAGCTTTCCGGAGGCCAACCGGGGCCCAACCTGCAACCGCAGGCCTCCGGCTCTTCCCTTCACCCTGGCGAACATGTCCAAACCAACATCTCCAATCTCAACGCATAACCACGGCTAAAAATTGTCCATGGGGTTCTTCCGTTCCCTGCGAACCGTGTTGTCATCGGCACGTGCCGGATGAGCCCTGCTGCCCTGAGGGCTAAATACGTCGGCGAAGCAGCTTAGGCTGTCTCAAATTCACAAGGCACAAATTCACAAGGCACAAGGGTGATCGTAAAATGTCCTGGCTCAAAAATCCGTCGTCACCGTTGATTGCACGCAGCATCACCAGCCACCTCAATTAACGACAAGGCCTTCGGCCAACAGCGCTATTGACATCTGTAGTCGCCATCTGTAGTCGCGTCCCCTCATGCATGCCGCGTCCCGCCCTCTTGGCAGGGCCTTGAAAGCGTGGCGTGAAGGGGATTGTAGGATGAAGTTAGCGCCTCGCACAAATGGCACATCCTCGTACGGAGTCCCGAAGGCAGCCAACCCTTGGCGTTGACGAGTGGTGACCTGGTGATAACCCTGACGCGTAAGAAACCCCGCGCCCCAGGGGAGAGAGGAGTCTCCCCTGCCGCGCCCGTCCCCACTCCCCAGGCAGGGTGAGCGAAGGGTGTCGCACGTGGGTGACACACCAACGGAACAGCGATGGCGCCTATGCCCGGGCTGGGACCTAGAAGGACAGCTGTGTGCCCAGGGGAGAGAAAGGGGAGTCTCCCCTGGGTCTGCCGGTCTGCCGGTCTGCCAGTACCGACCAAGGAATAGCTCGCCTGCAAGCCTCATTACCTAACTCCAGACGTGACATGTGCGAAACCTTCCACAGCCATACTTTCAATCGCAAGACGTGAACAGTTGGCAAGGGCGCCTGAGGGTAAAGTGTGGGGGGTCCCTCAACGCCGTTCACGCTCAAGAGCCCACCTGCGCTGAAAAAGTTGTTCTGCTACTGGCTGGCTGCCCGTGGCGCGGGCAGGGTACGCGGGCAGGGTAGACGGTGGTTAGGGACCCGCTGTCTGGAAGCTGCCTTCTGACGCCGTACATTGAAGCGGTTGGTCCCAACCTTGCCGTCCTGCGACATAAATGCCTGGAAAGAAGTTCGGTGTGCTTATCACAGACCAATCATCTCAGCTCGTCGATAAGCCATAATCCAGAATTCTGTGTACCGCAAACATCAGTAACATCCTTCGCCTCACCGCTCGCAAGCATTGTTAAACTTGTTTGCACCTTGGCTCACTGCAGAACTAGGAATCAGGTCGTAAATCTTCATAGTATGGCCGCGCACGCTCCCCTGGACCTTGCCGCGCTGTCGCCCCTGCGTCAAGGCCTGATGCTGCACTCCCTGCCACCCCAGGCCCTGCCCAGCCCCTACCCCGCGCCGTACCCGCCCTCCTCCGCCCCGCCCCAGTACCCACACCAGCACCAGCAGCCCTACCCTGCTCCCTCCGCCTATCCCCAGCCCCACCCCTACGCCCAGCACTACCCGCCCGCTGCTCAGCCAGGCTACCCCTACCCTCCCCAGCAGCCATCGGCCCCAGCCCCCACCGCTCCCCTGGCCCCTGCGGTAGCACACTCCCCTCCCCACGCCCCCGCCAGCCCCCAGCATGGCTCCCCTGCCTCCACCTCCACCCCTGCCCCTGCTTCCGCCCCACTGCCCCTCCCCCTTCCCCAGCCCCAGCCCCAGAGCCCCGCCCCAGAGCAACAGCACGCCGCCTCCCCTCCCCCCACCTCCTCCCCTCAGCCCTCCTGCCCCACCGCCCAGCACCCGTCCGCCGCCCCACCGGCCGCTGCCCCCCAGCCCCCACACGCCCTTGCCACCACAGATCTCTGCAACGCCACGCCCCCGGGGTACCCTGCCCTAGCGTCCGAACCCTTCGTGCAGCCCCACACCCAGCCCCAGCCCCAGCACCCTCCCGCCTCCGCCTACCCCCACCCGCAGCACTCCGCCGCGCCACTCCAGCCCCCAGCCTACCCCCCGGCCGCCTGCCCACCCCAGCCCCAACCCCACCCGGCCCAGTCCGCCCACAGCTGGCCCGGCCACCCGCCACAGCACACGCCGTACCCCTCCGCCTCGCCGTACGGATACCCGCCCGCCACCGGCCCCTACCCCGGCCCCCACGCCGCCTACCCGCACCCCTCCCTCAGCTACAGCGGTGCCGTGCCACCCTACCCCCCGGCCGCCTACCCCCAGGGCCAGCCCCCGAAGGACAAGGACAAGCACAAGGAGAAGGAGAAGGACAAGAAGCACAAGAAGAAGAAGCACGGGCTGGCGGCGTGGATTACGGGGGAGGTGGCGGGGCTCGCGCTGGGGGAGCTGCTGGGGGACGACTAAGGGGCAGGGGCTAGGGGGCGTAAGAACCTAGGGTGGAGCTGGAGAAATGCACAGCGCGTGTACCGTATGTGGTTCTCCTACTGCTGCTGGCAGTTCAGTTTAGGCTTGGTGTAAGGATCGCAACCAGTCATGTGTAGGTGGGAACTTTTTCGCTGCATGATGGACGCTGTGCGGTGCATGCTGCACGCAGTTGGGCTATTTGCAACGCATGCTGCAGACAGAGCGTGGACATGTACATATGTTTGACGGCCACGCGCAGTCTTTGTGGTGCTAATGGGTGTGAGTCGTGGCACTGCCTGCGCGCATGTCAGTCGCGCGAGGGAGCTGCCCTGCCCAACCTGCTGAGCATGCCGTACCATGCACACGGCACTCAGGCCGAGACAAGTGTCTTCCTTGCGTGCGTGTACATACCTTGGACTTTGTGACTCACGTGGTCGTGCATACCCACACTTGCTCACAGCTGGTGACGTTTTCTTCCAACTAGGCATCTGCACCTGCGCAGCGACAACAGAAGTTGTGCAGTTGTGTGGACATGAGGGATGGACATCCACGCCCCACCAGGTCCAGGGTCCGTCATGGTGTGGGGCTTGCCGGCCATGTAACGCGCAAGAGGACTTTTGGTGTTTAGCGTGATGCAGCACTGGTGCCGTCAGGGGAAATCTGGGGAAATGCAGCAGTGATGCCGTAGCCTGCCTTACTAGGGGTCTGCAAGCAGCATGCATGGAATTCAGCTGCAAAGGAGCAGCATGCCATCAATATGGGGTAATGGCTGGGTGCCGTGCAGCCTCACCAGACAGCTCGGGTACGACGTGTCGGCATGGCAAGTACGGTCGTACGGTGATGTGCAGCGATAGCACCTGGGAGGACTGGGACACTGTTGCGTTGTATCCTGTCTAGTCGTGATTAGCAGGTGTGTGGAAGGTAATGCACGGTCTCGTGGCAGCTGCACCAATGAGCAGAGAGCCGACCACGCTCAGTTGGCTGGGAGGCAGGCACGCGGAGGCAAGGCAGGGGATGGGGGTTCAAGCCATGAGAGGTTGAGTACCGTGACCCCTGCAAGCGTACCGTACACGTGTCTGCACTCCGAGCAGGGTGAGCTTGTCCTTTGCAGTCCAGCAGGCTTGCAAATTCAAGAACCTCATGTTCCCCATGGCTGGTACAAGTCCTTTACCCGTGCGTAGAGGGGGCTGGGCTCCACAATGGGATCAAGATTAGCAACAGCTGGAACAGCAGATGTGCTCGGCAGCAAGAAGCTGCAAGAAGCAGCAGCTTGGAGGGTGGGGGGTCAGGGCGGCGTGGCCCTTGGGCCTCCTCTGGTTGTTCAGCACCTTGCGGATGTGTGCGGCTGAGTACCGGTACATTTATGCCACCTGGTGCAACATGCAATCGTGCTTGGCAGTACCGTGCTGGAGCTTCACCCTAAGGCATGCCAGCGCATCCTGGGCAAGCAGGGCACGTGCAGGAAAGGTACGTGGCTTGCAGCGAGCAGCTTTGTATAGTGTGATCAGGCGGGTCACCTTCGCTGCTATTGAGGTATACGGTATTACACGGCCGTCAGGGGCTTCCCCTCGGAGTGCTTCAGCTTTACGGCCCTGTAATGTCGGGAATTCGGGATGCTGCAGCACGTGAGGAAACAAGCCGATTACTCAACGCGCGGCCTCCCCTGCGCCTCATAGACATGCTGCTTAGGCAAGCCACTCACAAGCTGCTGACCTGCTGTTGAGCAACAGCAACTTCCGTGGTAAGCGTTGGCATCCGTTACCGTATGCTCCCGCTTCTGTATTCCAACCCTTAACACTCTCGTGCCGAACGTGCACAGAGAGCACAGCCGCATGCCGCCTTCGGCATGCCACGCCATGCGCGCAGTCAGGACCAATCACAGGGGCAGTCAACGGGGGAGCCCCCCTGGCAGCCAATGCTGCTACTGGCCGCAGGCCCTCGTTGGAATGCTCAGCTGAAACAGGCCGCTGCAAGGGGCCAACTGCAGGGGCCGACCATGCGGAAGCTTCGCCGGGCCAGGGCAGGCCAGCAAGGGACGTCGCGTATGTACACTACGCTCCTTGCAGTTGTATCGAGAACGACTTCAGGAGGAATGTGCGTTGCACAGGTGAGCTTTGCGACCTGTTTGCGAACCCGCTTTGAAGACGCGTGGGAAGCTGCGGGTCAACGGCCGCGCTTCCACGGCAAGGACTTCGTCGTGATGGGCCCAAGCTGTATCAACTGCAAATCTTCTACAGGTTCGATTTTTTATCAAGAATAATATACTAGCAACTAACTAGGGGCGTGTCAGTCAGGCCTTGTCACTCCATCGTCGAAAGCCTCTTCGGACCCGTTCAGTTAGTCTGCCCGAGACTCTCCTTCTGGTCTCTTAAGGGAATAAGCTACATACGATAGGTTGTAAGCTTGCCGATAGTTAAGTACGATGACCGCGCAGCAGTCACGCTCCCCGCTTGACGCCTTGTCGTCGCTCTCTCCGTTCGGCGTCCCTGGGGACCGGCCGCACCCCATGAGGCCCGCGCAACAACAGCACCCACCAGGCGCCTCTACCAATGCTCACATCTCGCAGCAACCACAATATACCACAACCCATCACAAAGTGCAAAGCGCTGCCACTCCCCCAGCCCACAGTGCAATGGAACTCCCTCGCCCGCGTCCCTCCCAGCCCCCATCGCACCCCACCCACGACACGTGGCCCCTTCCGCCCTCCCAGCCCCCAACCAGCACTGCAGCTGCAGTCAACGCCCATCCACCTGCTCCTCATGGCAGTGCACTCCCCACCTGCGCCGTCCCACAGCTAGCAGCAGCCCCTACGCCCCACACCGCTCCACCACCCCAACTGTCTGGCCACCAGCCACCCCAGCCTTACTTACCCCACACCAGCCACGACCCCTTCGGCCTGCTGGCGTTGGACACCTCCCGCGCACGTAGCGCCCCTCATCCCCACAGCACCAGCCTGACAGCCGCAGCTCATGAACACCCCGCGTACGGCAGCAGCCCACAGCCACACTCCCACATAGCCATTCCCCCATCCGCCGCCGCCGCAGCAGCAGCAGCCCCGTCTGCGGCCCCATCAGCAGCAGCACCCTCGGCAGCAGCAACCACATCCACATGCCGCAGCCTCCTAGACGACACGCCTTCCCCCGGCTACCCGGCCCTTGGCCCAGAGCCCTTCCACCCGGGTCCTCCCAGCAACCCTGCTCATCCCCACCACCACCCTCACCTCCCTGCACAGCCCCGGGCCGCGACAGCCCTGCCACCTCCCTGCCACACCTCAGCGGCTGGGCAAGTACCGCCGCCCCACGGCCACTACCCACTGCAGCAACCCGCAGCCCACAGCCCCAACAGCACCGCACCTGCTCCCGTAGCCTTAAATGCGGTCCCAACGGTGTACGGGCACCCCGCGGCATCCCCCTACCCCCCTCCGAACCCCTACCATGCAGCAGGCACCAGCAACAGCAGCAGCAGCAACAGCCAGCCCATTCCACCCGGACCCGCCAGCTTCTACAGCCCTGCCGCTGCCGCCAACACATGCGGTACCTACCCCGCTACTGCGCTGCCGTATGGCGGAACGCCAGTGGGGTTCGGCTACCCGCCTCACGCACCACACCTGGCCTACTACCCTGCTCCCAACCACAGCGGTGGCGGTACCAAGCTCAGCAGCAGCAGCAGCACCAGCTCCAAGCCTGGCGGCGACGCCCCTCTGTCGCTGATCGCGGCCAAGTCGCTGGGCGGTCTGGCGGTGGTGGCGCTGCAGCGGTCGGCCCTGGCCATGGGCAAGTTCGCGGGGAAGCTGGAGAAGGGGGTGGCCAAGCTGCAGGAGAAGGAGGCCAGGAGGCAGGAGAAGAAGAAGGCGAAGTACTAGGGGGTGCGATGGAGAGGGGTGAGGGCTGTGCGAGGATAGGGGCTGGGTGCCGTGGGTGGACGGGCGCTGTTGCGGTTTTGGGGCGGCCAGGGTCACGGCATGCACGGTTGGGGGAGTGGGCGACTGTGGCGATTGGCGGGTTGGCCTGCGCATGAGGGATAACGGTTGTGTGAAAACGCGAGAGGCCACGCCTGGTCTCGCACGACCTCCAGAGCTGTAGGTTGCTTGGCAAGAGCGTATGAATAGGGCGAACTCTTTATGGAGTTGGTGCTGCCGAGTTGTGGTTGTTGCTGTGGGCCGTATGGAGGTTACAACCATGTGCTACGCGAGACGCTGGGCCTAGGAGAGTAGGTTCCCTATCCGCGCCTGTCAGCACCTGTGTTGTACACGTGTATTGTACTGCAAACTGAAAAAACACGCACATTACTGTAGCAGTACTATCCGTCCCCTGTATAGCGTGCTGGTCGCCTGAGGGGGAGTGCTGTGTGCCTGTGGCACCTACACGTGGTCAGATGCACGGTAGGAGCTGTATCATTGATGCAAGGGCAGGTGCGCGTGGGCACTGGGCAGATGCGTCCTGCGAAAAGATGGTGTTCAGTCTTACGGTAATGATTAGACACTAGGAGGGCGAGCGAAGGCATGGCAGGACACAGAGCGCCATGTGACGCCCACACGTGCGGTCGCGTGGAACCCCTCCCGCTGCCTCCTGCATGAGTCAGCGCTGGTCAGTGTGCACGTGCCAAGTTCCTGCGGCGTGAGCGGAACTGGCCGTCCAAAACAATCTCAGCTGTGATGATGCTGCAAGGAAAGGAAAAGTGGCAAACTGTGTGCGTATACTCGCAAGGCCCGAGTCAACCGGCCCTGGAACCTTTTGGCCCAGTCAGACCCTCGGAGGCGAGGTGGTTGGCCCCAACCTTGCCCAGGCACTCACGCAAGAACCTTCGTCGATGCAGGACCTCAGCTAACCTTCCTAAAAAGGGTGATACAGGCATACAGAACTCAACTAGCGCTATATTGACTGCTTTTAAGCATATTGAAGGCTTTCAGGCGGACACACTCGTAACCGACTCGGCACTTGTAATCTGCTGACTTTGCTTACAAAGCGAGCATACTTTGAATTCCATGCTTCACAAAAGCCATAACGATAAGCCTTTAGATCTCGCGGCCCTCTCGCCGCTGTCGCGCGGCGCCATGACGCACAGCCAACAGCAGCCCTCCTGGCCCGGCCCCGCGCCGCCGCTTCCGCTGCCGCTTTCGCAGCAACCACAACAGCAACAGCCTCCTTACGCTCCATACCAGGCCCAGGGATATTATCAGCAGCAGCCGCAATGTCAGTACCAAGGCCCGGGACAGTCCCCACAGCCCTCTCAGCTTTCCTCCCAAACGCCGACCCACGGGTCGTCCTACACCCCATCCACCTCATACCCGCAGCCCCCTTGCGATCCTTACAGCCCCGCCTACCCCTTCGCATCGCCAAGCACCGGACAGCAATACAACAAGTCCTTTACTTGCATTCAAAACAAGAACGCGACAGGCTATCCGGGCGGGCCGCCCCCCATGGCGCCCCCCACGCCGCCAACACCCATGCCCTCCCCAGCCTACCCCGTTCCGCCGCCGCCGGCCCCAGGCTTCCTATTTACCGAGGCTCCTCCCTACACTGCCGGTAACGCACCCGGAGGTCAGCCTTACCCAGTGCCGTACCCATACCAGCCCGGAGCCCCATCCACACACCCATCCTTTTCCTCTCCCCCAGCCGCCCCTCCCTCCTTCGCCACCCTGCCCTCAGCCCCCGGCACACGCATGGCACCAGCTGAACCCACCCCTGCCACAGGCGCGCCCACCTACCAACCAAGCCAGCGAAGCGGCGCCATGGCCGTACAACCGCCAACCAACTCAGCAGTAGGGCCTCCAATTGCCGGTCACCCAGACGCCCCACAGGCGCCACCCTTCCCGCCGCCGCTACCCGACCTGCAGCCGCCCCCGATCCCTCCACCCCAGCAGCAGCCGCCCTCTGCTCCTCCGCTAATGACCCTTGGTGACATCCCCGCAGCCGGCCCGCCAGCCCCCAAAGGCGCTGATGTCGCCACAGCCACCATCACGGCAGCCAAGGTCGACCCCATCAACCCCGCCGCCACCACCGCGGCCGTCACCTCCGCCACCGTCACCGTCACCCGCAGCGCCTCCGGCTCCCCTCCCCCCGGCTACCCAACAGCCCTTGGGGACCTGCCCTTCTCCCAGCCGCCAGAGCGCACCTCGAGCGCCCCCTCTCCTCCCAACCCCCAGCCGTACGGGCCCCCGCTCCCTGCTCCCCCTACGAGCTCCGCGCCATACGACAGCTACCCGCCCACCGGCGCCAGCCCCCACGCCGGCCAGCCAGCACTCCCCGGCGATGTCACAGGCCTCCGCTCCTACTCGTACCCCTCAGGCGCTCCCCCGCCCCTGGGCCCCAGCTCCGATACCTTCATGCCGCGGTACGGCAGCACGCCTCTTCCTGGTGGCGCCTTCCCACAGCCTGCAGCCCCGCCTTCCACGCCGTACGGCCCAGGCGGCTTCGTGCCCGCAGCCGGCAGCTACGCGGCAGCTTCCCAGCCTGGAAGCTTCCTGCTGAACCCTGCCACGGGCATGTACGGCGGCCCCGGCGGCGTGGGCGTTACAGGGGGCGTTACGGGAGGCATGGGAGCCTACGGCCCCGGTGTGGGCGTTACCGGGGGTATGGGGGGCATGGGGGGTATGGGGGGTATGGGGGCCTACGGGATGGGTGGTGTGGGGCCCATCGGCGGGTATGCAATGGGAGGTGCACAGGGTGGGGCGGGGAAGGATAAGCACGGGAAGGGGGGCAAGGAGGAGAAGAGCAAGAAGAAGGGTTACAAGCTGGCGGCGCAGCTGGCGGGGCAGTTCGCGGGCATGGCGCTAGGGGAGCTGCTCAAGTCGTAGGTGCGCATTGCTTGCATGGGTCGACCTGATTGAACGCTGCTGTATGTAGTGTGGAACTTTGCTGGTGAACGGGTTACCGGTAGCATGTTCAAGTGGTAGATAAGACACGGTATAAGGTGTCAGTTGTCATTGTTGCAAGCACGGTATTAGGGCCCTGGAGTACACGCGCGTGCTCGTGCACGGAAGGATATATGAGTGTGGTACCTGATGGTTGTCCAGCGTTGCGTTGTTTGGCCCTGCTTGGCCACGGTGTAACTATGAGGGTCCGCAGGTAGACGGTGCTCGTTGTGAGCAGCTGAGCACCCTTCCATACTTGGCATCCCAGGGCACTGACGTGGTGGCGTGCAGTACCGGAGGTCGTTAGACGTTAGTTGGTGTGCATGCTGGCCCACTGCTGTCACGTTGCTGCCACGTGCCGCCCACACAGGACACGTGCCGGGTGCCACCCAATCAAGGCTAGGCCTGTCCAGGGATGTCTAGCGTGTGAATACGTGCTGCGTCTGGTAGGCCTGTGACACACGCAATGCAAGTGAGCATTGCACTGTACCTGGTTTTTGTGGTTGTTGGTTGGTGTGACCGGTGGCGCTGAATAAGGCTGCAAGCCCTGTCAGACCTGCACAAGGTCCAGTTGGCTAGGGCATACGGTAATGCTATCTGCTAGACGCCACAAGTACGTGGTTGGTGTGACGCTGCATGTGTGCGGGGGCAAGGCGCTCCTACCGTAGAGGTACACTGCAGCGAGCAAAGTAGGAGCGGGCGGGGACGCATGGGGCAGCTGTACCGCGCAAACTGACAGTCGGCACCCTTGTTAGACGTTACACGTTCTAAAGGCAGCTGCGGCGTGTTTGGGTAAAGAGGAAGGTGAACAAGGCGAGTGTGTGTGTGTTTGTTTGTGTAAGGCTGTTTCAGGGGGACGAGCGGCAGGTGGCAGGTGTTTTCAACACGACTTCAGGGGGCTGCGCGGCAGGCGGCAGGTGTATAAACTCAAATCAGGGGGTTGTGCGGAAGGCGGCAGGTGTATAAACTCAAATCAGGGGGTTGTGCGGAAGGCGGCAGGAGAATCATAGGCGTTTCATTTTCGGTCCATGTCAAACAAGCTTCTTGCATCAAGACTGTTGGCCCTTGAGCCCCCGGCTCGTACACGGGTCGTTGCACTTGCGGAGGGAAAGAACCCTCGCCGTGTAACACTGACTGACTGACTGACTGGCACCCTTGTTGGGCTTGTACTGATACATGAATTGTTGGAAAAGCAAGCGGATTTCTCGTGTGTAACAGAACATTTCGGCCGTGTGACGCTGCCTGACTGCTGCACGGGTGCAAGGGCAGAGGGCGGCGTGTCTAACCCCATTCCGGACCGTGCGAACCCCGTTGGCATTACTGCGTTCTTGCGAGGCAGCCTGACGCGTGTTGTCCAGAATGATTTACAAGTAGGCCACAACCGAGCCGCCGCCTTGCAGTACAACCCCTTAATACATGCAGAAGTAGCACAATCTCAGCGTCAACTTAGGCGCGAGAGCCATGGCCCCAGCCTTGCCAAAGCCGCAACCCAGCCAGCCCACCTGCTGGTTGTGGGCAAGGAGACCGCGGTTTGGCGGCCCCTGTTGCCGAGTGGCTGCGTATGGCAGCGTGGCACACCGTAACCATAGCAACCTGTGCGCAGCATATGAACTAAGAGCTGCACTGAGACTGCTAGCAGACAACGTCAAGTCACCACCGCACCTATCGCACAGTTAACTACTGAACACTAACCCAGCCCCGCTCCCAGCACATCGGGTCCACCTCACAGCTCACACCTTGCATGGACTTGCAAGCCTCACCACACTAGTTACGACGTTTGCCACGGCTTAAGGAGATGAGAGCCTCACGAAAAGCAAGGACGGCATAGCGCTGCAAGCAATCAAGCGCTACGCCGGTGTTGTACTGAGCGACAGGCCAACGTTTCCACAGCCATGCCGAATCATAGCATGGCTGCTCCCATATCAGTCGGGCCAAATCAATGTAGCTTCTTAACGCCTTTTCTATCGAGCCTATGCACACTTGGCTTTTCCGAGACATACACACAAGCAGTCCACCTCTCCATCTGCTGCGTCTGTCAAGTAGTCCTACAACACACCGCCCTGCCCCGCACGAACCCGCCTCAACCAACACTCCGACGTGCAACTCCAAACCACCACAACCAACCAGTCGATCACAAGCCAGGGAAGACAGCCTGTGATTGCCCCTACGATCAAGCACTGCCATGGCACACGGCGGTCAGAAAGTCACGCCATGCAAGGCTAATGTGCTGCGTTAAGAGTGTACGTGCACCTTAGGATGCACCCTCTGCGGGTGTGGTGCACCTGCTCTGTGTGTGTAGTCTTGAGGGTGGCAGGCAGGGCCCGACGTGCCCGAAAACGACCTGCCTCGTCCGTGCCAGGCGTGGGCTTCCCATCTAGTACCAAGCCACACCGCCAGCGTCATGCATCGTGTTATCTGTTTTTAGAAATCAATAAGAATCAGGCAAATAATACGCCTCTTGCTATTTGTAGGAGTGCGCTGCACAGCTAGTAGTAAGGGCTGCGCAACTCCACACCACGCCCGTGCCGCACACCGGAATCAGGTGGCGCGCAGCGGCAGTACCGCTAAGCAAAAAGGTGCAAAGCGTTGCACGCACCTAAAAGAAGTGCAGAAGCTCCCGCTCACAGCAGCGGCACCCACTCATGCTCACCGCCAAACTGCCGCACTGCCACGCCCGCCTTGCCCGCCAGATCCACGCTGTTGTTCCCAGCCACCTGCTGCTGCACCGCCATCGCGTGCGCGTCAGCCCAGGCGCCAGAAGCCACTGTCTGCCGCTCCACCTTGTCCGTTGTTTGCGGCTGTGCAGCACCCACGCCTGCAGCGCCTGCCGCCGGGTAGGTGAGGCGGATGGTAGCCATCACGTCGGTACCCTCCAAGAACTCCCCGCCGCCTGCCGGGTTGTGCACCTCGGCACCGGCTTCCAGCCCCATGCTGGCAACCTGCCCAGCGCTCCCGCTGAAGGGCCCCTGCTCCAGGTACGGCTGCACCTTGATGGAGGCGGGGGATTCGGCCAAGCCGCGGTTGCGGCCAGCTGCGACGATGTTGGCGAGCGTGTGGCCGGTGATGCAGGGCCCGGGGGAGAAGGCGAAGGAGCACATGGGCGAGCCCAGGCGGAAGTCCTTTGCCGCAGAGGGCAGTAGATCGCTGGGAGGCGGGCTGCGAAGGGCAGCGAAGCCTGACTCGGGCGCCCTGCAGGGCAGAACAAGGGGAGGGCAGGAGGAGGCACAGGGGCGTTGGTCAGTCAGCTGACAGGTGGCGTTCCCGCGACGGTAAGCTGCGGGCACGTCCTGTTAGCGTACGGTGTACAGGTAGCTACGCTTCGTCGTACGGAGTGAGGTCTAACGTCAAGAAACTATACCCCGGGCGCACTTACCCGTGGTATGCCCAGGGCTGCTGGACGGGTGCGGGCGTGGCCTGCTGGTACCCGTTACACCAGTTCATGCCGGCAGGCGAAGGCCCATGGGGCGCATGGCCGACGCTGGGAGGCGGCATGGCGTCCTGCGGAGGCACATCCACAAAGGCATGTCAGCGTTGCACACCTTGCACACATAGCGCCACACGATCGCACCCTGACACCTCCTACATAGTTGCTGCCATACGGCTTTCGTCTCGCCTGGTCAAACATTGGCCGCATGCCCCCTCAACTGGGATACTCTTGGCTGCAGACCAGTGCACTCAGTGCTAGGAGCATGTGCGGCCAAGCCTCCTTACCTCCATGCGCTGCAGCGCTTGCGCCTCGTCCTGGGGGTCCACCTGGGGCGTGCTGGGCAGAGCAGCCACACCAGCGACCGCCAAGGATGGGTCCCACGCACCAGCAGCGTCGGCAAATTCACCGCCGCTCTGCTGCTGCTGCAATCCTATCTGCCCCTCAGGCGCCTCCTGTGGGCCAGCCGCCTCAGCCACCGCCTCCTCCGCCCCGCCGCTCTCCACGCACTCTTCCACCACCTCACGCCCGGGCGCCTCGGCGGTGACAGTCTGCTCCACCGCCTGGGCCACACCCACGCTCTGGCTGTAGCATGCCCCGCGGGAGCACATGCTGCCTTGCATGACCGTGGCAGCACGCTTGGGGCCCAGCGCGCCCTGGCTGATGGCCGTAGCGACCACCGTGTTGGTGTCGTCGTTGGCCCCAGCCCATTCCTCCTGCTGCTGCTCCTGCTCCTTCTTGGCAGGCCGGCACGTGGCCTCCCACACGTAGCGTCCGGGCATGAGCGGCTCAGCCATCGCCGCCACAGGCGCGACATGGCCCATGGGTGCGCCGGACATGCCCCCTGCCGCGTTGGCAGCGAACGGGTTTGCAGCTGCTGCTCGAATCCGCGCACTGGATGCTTCTGGGGGCCCTGCGCCAGCGATGGTCGAGGGCTGGGCGTGCCCCACGGCTGAGCCCATAGCAGGCAGGTAGCCGTACGGAGGGTACTGGTCAGGCCCCATAGGAGGCCGCATCATGCCTGTTGCGTCGTAGCTGCCGTACGGGGCCGGGTACGGCATGTGGGGGTACATGGACCAGCCTGGGTTGTACGGGTCGTAGCCGCCGTACGGGTAGCTGTAAGGGTAGGAGCCGGGCGGCGGCGGACCATAGCTGTACGGGTAGGGGTGGCAGCCGTACGGGTGGTGCGGCGGCATGGGGTAGTTGGGGTCGTTGCCGCGTTGCTCGGTGGGCTGTGGAGGCGGGTAGCTGTAAGGGTAGGCAGGGTGCGGCGCGTATGGATAACCGTGGGGATAGGGCAGGCCGCCAGCCATCGACGCGTCCGGCGCACCAGCAGGTACCGCGCCTCCAGCAGGTGCATGGCCGTGCGCGCCGGCTTGCAGGTTCTGCCCCATGTGAACCTGCAGTACGGTTGCAAGCGGACGTAGCAAGGTTGGGGAATCTGACCGACGCAGTTCCTATGGAGCCATCCTAGGCGTCACGTGCGGATGTGCTGCAGCACGGTAGTGATCTTCATATGGAAACAGCAAGTTGCGTGCGCCTCAGTCGCTCACCTGGTGCTCCCAAGCAGACCTTCCGCCGTCGTGCGCGGCCGCGGCTGCTCGCAAAGCCGCCGCGGCAGGCGCAGGCTGGGCCTCGCTGCCACCTCCAGGCAGTGAGCCGCCGCAGGCCGAACTCGTGCGCGCCCTCTGACCCAGCCCCTGATGCATCCCCTGCGCACTAGCCGCTGCTGCGCCGCAGCCCTGCTGCTGCTTATCCTCCCCTGCTGCGCGGCCAGGTTGCTGCGCGTGCCCCATGCCCGACACCCCAGGCACCTGGTGCTCCCCCAGCTCCCCGAGGTCCAGCTCCAGGTCCAGCCCCTCCAGTGCGGAGGGCGTGATGGGCGGCAGGTCCACGTCTCCTATGGCGTTCGCGTCGAACAGCAGCTCCTCCCCCTCGCCACTGTTCCACGCCTTGAAGAAGGCATGCGTTGGAGAGATAGGGAGCTGTTGCCCGTTGGCTGCCTGACCAGGGCGGTTGGGCACGCCGTGGGGCACTGCGCCTCCCGCCACGGCGTGACCCACATCGGAATGGGCCTGGGACGCGGGCCAGAGGCTGCTGGCGTGGGGGGCTGCGGTTTTCGGCGGGGGCTGGGAGGAGGCTCGCGTAGGCTTGGGGCCGGGGAAGCGAGGCATGGGTGGAAGGGAGGTGGTGTGGCCTGCAGTAATGCCTGCTTCACCGCAGCCGCTTGCAGTGGGCTCGGCAGGGCTGTTATCGGTGCAGCCGTGGTCGGGGCCGCTGTACGAGGCGCGGCCTGCGTGGCGCTTGGCAGGGGGAGGATCCGGAGCTAGGGAAGAGTGCTTGGTGGGGGTGGTCTGCAGGCGGGCGGAGGCTGACCCAGATCGCTGGAGGGGCGGCAGCTTGAGCATGATGCCACCCCCGATGCTGGTGGTCGGGGCCGCTGACTGTTGCGGCAGCCCGTTCAGGAAGCTGACGACCGGTCCGAGACCGGTTCCCGGCGTCGCCTGGTGGTGGCCGTGGGCACAGGGTGCTGCAGGACGCGTTGGTGCAGCAGAGTGCGGCTGCCGTGGGGGGAGGCCGAGCGAGCTTGCCAGCGCCCTTGCAGTGTACTTGGCGTAAGGAGTGCGTTTGGTGGTGCCGGAATGAGTGGGCTGGCTGGACTGCGGCAGGCCTCCAGGTGGAAGAGGGCCAGCGAGGTGGCTGCAGTCTTCCCGCTGGTGGCCCCCGTTGCCCCCGCCGGATAGGAACAGCCCGGTCCCAGCCGGCCCGAACACAAGCGAAAGAGTGTTGGTGCCGTCTCCCTGGCTGGCTGTTGACCGTGACGGCTTAGAGGCGCTGCCCGGGTCCTGCTGGCTTGAGCTGCCCATGAGCCCCGACTGCACAGCCGACTCTGGACCGTAGTCACTTTCCGAGTCGCTCCCAGAAGCTCTTTTGTTGGAGTTTATTGAGGTTGCCTGTTTGGAATAGTCAATGAGGGTATGGATTAGTTTTGGCAGATTTGATCGCAATTTCGTAATTCTCCGACGTGGCAAAAGCCGGGGCGCCTTCGCGCCAGGTCCCGTCACTCGAGCGGCGCCGAAGCGTTCTTACCCTCTTTGCAGCGCGGTATTTACGAAAGTAGGTTCGAACTTGCTCAGTGCTGCGCAGGCACTTGGCGTGTGTACGCACTTCCTTGAGGGACGGCCGTTCGTCCGGAGTCCATACATGCTCGGCGTTCTCAGCGTACCAGCTGCAGACACAGTGAGCATGGTAGCAGTCAAGTTATGTCATCCTTGAAAGATATGTGACAACACGCAGGTCACTGCGACGGGCGTGCAAATTCAAGCCTTGACCGAGAAGTTGACCCGTGCACTCACGTCTCAAGTTCATTTTGGCAGGGCCGGACCCCGTCCGCGTTAAGCCTTCCCCTCCACCATGCATTAAAGGTCTCCCAATAGCCGATGGCACGACGGATGCCACACTCCTTGCCCATCGTCGGGGTCGGGATGGGCGTAGCCGAGCGGGTGCTGCAGAAGCTGTCGTGCCCTAGCTATGAAGCTCCAAAGTTCCAGCCAGTTGCTTGTCCTTCATTGCGTAGTGTGTTTCGGGCTGCGTGTCTTGGGCGTAACCTAAATATGAACGCGTTGACAGATGGTGCGTCTCAGGCCGCAGCGTAAATACCTATTACCATATGTGCACGTTTTGTCAAAGCAGTCGTTACAGCTGTGCGGGAAGCGCCAGCGTCTCAGACGGCTGCGAACCAACGGACGCGTACGAGACTCAGACATGTTTGAACCGCCGCCACGCCAACCAAACTCTACCCATTGAAATAGCTACAGGACATAGTGAGAATCAATAATTCGTTGATAGGGTGAAGACAACATTTAGAGCTCGCACTGGTGGCGGGCGTTTCTTAGGAAGAGTAACGAAAGGCCTATTGAACACTTATGAACAACAATTCCGCGAAAAAAGCTAGTGCGAATGTAGAGGAAGGCTAAACACCCCTGCCCGCCCTAGTACTAGTGAACGGCACCTCAACTGACCCCACGAGTCGACCCAGGTCGCAATGGCGTGCCCTAGTTGTATTTGTGGTAGTGCTACCGATGACCGTACGTGCTGCAGATTGTGGCAGCACTGTCGACAACCTGCTTGTCATTGTGACAGCCAGACAGGTATCAGCAGATATGCCACGTGTCAACCTCACGAGGGCCCGGCCATTCTCTACGTGGTAAGCGAGCAACGTACGGGGGTTATCGTAGCCTAATGTCGTGCTGCTGATGGGATTGGGTTGCGCCTGTGTAGGCAGGCACATGCATCGACACGTGTCACGTCCCCCTGCTGCCATGGCAACTCAGTCGGGACACTTATGGCAAGTTGGCAACCTTCTTCCAATACTTGCAAACGTACACACTTTGCAGCAACACCGGCTGGTGCGTCCAGCCGATCAGGGGGAGGATTATGTGGGGATACACTGGGCAGACCAGTGCCAGCCGTATGTCGGCGACAGAGCATTTCCATATGCCATGTTACGACCTCTAGTACTGTCGTTGCGTGCAGGTTGGAACTAGCAACCTTGAGAGAAGTAAGCGAACCACGGCCGGGGTTTGGCACGGAGTTGCGCAGGCACATGGCTGAGGAACGGGCTTCCGCGTTGGGTCTGGGCATAGGTATCAGGATTGGCTTTGGCTTTGGCTTTGGCTTTGGCTTTGGCTTTGAGGTGGGTTTTGGGTTTGGCTTGCGGCCTTGCGATGGCATCTGGTAAACGATGCTGCCGCGCGCTTCGGCAGACAAGCAGCGGTGGAGGTCTGGCGGTAGGTCAGCATGACACGAGCTTCGCCGAGCTCTTTACCATTAGCATAGCCGTTCGCAAATGGCTCTCCTGCGGGGTATTGTACGCTTGGAACCTTACCTTCGAAAGGTGGGATTAGGAAGCATACAATAGCGACATGGCAACATGTGTGAGTATCAAATATGAAAGACACAAGCACAAGCACATGAAGGCAGTGCAGGTGTATGTACGCGGCCCGCAGGTAGCCGCCGGCATGGGGTCGTACATGACAAAACGCGCGGCCGGAAACATTGCGCATTCAATAAAGCATATCCAACCTTACACGTCCAGCTTCGCCCAGGTTCGTTTCGCCCACGTTTAAGGCAACCGGTCGCAGGGGAGGGCCTCATCGCAGCTGCACGCAAATCGCGAGAGGACCTCAAAAACATGGATAAGAGCATAAGTCTTATATGTTCATGTGTGAGGCGCGCAATAATTGTGCGTCCTGAGAAAGCGGACGGGTTAAGGGCGTTGCGACCACTATAGGCGTGGCAAGGGCACGCCAACACTGACCTCACACCTGACAGCCGCTGCCCCTGTGCGCAGGGCCCCCGTCTAGCTGGCCGCTACCAGATGGCCACTTTCTAGCAAAGGAACAAGGTACCTGTCATGCTGCTAGTATGTTGCTACGTGGGGGACTGATCAAGTTGGGCATGCCACAATGCTGCATGCCTGCCTGGCCTCATCAAGTCATGCCGTGCACCTACCGACACCGTACACCTCCTCGGCACCAGGGTCCCCTGCTCGGCACCTCCACCCCAGTATGCGCTACCCCAGTGACAAAATCAATTGTGGGCCAGCCGCACATCCCCGTCCACGCTTTTGTTCCTCGACAGCCCGTCCTGCATGCGGCCACCCTCACGGCCTCGCTGCTGCTCAGTCCCAGAACTCGGAAGGTATCTCAGGGCCCATGAGTTTGCCCGCGCCTCCTGCAGTTGAGGCCGCCTGCGCCACTTCGCTGCCGTGGTATGCGTCGTAACCCACAGATGGCTGGTGGTCAGTGTCGGCTAGGGCTTCCTCGTTGAAGCTGTGATAGGCTTGGTGCGCCTCCTGGTCGCCACGGATGCCGTGGTAGGCCCATGCGCCCCCGCTGCGCTCCTGCACCTGCTCCAGACCATGCCGCAAGGGAGAATGAAGAGTCTGCAGCATCTGCTGCTGCAGCTGCCCATGCATGTAAGGCGAGCTTGGGCCGCCAGGGGATGGCACCCCACCGAGGGGCCTGAGGAGCAGCGCTGGCCTGGCGTCAGCGGTCATCAGCGGCAGCGCACCGCCGACCGTGGCGCCACGGTGTGGCAGCTCCGGCTGAGGCTGTGGAAAAGCACCACTGCGACCGCCATGGGAAGTTGCACTACCCCTCTGCGGGCTGGCGTACGCGGCAGCTGCACCTCCGGGCCCGAAACCCCCAAAAGATGAGTTTGCGCTGGAGTGGTAGCCCCCGCCGCTGCTGTGGAACCCGCGCAGTCGGCTGTGGTCACCAGGCATGCTGCCAGCTTGGCACGGGTCCCCCCTCCACACGGTTGCTGTTTCAGGCATGGGATTGTCCACGAGGTTACAGTCTGACTCGCCCAGCTCCGCTTGCAGTCCCCCGCCGTTGCTGGTCTGCGCGTAGCTGTAACCCGCAGTGGGGCTCCCGTGGTAACCAGCTTGCTGCACCAGCCCGGCATGGGCAAGCGGTGCCTGTGGTGGGCGGTACGGCACTCCCGGTACCGCTTCCCCGCCCTGCCGCTCGCCGGGACACGCCAGGCTAGGCTGACCCAGCGGTGTGATACGCAGCGCAAAGGGCTGTGGTGCACCACCGGGATGCAGCGGAGGACGGCAGGGCGCTGCAGCCGGCACCGACGCAAAAGCCACCGGCCGACGGCCCTGCCCCACATCCGTCAGCCCGATGGCCTGCTGGTGACCAGCGTCTCCGCCAGGGCACGTGTCGAAGGAGGGCAACGGGTGCATGGGAGGGCCAGGAGCGGCCGGGTGGCTTAGGTTCTTCTGCCGTGTGGGGATGTTGGAGAGGAATGCAGCGGTTGGGCCGGTCCAGGTGGACACGGGGGGCCGCAGGGGCCCTCCGGGGCGCAGGGCTCCCTGCAGGCCCGGGTGCGAGGCCAGCTGCTCCTGCTGTGCGGCGGCGATGCGCAGGTTGTGCTCCCGGATGAGGGCAGCCGCCTCGTCCGGCTGGGGCGTGACAGGGTCGTGGTCGTGGGGGTCGCCGTGGCTGAGGGCGCGGGGGGTGCGCTGGGATGCGCTGTAGGGGCTGTTTGCCGGCGGGCATGAGCGGGGTGTGGTCTGTGCGGGCGTGACATAGCGGCCGTTGTGCCCCCGGGAGGGCGTGTGGGGTGCGTCGTGCTCGTCATTATCACTGTCCGCGTCGGCGTTGTCCTGCGGGCATGGAGCGGAATGGAAGTGGAGTTGGGGCGCAGCCGAAAGGAGCCTGACTCACCTTGACGCGACAACGAGGTGCTACGTCGTGACAGGCTCAGCCCAACCTGGCCGAGGTCCCCAAGCGGTGGTGGCGAACCAACATGGTGTGAAGGGCCGGTTCCGCAAGTGACGTGTACTCATGGCCAGGGGAGGGGATGTTCTGCCCCGAAGGTCTTAGGTGTGCATGGACTCTGCATGCTTCCACCCTGGCCCTCCTGTAACCTTTGCTATC
>VFQN01003766.1_pt1 | contig 21005 bp, 11 predicted proteins | sample 3512371 | NCBI WGS metagenome assembly VFQN01 (sample SAMN10412370, study PRJNA504923) | tailings metagenome | isolation source: Replicate 2 from Balatoc abandoned mine | place: Philippines: Itogon, Benguet | collected 2017-08-28
CGAGATGTTTCAGTCAAAAATATTTATTCTCAGGTATCATACACTTCAGATTGCCTATGTTATTTATTAATTCTATTTTCTCCATATATTTAGAATGAAGATCATGTCGTGATGGTAAGCCCTCTTTCTTTAAATTATTGACAACTTCTCACAAATTGTCCGTAGCGATTGATCGGTTTAAATGCTGAAGCAATCGACATAAAACGATTAAAGGATGTGATTAACCGCTACCGTAAGCGACAAGAAGAAAATGTTGCCGCCGCTCGGCAATCAGCGAAAAATGAGCTATGGAAAAACTTAGGTTCCTATGATCCCAAAAAGCTAGTTGTCCAAGAGCAAATTGGAAAAGGTGCCTTTGGCTGCGTTTATCGTGCTTTGTATGAAAAGAAGAAAGTGGTAATGAAAATTTTAATCGCGAAAGATCAATCCTCGAATCGTGGTGGTCAAAAAGTCGATGACAGTCAATCTTCGAATCTTGCTGACGATTTAGAATATGAAGCAACGATGTTACTCAAAGCAGAGACGACTGGTGTGGTTAAGTTGTTAGCTTTGGATCGTAATCGTGATCCACCTTGTATGATTACGGAATACTTACCAAACAAGACAGTGGAATATGAGTATAAATTAGCGGAAGAAAAGAATGATCCAGAATCCATCTTTCATGCTAATAATGAGCATAATATAGGGAACAACGTTTCCAATCCGGTATTATTGCAAATGGTTCGTATCGCACGTGATGTCGCGGGAGCGTTAGCTCGTATTCATGAAATAGGAATTGTTCATTTAGATATTGCCGCTCGCAATATTCTTTTAGACTTAAAGAAACGACCAAAGATTGCAGACTTTGGATGTGCGGCAATGGAGGCGGATATGATCGAAATGTATGAATTACGTCGTGTTTATTCTCACGAAGATTTAGATATTGAGGAATTAACTAAGAAAGATCAAGATTTTCCTCGTAAGAATCGAATGTATTCAATGAAACGTCCAATTAAATGGATGCCGCACTGGGTAGTAAATAATCGAAATATGCCGAAAATTGATAAACATACCGATGTTTATTCATTTGGTTGCTTTATGTATGAATTAGCAGCTCGTTGTCCACCTCATGCATTACTTCCCGATAAAGATGTGGAAGATTATAAACGAGTGAAGCCATACAACCCAACCATACCAGTTGATATTGATCAAAGGTATACAAGTATTGTGCAATCTTGTTGGGAAGATTATAACAATCAACCAACAATGAAAGATATTGCCGCAAGATTATCAGAACTTCATAGCGAATTAGCAACTGAATCTGTTTCAGAAACAATTCAAAATGATCAAGGTTATTGGGAATTTCGAGAAATTAAACCACGAATGGATATCTTTCGTTCTAAATCTCTCTATAGCTATTCTCAATCCAAGTCAACCACTTCCTCTTCTTCTACAACTCCTCCGCCACCTAAGGCAAAGTCTCCGCTGAAAGAAGCATCGCTACCGTCAGTAAAAGTGTCTGGACGAATTAATCTAAACTTTGCGCATGTTGATCTGAGTGATGCACCGCCAAAATTAGTTGAATATGAATTAGAAGGATATGATGAAAGTCGATTACAGTCGGCATTGCACAGTGCGTTTTGTTTAAGAGATCATCAAAGTATTGCATTAACAATGCTTTGTATAAATATTGAGAATCAAGAAGAACAAATTATGATGATTACCAAATGTTTGGAATATATTCAATTGTTAGCGGAGGATCAGCATGGATCGACTGATGAAGACGAGGCATTCGAATGGTTGTGTCGTTCGATTCTGATGATCGTGAAGGATGCTTCATTAACGTCCAAAGCCATTGAACAACAATATCAAGGTCGCCTAGTTGGAGACGCTTTACTGGCATTATCGAGTCTATTAGCCAATAAATCACTTGCGGAAGTAAGTATTGAAGGGACAGCTTCATTAGAGAGTGAATTGTGTAGTATTGTATTCGATGCTTTACGAAAGTTTTCTCGAGATGAAACTGTTACTGAAAAAGTTGCAATTGCTGTTGCTTCCTTCTGTGGTTTATCCCAATTGATTGTGAAGAAATTGCATGCTGATGGTACCGTCTTAGCGTTATTAGATGCATTGAATGTTTACGCCGGTAATTTACAGATGGCCTTAAAGTTAGTGAAGGCCTTGAGTTGCTTTCCAATTCAATGTTTAATTGATTGTGTGCAAGGAGAAGCTAAGATGGGAAAAGGGAATAAAGTTATATCTTCCTCTGGAAAGGCGAGTAAAGAATCGACATCATCAAAACCTAATGCCACCAAATTGGAAGATCGAGAAGGGGAAGGTGTAGTTTATGTAAACTTATTTGCAATCGTCCGTCGTTGTGTTTATTCCTTGCGAAGAACCAAATTATCCACAACGAATGAGAAAGGAAGTGATAGCGATCAAGAACTAACATTAATCCTTCTACAAAATTGCTTAACCTCATTATTCAAGATGTGTGAATCAGGAATGAATGATAACGATACAATTAATCGATTATTACATTGTGTTGTTGCTGAAGATATTGAAGTTTTAGTTGAAATTATGCAAATGTTTCCTGATTATTTCCGAATGCAAGAAGGAGCAATAGGTTTATTAGCTCATATTTTGAGTACCGGCAAGGCAATACCAGTCACTGCCCGGGAACTAACCTCCAGTGCAAAGACGGAAACTTCACTTTCGGCGAAAGATAAAGCATTTCTGTTACCAAAACTTCCTGCTGAACAAAGATTAGTCAAATATTTGGAATTAGATCAAACTTTAGCATTATTACTAACAGCGATGGAAACTTTTAAAGTCAATAATCGAATCGCGATTGGAATTGCTACTAAATCTGATGCTCATAAGCCGACTGGCATTTATAGTAATGACGCCTATTATCAAACATCCACCACGAAACGAACTGTCTCGACCATGACCATTAGTAAGATTCGTTCTCTAGCCAGTGATGGAGATGGAGGAGGAGACGAAAAGAATGATTTTTATGATGATGATGATTTTGATATGGATGAAACGGGAGAACCAATTACGGCTGCAGCGTTACAACGATGTGTTGCGATAATTATTGGTATTGCTTGTAATAGTCGGAAATTAGGGAAACAAGTTCAAGAGAATTTAGTTCGTACTCGCTATAATGAAAATATTCTTTCAGCATTTAAAACTTTTGCTCGAGATGTCAGTTTAGTTCGATTTGGTTGTCAAGCGTTGTTTTATACCGCTCGTCGTCATGATAAGCACCAACAAAAATTACAACATTTATATATTTTCAAACATTTAATTTCGGCCTTATTACGTCATCAATCCTTTCCAGAAGTAGTGGAAGCTGTGGTATGTGCATTTATGGGTTTGTTAGAACCTCCTGATGATGTAAAAGTATTACCACGAGATATTCTTGAGAATATTCGGTACACCTTAGGTCTGGAAACTATCACCAAGGGAGGAAATGTTGAGGAAGAGGGAGGCGCTTCTAATGTCGAACAATTCAAACAACTTCGGATTGCAGAAAATAAGGAATTAAATCATCGGAAACGAAACTTTGTGGGATATTCTGCTGCCACATTCTTAGTCGCGAATAATCAAATTTTGACGGTTCAATTAGGATTAGGTATTTCTGGAATGTCCGTATTACAATTATTAGCTGTCTTTGTGGCAAATTTTGAAGTTCGAGAAGAATGTCAAGCATTAGTAACCAGCTTTTTAAAATTAGTTTGTGGTATTGCTTTTTGGTTACCAGAAGAAGCTCAAGCATGGAGTCCAGATCACATTTTTGTCGATTTAAGTGTTTTAAAATTAAATTTATTGAATCGCTTATTCGCGAAAGTGATTGTCAATGAAATTGTAAATGCTTTAAAGGGGAATACGACTCCAACCAGAGAAAAGGAGAAAATGGGGGAAGGAGTGGCAGCGATTGAAGAATACGGCAGACCATTGAGTTTAATTGAATATATTCTTCGTGCCATGAATATGCATAAACTATCCATGAATGTTATTAGTAGTAGTTTAACATTACTTACGGCGATCTTTCGCAGTAGTTTAGAAGAGGATGATGCTATTATTGGCGGAGAAGTTATAGCCTATCAAGATGAAGGAAGTTTAATCTCTCAACATCGACAATCTCTCTTTTCCTCCTTAGTACCATTCTGTTGTTTTGCTTGTTTCCGCCGAGAAGACAACCCAATTTTGATACGCTACAGTTTATGGATTTTAATTATATTTCTAGCGGAAAAGCAGCCAGAGCTGGAGAATCCTACTGAAACAAATGGAGTTGATACAACAGGTAAAATGACAGGTATGAGAGATTTGAAGCATCAAACTAAAACCATTGCCAGTCAGATTGCTGCACAATTAAGTATCGATGGTTTAACAGAATGGGCAATTGTAGTCGCTACGACCTTTCATGATTATTATTCTTTACAAATTTTATGTTCTCATTTTATTATTTGGATGGAATATCATAATATGCTTGATAGTAAATCATATCAACAATTAGAAGAAATTATTACCATAGCTAAGAGAAATATTAGTACTCCCATAACTTCATTTCGTAGTTTAGATGAAGAAGGCCATGATACTTACCTCCTTGGCGAATCCATTGAAGTTTTTGGTGATTTAAGTATTGTTTCGCAACGATTATTACGTATTATTGAAAGTCAATTACCCCTGTCCCATTACAGTACAATTAATGATAATCAATATAATGACCGAACCTCATCCATTCAACTCCAAGGAAATAGCGAAAAGCCTCACCTTGGATTTGAAAAAGCCAATGAAGATCAATTATTCGAAGAAATTGCGAAAGAATTAGATGTGCAATTACGATTTGTGAGGACTGTCTCTGCGAATATTAAAGAATGGACGACGAGAAATGCATTAGATTGGTTTAAGGAGATCTTCTCTGGTGATAGTGAGGAAACGCAACGGTAAGAGATAAAATCTTTGATTGATACTTCATAGTCACTAAATTACTCAACCGTTTTATTTCTACGTAGATATCTCAAGAAATTTCAACAAAGTGGAATTACAGGTAAAGATTTATTAATTATGGAAGAAAAGGAATTTGTACAACAATTAGGCATTGATTTAGCTAATCATCGGAAACGATTTTCTTTACATTTACAAAAATTACAAAATTATCATGAAAAACATGTGACAGAACGATTATATTATGAAATGGAAATGTTATATCAAGAGCGGTTATTATTAGAAGTACGTGGTTCCTCTCCATATCAATTACCATTAAGTATTTCTACATGGAAAACGTTTGATATCTTCGTTTTCTTAAAATTGTCGGGAAATGAACATTTAGAGAAATTTTTGAAACCAGTAGCATTATCAGAATTAACGGGAGAGCAATTATTATTGATTTCATTACCAGAGACAGAGGTATGTCACCGACATGCTTTCTTCCGACATGCTTTCTTTGTGGACTGATGATAATTGCTTGTTCTTTAGGTTAAGAGAAAAGATCCTTCTTCACCTATATCTGACAATGCGGCTCATCCTGAGGTGTGTGGATAGATCTTGATTGAATTACACAATTTATTTCTCTATTATAGGAACCAAAGCCGCCCCATGCGAAAATAGAAGTTCCTCCGACTAATCCAGATTCATCAAAGAAGCAAAATGTTATTGTAAGCATTCATTTTTGATAGAGTTCATTGAGTATTAATATGTGTGCTCTATTAGTACCTCGTAGGTTTGGAAGAAGATGCAGAGATTGAGAAATTGAAAGTTGCCATTCGTAATCAAAAGAATACAATGGAAAAACGAATGCAACAGGAAAAGCAAGAAGCAATGAATCGATTATGGAAAACATTAGGAGCTTTTGATCGAAAGAAATTAACCATTTTAGAATTATTAGGACAAGGCTCCTTTGGAAATGTCTATCGCGCTCAGTATGAGAAGAAGAAAGTTGTCGTAAAACAATTAATGGGAAGTGTCATGCATCGTAGTAAAGAACAACTTGTAGAAGATTTGAAATATGAAGCGATGATGTTATTAGAAGCAGCCACGGTCGGTGTGATCAAATTAATTGCCATTGATGCGGATAATGATCCTCCTCGAATGGTCATTGAATATCTTCCCAATAATACTCTCGAGCATGAATATCAATTAGCAAAGTTAAATGATGATAGTTCGATCTTTCATCCTGAAAATGAATTTAACGTCTTGGAGAAAGAAACTAATGGAGTCTATTATCCGGTATTATTACAAATGGTTCGTATCGCACGTGATGTTGCGGGAGCGTTAGCTCGTATTCACGAGAAAGGGATTGTTCATTTAGATATTGCCGCTCGCAATATTCTCTTAGACTTAAAGAAACGACCAAAGATTGCAGACTTTGGATGTGCGGCAATGGAGGCGGATATGATCGAAATGTATGAATTCTTTCATTCCAAGGCCCCAATGGAGGTGAATGTGAAAGCTCGTTGTGAAAATGATGAAGAATTTAGTCGTAAGTATGAAATGTATAGTCGACAACGCCCAGTTCGATGGATGCCGTATTGGGCAGTAGAAGATACGTGGTCACCACGAATTGATCGCTCCGCTGATGTGTATGCATTTGGTTGTTTAATGTATGAATTAACAGTTCAAGGCATTCCACACCCTGACGATTCCGACGAACAAGTACTGAAGCTAAAGAAAGATCAGCGAATTAATCCCGATTCACCAAGAAATATTGATCATCGATATTCTGCAATTATGACATCCTGTTGGGAAAATTATGATCGACAACCATCGATGCATACGATTGCGTTACAGTTAGCCTCTCTTCACACGACTGTTGCGACAGAGAACGTGATTCGAGATTCCTTTTATTCTGAATTACGTCAAGTAATTCGCTTTTCAGGACACAAAGTAGCTACGAACTTCCCAGAAATGTTACCAGTCGCCACATCATCGACGAATCCATGGAGAGAAGAACGAGGGAAAAGAGATTATTTAGACGCTACTCATCGGATCTTCTTTTCATTTGACAAAACTGAATTTGTCATTGCTGTATCGAAACGACAACAATTACAACATGACGGAGTACCGGATGATGTCTTAGTGAATGGATTACATTGTGCCCATCGATTTCGTGATCATCAATTTATCGCTTTTATTTTGCAAAATATTTTGATCAAAGAGAATGACGTGATTCACTCTGTAGAGATTATTTGTCTCTGTTTGGAGTTGTTAGAACATCTAGCAGATGATCAGCATGGATCTACAAATGAAGAAGGTACATATCAATGGTTATGTGCAGTGATTATTGAAGTGATGCATAGGGCTACTGCAGTAATTACCGCTGCTACTGCTTCAACCAAAGAACTTCTCGAAGATAACAATTATGGTGCGAGAATTACCGGCAGTGCTTTATCGACCTTAGGAGCTTTACTCCAAAATAAGTCATTACCTGAACATAATCTTGCAACAGAAGAACAAGGATTTGAATTACAATTATGTGGTATTATCTTTCAGGCAATTCGAAATTATCGAGAGGATGATTTCGTTGCCGAGAAAGTTGCCGTTGCTATTTTCTCCTTTAGTGGTTTATCACAAGTAATGGTCAATAAATTACATATGGGAGGGGCAGTAGGAGGTCTGTTAGAGATGTCGCGTTATCATCATGAGAAATTTGAAGTTGCTATTGATATTGTTCGAGCATTAAGTTGTTTTCCTATTCAATGTTTATTAGAACCTATGTCGATTCTGGACACTACAGCTTCAGCTGGGGAAGAATCGGCTAACGCTCAATCACAAAAGCTTCAAGATCAAAACACCGTCAGTAAAAGCAATAGTAAACCCATCGTGACTTCAACTTTTAAAGGACGGAAGGCAGCTGCCATCGAAAAACGGTTAAATAAAGCCAATCAAGCAGTCGCTGTTTCTCCTTCCGCGTCGAATAAATCAGAAAAGAATTCCACCAAATCAACTGTAAAGTCGGAAACATGGGGACAAGTCTTTACTGAAATTTTTAGTTTTGTGAAAGTCTGTGTCAAAGAACTACAAGAATCTCGAAAGTTAAGAACCATTAGAACTGCTATGATTGAAGAGGGTAACGATGACGAAGAAGATAGAGATGTAGAGAAAGAAAAGGAAGATGATGACGATGAATTGACTGTTCTATTATTAGAGACTTGTTTAACTTCTTTATTTCGAATTTGTGAATCAGGAGTCAATGATACAGATTTAATCAATAAAGTCTTACATATTGCAAAAGAGGATGCGATTAGTTGTTTAATAACTTGTTTAAAACTTTTCCCTCAATCGTTTCGTATTCAAGAAGGATCAGTTGGTCTCCTAGCTCATATTGTAAATACTGGAATTCCGGTGTATATCCGAGATCGTTCATATCGTTGTATTCAAACCATTTATGCACCATTCCCTGCTGAATCTCGTCTCTCTTATCTGCTCGTACAAGATCCAGAATTACGATTAATCGTGAATGCTATGGAAAATTTTAAAGTAAATGATCAAATTGCGACGGGTATTCGAGAGAAAGAACCAGATTATGTCTCGGATACTAGTGTTAGTCGATCGGTTTATCACACGAATACGACAGCAGCTACTATGACTGCAGCCTCTCGTACCAAAGCGACGAAGACTTCTGTATTAAACTTTTCAAGCTTCATAACTCCTGCTGCTGCGTCTGGTATGGATGATAATGTTAGTAATCAACAACAATCAGTCGCGGATGAAGCTGACGAACTACCTTTTACGATTGATGAAACTGGAGATCAGATTACTGCCGCGGCATTACAGCGAAGTGCTGCTATTATTTTAGGAATTGCTTGTAATAGTCGAAAAGAAGGGAAGCAAATGCAAGATCGATTAGAACGAAGTCGTTATAATGAAACTATTCTCTTAGCTTTTCGTAATTTCCGTCGAGATGTGAGTTTAATTCGTTTTGGTTGTCATGCCTTAGCCTTTACATGCCGAAGACATTTTAAACATCAGCAAATGTTACAAAAGTTATCGATTCAACGTCATTTGTATCAAGCATTAGATCGACACAAAGCCATCTGGGAAGTTGTTGAAGCTGTAATTTGTGCGGTAACTGGGATTCTAGAACCTCCTGAAGATATTACTGAAGTTTCGACTGATATCATTAATCAAGTGTATAAATCCATGAGTGTCACTATGGAAGTTACCATTTCTCCAGAAACTAAACAAAAGATTGCACAATTAACAGAAAAAGCGATTGCTGAGAAGAAATTTACATATGTTGGGTATTGGTTAGCTAAGGAATTAACAAAACCTCTTGGGAAAACTTCTTTACTTCAACAATTAGCGATCATGGTTGTACAATTTCAAATTAATGAAGAATGTCATTTAGTAGTTCGAAGTTTTCTATTATTATTATGTTGTATTGGGTTTTGGTTACCTGAAAAGATGGAAGAATGGCATAGTGGACCAAAGAAATTTATTAATTTATCATTAGCATTAAATAGTAATAGTCGATTTAAACAACAATTCTTTCAAATGATGAGTAATGCCAATAATGTGAAATTATTATCTCATTTTGGTCATCAGAATAATACTCCAGTAACTTCTAGTGCCAAAGCTTCTGCAGAAGATCGAAGAACTACAGCTTTTGAGGTTCTTACTGCATCTCCTCCAACGCCTCCAACGCCTCCATCTGCTTCTTTGTCAGCATTAAGTAATCCAAATACCGCAATGGCGAGTTATGATATAAATGTTGTTCAATTTGCTCTCCTTTCATTATGTTGGCATCGTCGTAATTCTGATGTATTGGCAGCAGGCCTCGCTATCATTACTGCTACGATCCGTAAATCTCTGCCAAAACATTATCAATTAGGTGATGAGATTACTGATTATGCCTTTCCTAATCGTGAGATTTCTCAACATCGACAAACTGCAATGAATACAGATTTATTACGATTATGTATGGAAGCTGCGGCATTACAAGAAGATCATCCTATTTTAATTCGATATTCTTTATGGTTACTCTTATTATTTATTTGTCAACGTAATGAAAATCCAAATGATGCAACAGATGCTACATTAATTGCATCAGAAACAAGTATTGGAGGTTGCTTAGAATGGGCCATTACAGTAGCCAAGAAATACGTTGATTTTTATTCATTACAGGTATTAGCTACCTGGTTTATGTATTGGATGGAGTATCATGGTCGTTTTGATAATAAAGATAAGGATCGTTTACAAGAGATTAAAGAAGTAGTGGAAGGAAATCTTAAGGCAATGACAACTGCCACGACAAACTCTACGTTTCGACCATTAGTGGATGAAGGCACCGATACGTACTTAGTTGGAGTGACAAATAAAACATTTGGAGATTTAAAAACGGCATCTCAAAAGCTATTAAGTCGTATTAATGATCATTTGTCTGGGAATGTATCATCCATAAGACAACGAGGAAAGGCAGGAGTTACCGATGCCCATGATTATCGCTTATGGGAAGCAGCCATGGAACGATCCAAACCGGGAATTCACTTATTTCAACCAAAGAAAATTGTATTTAATCGTCCACGGCAAGTGATTCCCACGACTCCCGGACAGAAAAAGTATTATTTGTATGAAATTGATGTCTCTTGGTCTGATGTAAAGCGGTGGGCAATTGAAAGACGGTTTACAGATTGTTTACAATTAAAAGAATCCTTAATGTGGGAATTACGACATCTTGATTGTAACATTCCAAGTAATGATTTGATCAAACCTACTCTGGGAGGAGTCTTTGGAAAGGTATAGTTGTTCCACATATTTCTTATTAATTTTACTAATATGTCGATAGGCACTTTCCCCAACGTCATTCTTAGAAAAGCGTCGAGTCTTGTTACAACAATGGATCAACGAATTGACCAATCATCGAGTCATTCGTCATTCAGAGAAATTTCTTACCTTTGCTAACGCAACGATTAATACCGATGGTTGTCTGTATGCGAAACGATTGCCTGATTTCAATGTGATTGGAGCTGCCAGTTCTATAATAGCTTTACATTATTGCTCGATCCATCGACTGCTTTTTATAGTTTGTATTGTCAATTCCAACCAAGGAAAGGTTTTAGTGTATTCCTTCGGACAGAATATTAACAACAGCAACAATGCAAGTCAGGGAATGTCCTGGAAATACCTGGCACAAGAATTTCACTTTTGTGGTCAGCAAGAATTTACTGAACCTGTACTTTGCCTGACGTATGAACCCTCTCGACGAGCAGTAATAGTTGGATTAACATCTGGTCCAGTGGTTGTCTTCTTTCTAACGAATGATAATAAAGAGTTTTATTACCGTACAGAATTAAATAGTCATTATAGCCCTGTTGTTGCAGTGACAGTTGATACTACCTTACCAAATGCTCATTATTGTATTTCTGTGGGACAAGCTGGTTCCATAACCTCTTTAAATCTTACATCAGGACGAATTTCCTCTCAAGGAACCTGTCCTGCTGGAACGAAAATCTATTCCTTGTGTTACGATCCATACCAATCGGTCGCCTTTTGTGGGACAGATCAAGCAAAAATTATCGTCTTTGATCTAAAGCAGACTCCGGCTGTTGAATTACACTGTTTGAATATCTGTGATGCAATGGATTCGACGTTATATCAACCTCAAGACGCTGTAGGTAGTGTACTATCCCTGGCTTATGATAGTAAACGACGAATTTTATATGCCAGTCTACGCCATCGAATCTTCCGATGGAGAATTTTTTCTGGACAAGGGCAGAATTATCATGCAGTGAAAGAAAATTATCAATTCCTTTCTTCTCAGGCGGTGTTATCATTGATTCCAAGTGCAATAGTGAAGTCAATTTCATTAATTAATGATGGACAATTCCTTCTGGTTGGAGAAGATGGAGGAGGAATAACTATCTTTGATTTATTTCAACCTGTGCTTGATACTTCTCGGCTTGGAACTCTGGGAGGAGGATCGAGTAGTCAAGCAATCTCTTGGAAAGATGCGGTCATGATGGGGACTAGTGCTATGTTAGCATGGTTACATAAACATGCGGTTGATACTTCAGTAGCTACAACACGTGACGATGTTCTCCATTTAATTGCCGAGGCAAATAACCTTTCCGATGACGATGTGATAGGTGTGTTAATACCCCCACAAGTCAAAAATGAAGCCTTCATTGCTTGGTCTACAATAAATCGTCCGGATATTCCGACCGGATCTTCCGGGCCTCCATTCAATAGTGCTGGAACTGTCCAATCAATGGCTGTTATCCCAAGCCACGAGTACGTCCTTTGTGGGGGAAAAGATGGTATCGTGAGTATCACCTCTCTGGAAGAATTTATCCTTCCTGCTTCCACTCCCAATATTTCCTTGTCCTTAGAAAAACCTGAAGAAATTGTCGATATTGTGACAGACTGTCGCTCAGTTGCATTAAAAAGTAGATTGATTGTGAACTTGAAGGGAAAAGAACTTCTGTAAATATTATTGCGGAACAAAACTGCTTCCAAACAAAGGCGATGTGCTAAGCCTTTATTTATGGTACCATAACGAGAAATTTCGATGTTTCATCAGAATTGAGAATCTTTTCACTCATTTCTTTTCATTTTTGTTTTCATTAAATTAAATTAAATTTCAGATGATAATATGCATGGATAGACACCATAAACACCTTCACTGCTCCTACAAAGAAAACTCGCTGCGTGCACGTCAGTGCAGCGCGTGTAAAGCTCCCAGGACATCTAAGGACATTGTTAATCTTGTAATTGCCCTCAAACATCCCTTTCTCCATGTCCTATGAGTTCTACATCTGCCTACTATCAAATTCATAAATGTAACGTATAATTGAAAGAAGTACCTCCAGCGCTCATCTTATGAGATCTTATTGAGATTATTGAGATTGTTTGTAGGAAAGAAACAATGTCAGGGATTAGAGGTGAGTAAAAGAACCTTCTTTGTTTGTTTTGTTTTTATTTCTTGTTGAATATTCATTATTTTTTTGGTGTAGAGAATTTACGAGAAGCTTGTGAATTAGGCAGTTGTAATAAAGTAAAGGAGATTTTGAAAAGATATCCAACAATACTCAATGAAAGCTGTACTGAATCTGGCATCCCTTTATTAATTTATGCTGTTATGTATAATCGTGTTGAAATTATCTATCATCTGCTGAGTATCCCTTCTTTAGATGTTAACATTCAAGAGAGAGAGGTAAGGGGAATACAACTAGGAAGCTTCGCTGATCATATCTGTACCTTTCTTCTTTATTTTTCAATAAAAGACAGAAAATACCGCCTTGCTGCAAGCCTGTTCACGAGGTCGAACATCTATTATTTCACTGCTGCTTTCTCATCCAACAATTAATGTGAATCAAGCAAATCGAGTAAGTCTATGACTTCTGGTGAATAATCTACTCCTTTCTTTTGTAATATGGTAAATGATAGGACGGGAACACTTGTCTGATTCACGCAACTATGAAAGGTCTGACGAATGTGGTGGAAACTCTTCTTTCCCAAACAACAAACATCGCGATAAATCATCAAAATCAGGTACGAGAGATAAACTACATACAGTTTAAATACTAATGAACATCTACCTAGCTTGGAATGAATGCATTGATGTATGCATGTTCGTTAGGCCATTTTCCAATTATCCAACGATTGCTATCCTCTTCTTCAGTACCGGTTCAGTTGAATTTAACAGACCGTGAGAAAGAGACAATCTTACATAAAGCATGTCATGCTAACAATGTGGATGTTATACTTTTACTACTTACCCGTTCTGAACTCATCACGATTCTGCGCAATCAGGTACTACGTCAGTATATAACTATCTCTTACTGCTAACGGTCTTAACCAGGCGGGACAACTTCCCGAAGATATTTTAAATGCATCAACTAAGACAGAAGTTCTTCCAAAGTTACAGGTAGTATTCTCATCTTCTATTATTTAAGTGTTTAATGCCTTAGTAGGAACATCGGGAGACCTATGAAACTCAGTGTCTTCCATCAGTTGTTGTTACAGGATTGACAGCGAATCCTCCTTCAACAACTAATGATAGTCTAACTACGAATTTATCTGATGGTGTTGTAGACGATGGGTCATTAACAACTTCGATCGGTGATCATCTTAATCAGAGTATTCCAGCATTACCAACTTCAACAAAGACTCAATTACCTCCAACCATAGATACTATATCATCTACTGTCCCTTCTAACACTCCGGTGTTATCCCAACAATCCACTTATCAATTTGATGTATTTCTGAGTCATAACTGGGGAAAAGATACCTCCGGTAGAGATAATCATGAAAGAGTGAAACGAATCAATCTTTCCCTACAAGAGAGAGGTGTGAAAACTTGGTTTGATGAAGAACAATTAGATGGTAATCTTCGAGAAGGAATGGCTCGTGCAATTACTACATCACGAAAAATTCTAATTTTTCTAACTCAAATCTATTGTAATAAAATTGAAAGTAGAAATAGTTTAGATAATTGTTATTTTGAATTTAATTTTGCATTAAGTCATCGTCGTTCTGAGGATATTATTGTGGTAGTATTGGAAGAAAGTGCAGCGAGAATGGATACTTGGGGTGATCGTCTGAAAGCAGAACTTGGTTCTTTATTATTTCTAAAGCTGACTGACGATAAGAATCTTGAAGACTTTCATAAGATTTGTGATAGAATTGTTCGAAAAGTACGACCAGATCTCCTTCCTGACATTATTAGTTCTAATAAAGCTACTTCGACAACCATTGGAGGGAATGAAGTGAAGCAACAACTCCTTTCTCTTGGGTAAGCGTAATACCCTTCCATTCTTTATATCTTAACTGCTTTGTTGGGATAGTCTAAATGAGGCGATGATTGAGGTTTGTAAAGGAATGGGAATTGATCATCAAGACGACTTGATTCTGGTATTACGAGATGCGAGTTTTTTCCAACAACTCAAAGCAAAGATGCGACCTCTCGATCAATTAAAACTAGACCGTATTCAGCAACATTTACTATTACCTTCTACACCTTAATTCATTCACAATTAGTTGTATTAACTGGTTGTTTCCCCGCTATCCTTCATTTTCGTGTCTTACCTTTGTAGAAGAATGTTCTGAAACTATAAACTCAAATTGAAAACGAACGATACAAGCATCGTTCCAAAAGTATTTCTCGTAAGAAAAACTTCTGATATTGTAGAAACAATATATAAATGATTTCGTTAATATTGTTACACCTACATTATTAGGACCTTAACAAGTTTGTATCTCGTGATATAGTATGCCTCTCTCAAAATACCGGTAAGTCTACCGATACCGGTAAACACAACAGAGATTTGGGAAATAAGGTATCTACGCACTGTCCACTCATTCCCTCACAAAACAATTCAAACAAAACACAAACAACAAACAGAGAGAAGATGATTTGAAATCAGAAGCAATTTATGATTTGGTTATCATCTAATGAGAGGAAAGTATTGGACTCGATGTGCAGTTTTGGTAGGAAGGTGAGTTGTTTTTGCATTGCAGGATTGTGTTGTGTTGCCTTTGTTATTATTAGTGAGTGATTGATTGCAATGACTGTCTACTTTAATTCCTCGTTTCTGATGTGATTACATTGCAAAATGTAATAACTATGAGACAAACCATAACAAGATTTGTTTTTTTCTCTGAGCAATCAATCATAAATCAAAACACAGTCTAACCAACCAACCCTCTGAACCCTTCCCCTAACTAACTGTCCTCTCTAATAGGAATTAACACAGTCCACTTACTGTAATTACATTAAGAAAAAGGATGAACTAAATTCAATCTTATCGAAAGTCGATGTATAACTAAATGATGGAAAAGATTCGCCTAATAACACAGAATGACGTGATAGTGGTTATTGTTACTCCCTCGAGCTGTTGTCCCTCGCACATAACTTATTGTAACAACTCGAACTCGAAATACATCGTTTGAGGATTGTTTGCATCACATTCTCTTAATGCTAAACCAGAACTTTCAACATAAACCTTCTGATCTCTCTCCACCTCATTCCCTCGCGACACACAGAGCTTTGGATCAGCAAGAGATCTCATCTTTGCGACTGTCGTCAGAGGATGACTACCAGGTCCCTCCCCAATGACCTCAAACCATTGACTGCGATCTTCTTCCACTGTACGAACACACTTCTTCATCTCAACCTTCCTCAATGCAGGATCCACTGAGAAGCACACCGTCAGACGATCTTTCCACAGAAAGCCTTCCAACTCTCGAACCACATGAAGAATACGTGTCACATTATAAGTTCGATCATATGGTGCTTGAAGGAAAGGATCTTGATGACTCGCAAAGACTGTATTCATTCGCACAGGTTTATGAGGGATTAACGAGACAAAGAACGTCTGTGGAGGATAATGACGAAATCCTCCCTTTCTCTTTAAATGAAAGATACAGTTATCCCAAACCAAACTATTACTAACTCCATCATACCCGAGACATCCCTCGACGTTCATCGTCGGATGTATTCTCCAAGCATCAAAGTCATGTATATGGAAGAGCAGTTCCTTAGGAATGACATCACCTTGCTCATATAATGATTTAGAATAATCGATTATCGAATACTTCTTTCTCCTTTGAAATTTATGAAGCTTTGCTGCAGTAAAAGGTTGCCATAGTGATGACTCATGGATCATCGCATAACACTGCGCTGTGTCCACGAGACTTAATGTGCTCGCTCTGGTGTCAGCACCATTCATTGGAGCAGTATAAGGATATTTCTTCTGTAATACATTAAATTCGAATGCTTTAAAGTTATACATCAATCGATCGCAGTCAGGCCGACATTGATTGTTATGATATCGTGTGAGGTAGACGGGCAGCTTAGCAAAGCCGACTGAGATATTACCATATTCAAAGTGACGATAATGAATTGTCTCAGAATAACCAATAATATTTATTCCAAACATATCAGAACAACAGTATTTTAAAGTTGTATCGATCTTATCCTTTGAAATACCTTGATTTGTTAGATGCGTGGCATTACACTTCCAGCGTTCGACGTCAGGTCCTCCCAGACAATAGACCCTGCGATCGACTTTGGTATTGAGATCGAAGAGATAGTCGCTAAACTTGCGAGGAATCAGCATAAATTGATCGTTGTAGGCGACATAGCCTGTCTCTGTCAGCCAGACACGATCGTCAGAGAATGACTCGATGGGCATGACAGGCATAGACCAGCCAGCATCAAGGCGAATAAGTGCTACCCAGTCAAACTTCATGTTATTCTCCTTCTCATATTGTAATACTAGCTTATAACCCATACAGCGCTGAAAGAACATCGAATAACGACGTAAGTCATTGTTTCGGAAGACCTCATGAGCTTCACCGGGATACTCTCTTGCCATCTCTTCTAGTTGATTCTTAAGTGAGAAATATTGTACTTTGCGTGGATTTAGGATCTTTAATGCTTCTTCAATGTCGTTGTCTTCGTATTTCGGTGTCCATATTCTTCCTTTACCAGTGCGATCATTGAGATTGTCCTCCGCGGAGATGCGAACAAAGACATAAGGATCTCCGCCAAATGCATCAATAGCATTGAATCTTAAACTCCAATGAACTTGAGGGCAAATAAAACTTCGTGCACTGCCAGCGAAGACATAGGCTATCTTCTTCTTCGGCACAGAGACAGCCAATGGTTTAGCTTCCCAAGAAATTGCTTGCTGTTGATTTTCTCCATTCTTTTCTAATGGTTTAAAAATATTTCCAAAAGTAGTAACATGATCAACATCCTGCTTCGCATGGAATCGTTGATCATAATCATAGTGTCTTGTAACTAAAAGAATCAATAATATTGATGTAAAAATCAGGAAAGAATATAGTAAAACCTTATTCCAACGATTTGAGGAGCTATGATGACTAGAATTTGAGTTATTCGGTCTCTTCATTGTCTCATAAATCAAGTAAACAGCCTAATTAGAGCAACGAGATGAAACCAAACTTCATAACCAAACCGTTTTAATGAATCGTTCAAGAAATCGTTTAGATGAAAAACGGTTTCACTCAATTTCTTAGGAGAGAGGAAATAAGGAAATGTTTAAATGAGCAGTGTGGACCAACTGTCATTTCCTCTGATTGAGTAAGAAGATCATCTTTTATATAGATCACCTCGAACCTTCACATAGTTCAAAGGGATTGAGATTGATAAAAGATGAATATTGAAATAGGAAATCTGAAAATTTTAACAGAAAGCTATGACTTTCGAAATAGATTGAAGAATCGTAAAGAATCCAGTCATGTGAAGATTCTTTATCGAGTTGTTTTAGAAGAGAAAACCCTCCAACGAAGCTCTCCATCAAGAAATCAAGTTGATAATAATAAAATAGAGACAAAAATCTCTTTTCAAGAGTTGCGAGTGGTCTCACAGAGAGGTATCTTGTCTGACATTTATATGATTCCTTCGAAAGAGGAAGTTATCATAGAAAAGGCAAGAAAACAGCAGACAACCATCTACCTACCAAACTATCGTGTTCGTTTGGTGATTGAAGGAGAGTTTGACAAGATTCAGTTGTTGATTCAAAGCATTCAACAGACTTCCTCGATGCGGATCATCGCACCTCGTCCACAAGCAGAAGAAGCACCATGTCCTCTTCGATCAGAATCTCTTTCTCTGCCAAAAGACACCATCTTTAGTCCACTTCAAGTAGAAAATGATAAGGAAAATTGCATCAATCGTCGTATTGAAGATGAAAACTCGTTCAAGTCGATTAAGGAGAAGTTGAAGTTCAGCGATCTATCAGAAGGTGTTCTACAGCCAGAATCAACTGGATTTACTCCAAAATTAAAGCGATCGAATCGATTATCTTCTTCTCCATCTTCGCAGAATAACGAAGATGATTCGGTCGATCTTGATGACGTGGCAGTGAATATCTTCCCTTTCACAATGACTCAAATCAACCAACAACCCATCACCCTCCAAACAACAAACACACAAACAACCCATGTAAATAAAGAAAAATCCAATACTTCAAGACTTCAGCCAGTGCCACTGCTGTCATCATCAGTAGTTCAGCCAGCCCAGCCAGTAGCAATGGGTAAAGTGATTAGAAACCTCAGTCAAGAGATGGACTTTAGGAAAGAGATCGAACTATCGCCAGAGCAAGAAGATCTCCTAAAACGATGTATCGCAGGGGAATCACTATTCGTCACAGGTGGTGGAGGCAGTGGGAAATCAACTCTCCTCAAGAGAGTCATCGAGAGATGTGTCGGGAGAGATGGCGCTGATGCTGTCTACGTCACTGCCACAACAGGCCTCGCAGCATTTGCAATAGGAGGGATTACAATCCATCAATATCTTTCCCTTCCTATCATCGACTTTGACGAAGAGAATAGCACTGATGTCATCTCTACGACGATTGAAAAGGTGAGACAAACCTCTGATGACGTCATTATTATTCCCATGAATCATCTATAAATAGGTAATTGAGAAAGGAAGTGTTGTACAAAGATGTCAGCAGACAAAAGTTCTTATCATTGATGAGATCTCTATGCTAGATCCTAAACTATTCGAGGTTCGCAATGACGTCATGCTAGTATTATTATCACTGTAATGATCGTTTTATAGATGATGCATGAAATACTTCAACGAACTCGTCAGAGGTTTGATTTGCCCTTTGGTGGGATTCAATTGATTGTATGTGGTGATTTCTTTCAACTCCCTCCCATCAGAGCATCCATGTCATCCTCAACAACATCCATGAAGAAAGGACTCGTCACTTCCTTCCTCAAGCCCCCTCAACACACAGTCTCTAACTCAAACAAACCTTCCTCTTCATCATCATCACAAGAGAAGATGCGCTATTGCTTTGAGTCGAGGCTGTGGAAGGAGTTATTCGAACATTACTCATATGAACTACTAACAATCCATCGTCAGTCCAATGACAGTGAATATCTAGCACTACTCAATCATCTTCGCTTTGGAGTGACGACAGAGGAAGAGTTACAACAAATCAATAATACTTGTTATCAGCGCAAGTTACAACCTGAACATGATGTCATGCCTACACAGATCTTTACACACAAGTAAAAGAGATACTACTGACATCTTCTCTCATTGCTCTAACCCTCTTCTTCTTCTTTTAGGAAGGATGTCGATCTAGTAAATCAGAAGAATCTCACTGCTTTAAAGGGAAAAGCCATGGAATACGTGGCTGTAGACAGCGGAGAAGAAGCATATGTTAGAACTTTCCAATCGATTTGTCCTGTTAAGAAACAGCTGTCAGTGAAGATAGGAGCTCAAGTGATTCTCGTGAAAACCATTGATACATTACAAGGATTAGTCAATGGTGCGAGAGGAGTCGTCATGAGGTTTGCCAGAGAGACTAATTGTCCTGTGGTCAAGTTTGAGAATGGTGAAGAACATACAATCCGACAAGCAGAGTTTGTGCTTCGTATTGGTGGTAAGACTGTAGCAAGAAGATTGCAGATTCCTTTAGAACTCTCTTGGGCAATCTCAGTGCATAAAGCTCAAGGAATAACAGTGAATCAGGCTGAACTACACCTTGAGAATGCTTTTGAATACGGTCAGATCTATGGTGAGTGTATGGCTTCAATAATAATAACAATAATTATTTCTAACATGTTTCGTTAATTAGTCGCAATGAGCAGAGTAAAGAAGCTCAGTGGTGTTTCATTAAGATCTATCATTCCAAAGAAGAAGATTGCTTGTGATCCAAAGGTTCTTTGTTATTACGAAAAGACATTTCACAAGAAACCATAACCATAAGTGTCATTAGTGCAGTAGTATGTGGTTCAAGAATCCTTTCATTCCTTCATCTGTTCCTCTTCGTGCCTTTGCATGCATTTGATTTGTATAGAGACAAGAAATACTATCCTTTCTTGTAATTTTGTGAAATTTCATGTAAATAAAGTAATTCATCAACAAATATTATATTTACAAATAAGAAACAAAACACTTCTCAGATAACAGATTCATCTATAGCTACCAATTGAATAAACAAAGAAAAAATGAGCATCAAGGTGATTGGTCGACTGGTCGCACAGTATGTTTTAAGACGACAGTTTCGCCTCACTCTCTTAGTTTGGAT
>VFQN01003767.1_pt1 | contig 21000 bp, 18 predicted proteins | sample 3512371 | NCBI WGS metagenome assembly VFQN01 (sample SAMN10412370, study PRJNA504923) | tailings metagenome | isolation source: Replicate 2 from Balatoc abandoned mine | place: Philippines: Itogon, Benguet | collected 2017-08-28
TCACTTACCCATCGCAGAGAATAGCTAAAGCCTCTTCCATATCCTCCTCCTCTGCTTCTTGCTTACTCTTGCCTCGACTTTTGCCTTTACCTTTGCTTGCTTGACTGCTTTTAACTACAGTTTCCTCTTTCAACTTGTTATTTCTGGTTGCTCGAAGAGTAGAAATAGGTATAATTGGAGTTGGTTCCTTCTCTTCCTCAGTTTTACTGAGGACCTCATCTATGGTCTTTTTACCTCTTCCTCTCTTTTTTACAACAATCCCATCAAAGGTTAACGGTATCTCGAGAACTTCGTCGTCGTTCTTTCTCTTCTTGATCGAGGATTTATCTTCCTTCATCTCCTCCTTAGTCTCCGCTTCCTCTTTTTCTCGCACTTCTTCATTAGCTATTTCTCGCCCTCTCTTCTTGCTCTGCGCTTCACTTCTTTGTACATGAAGTGGAGCGGCAACGTTCGATACTTCACCTTTGCGCCGTTTAGTACTCTCGGGAATCTCATCTACTTTAGTTTCCTTCTGAACATTTGCAGGAGAGGATTTTCTCTTCTTTCCTATCACTAAATTCTCCAATAAATCCTTTCCTTGCGATTCATCATTCTCTGGTGTTACCTCTCCGACTTTCTCATCATTCATCAATTGAGGATGCTCTTCTGCATCTTTTCGTGGTTCCTGGGTATTTTCAGGGACAAGCTCCCCTTCCATGATGTCTGATCTAGTAGGGAGAAATGTTTGGTCTGACATGTTCATCTCTTTAGCTTCCTCTATCAAATGAATGGAAACTTCAATCACTTCACTTGCGTTGGTAGAAGTTGTCGAGTCATGGTTGGATCCTTTATCGTTTTCAATGTTAGTATCAAGTAATTCCTCTTTTCCGTTCCGGGAGAGAGTAACAACAGCTCGCTTAGGAGTTTTTGCTATTCGAGCTGAATCCAAGTCTTCCTTCAAGCCTTCCTGCTTCTTTGCGCTTCGGAGAGTACGAGAACTACAAGTCAAATCAACATCTTTTCTATTCTTCCTAGTAGGGGTTTTAGTTATCAAAGCGGCCTTTGGCATTTGCTCAGCCTCAGTTCTGGTAGAAGCGATGAACTCAGCTACATGCTCCATTTCCTCCACCGCATCTCTCGACGATGGGATACGTTGAGTTTGATGGTAGACTGGTAAAGCTAGGCGCCCAACATAGTGTCTGAACTGCACCGGATCGGTGAGAAAAGAATCAAGTGCTATTCCATACGCAACTGCGGAACAAACGCCTGCAGATAGGGTCAGCTCCTCAGCGTAGCTTTCAACCAATTCTTCGTCCATAACATCAGAATTGGCATCCAAGAAATCTCGAGGAAGACGAAAAAGGCGGCAGAGAACATCAGAGTAATCCGTACAATAATCCTTCTTCGATGCCAAATCGTCTTCTTCACTTTCATCTTCCGTATCGACCTCTTCCTCGTCATCATTCTCACCTTTGTGAGATTTTTCATCAACTTGAAAAATGCAAACATCATCCTGAGGTATAACCTCTTTCATCGGGGCACCATTTTTTGATTCGGTATTATTTAAAGCGATCTCAATCCCTCTGATGTACGCATCCATCGCCACACCAAATGCGTCACATTCATCCAAAACAGTCGACGCTATCTTTGTCAATTTTTCTGCGTATCCTTCAATAATTTCAATGTCGACATCAGAAAGACTACCAACAAGATCAGCAAGGAAAATCTCTCGCTCAGTTGCTGTATCTGTAAAACGCTGAGAGTAGAAGGCACGAGACTTCTTCTCAAGCGAGTTAAGAACATACTTCTGTTGGCGATCATTCGATGGAGTAATGGGTGAGAAGAGGCCAGAAGCATTCCCTGGTAATGATATTTTTCGTTTGGATGGAGTACCTAAAGTCTGTGGGAGTGAGGTTACAAGTAACTGAGCGACAGTTTCAGCAATAGTATGATATGACCTCAAATCCTCGACTTCTTCTGTCTCATCTGCGCATAATACCTCAGCTGTAAGTTGGAGGGAATGTGAAGTGATGACATCTTTCACCAAGCTTTCTGTTGCAAGAGTTAGTGCTTTTTCTTCGTTATCTTTGGTCTCGACTTCGACTTCCATTTCGAAATGAGTTTCAGAGTTTTCTACTTCTGGCTCTATATTAGGCATCAACTCTTCTTTAAAGCTCTCAGCTTCCTTCGTCGCAGGGACTGACTCAAGAATAACTTCCGTCTTAGTTGAGCTATAACTTTGTCGTCGAGCTTGAATAGCCGTTCTCAGAGGTGTAGCGAGCGCAATGACTGGAGTTACAGCACTTTTATCTTGCGCAGGTGATCTCAGCGCCTCATGAATAGCAATGACAACTTTTTCAATGACTGGAGACAAGAATTTCGAATCCGTTTCAACTTCTTCGACTCTCTTTTCATCATCGTTTAAAGCAGTAGGTTCGAGGTTGATTCCGGTAGATTTTCTCCTTTTAGAAATTTCATTCTTCAATGGAGTGAAGAGCTGGCGCTTGACGTTATCCAAAGGAAATGATGGTTCCTCGACAATAGGAATTTGATTCGAAGGTTGGGCGTCATTTTGGGTCAGAGATTGAGTCTCTATTTCTGCTTCCATGGCATCTATTTTAGCCCGTCTCATTTCAACAGCCTTTCTGAGAGGAGTTGGTACGAGGCTTTTCACTGAAGTCTTTGATGCAAGTACTTGCTCTTCCTCTATCTGTTGGACAACATTAGCTGCAACACCAACATGACGTAAAGTCTTCTTTCTAGCAACAATAGCCTCTTGTAGATTAAAATTTACCCGCTTAGGAGGTTGCGGCAGCTCAGCTGAATCTCTCTGCTTTTTCATGGCAGACTTTATTACTAACGGTTCTGAAGCGTCGGGTGAATTTCGACGATTATGTATTCCAAGACGAAGAGGAGTGGGAAGGATTTTTCTTTCTTGATTGCTATCCTTTTTGCTTGGAGTCTTCATTCTATCCACCAAACCAATCAACGCAGGTTGACTACTGGGTTCATTCTGAAGTCTTAGTTGAATTCCTTGGCGAAGTGGGGTCGGAAGCGCATTACGTGGCTCCTTCTTTTCTTCAATTACATTAATCTTTTTCGGTGTCGACGCATTTTTGGATCTATTGGGAGACTCACCCGGAACTCTCCGCAGTGATTCGATCTTCTTTCGAATTGGAGTTGGAAGGCCTTTTTTGACAACAGAAGCTTTCGATACCGGTGAGAACGGGGGCATATTATGAATCCCAAGGGGCTTTCTGGTTATATCAAATGAGTTAGAATCAGACGAGTCTACAGTGAAGAACATTGTCAATGGGAGGCAATTAAAGTCATTAGATCACATTACTTTGATCAAATAGTTGCTTGAACATGAAAATACGATCGCCGAAGGCTAACAAGTCACCATGAGAGAGAACTGCAATCTTATCCATACGACTTCCATTGATAAAAGAAGGGTTCGTGGTGGATAAATGTGTAAGTACGACTTTTCCATTTTCATCAAATGTTAGTCGAGCATGCTGTCTCGAGATTGATGGAAGCTTGATTCTCACATTGCAGTTTCGATCCCTGGCATTCAGATTAAAATACCCATGTCAAGATGTGAATTCATTTACCTTCCAATCAAAACATCACCTTGGATTCCAAAGGACTGTCCTTCAGTCCCATCCAGGTTCATCAACACGAGCTGAGAACTGAAAGTCATTCTTCTATCATGAATTTTGTGATTGGAAAAATTCAAAAGTCTTGAAAAAAAAGAAAATCATTCAGTAACGGTTTTTCTACGAAAAAGCGAAAACTCGAAAATAAATGACAAGATTCGGTATGCTACCGGCAAAGACGAAGTTCTTTCGGCTCAGATTCCGATCCTCCTCTCTTTCACTTCATCCACCACAAAACGAAGTAAACATAGTTTATCCACATTACTAATGTTCCTCTTTAGCTGCCTCCTCTTGATCCTTCCGAAACTCATTCAATCGTTTCATTTTAGAACTTGTTTTAATCAATTGAATGGTGGACGCGCTGTTCTGAGAATGAGCACTTTGTCTGCTGCAGAACTAGTGACCTATGGAGATGATATTGCTATAACCCCTCCTGATGCAGATGTGAAAAAGATTGTGATGAAATTTGGTGGATCATCTCTTGCAAATCCTGAGAGAATTACCTACGTCTCAAAGTAAGTGATTGGCGGATTTACGTTCATCGTTTCATTCATGTTTAGACTCATTAAGAAGCATGTCGAAAAAGGTTACAGACCGATTATCATCTGCTCTGCTATGGGTAAAACAACGAATACTCTATTAAGTGCTGGAGACTTTGCCCTCCAGGGACAGATTTTTGTGGACTCTTTGAAAACTTTGCATCTATCATGCGCGGAGACTTTGGGGCTACCCTCCTCAACCACAGATTCGATCAGCACCCTTCTCGGAGAATTAGAACGGCTTCTTGAAGGCATTAAGTATATAGGAGAGCTAACTCCAAGGACAGTGGACGCTTTGGTCTCCTTCGGAGAGAGAATGGCGGTGCGCATTGTTGCAGCAAATTTGAACAAACTTGGGATTCCTGCACAATCTTTTGACTCTTGGACTCTTGGTATGACTACAACTTCTGAATTCGGCAATGCAGAGGTAGATGATCGCTTTATCGCTTTCGCAACACTGTTACGCATGTCGTAGGTGCTTGATGTGAGTTTACCAAAGATCAAGAATAAACTTTCTGGGTTTGACGGCTCCATTGTTCCTGTTGTTACAGGATTTATTGCTCACGATGAAAAGGGCCGTGTAACAACTCTTGGGAGAGGTGGATCCGATCTCACCGCAACAGTAGTTGGTTCATCGATTCCTGTTGACGAGATCCAGGTGAGGTTTGGGAGATTTTCCGCCTTTACTTTAACTGTTGTTTTTAGGTGTGGAAAGATGTTGATGGTATCATGACCGCACATCCTAGGTAATATATCTTGTTCACTATCGTAAAATTCTGCGTAAAATTTGATATTTTAGATTAGTGAATAACGCTAAACCTGTCAGTCACATCACTTATGAGGAAGCGGCCGAGCTCGCGTTTTTCGGTGCAGAGGTTCGGATAGATTTTTGCAAATTCCTTTATCTGATAAAGTTAATAGGTGCTTCACCCAATCTCCATGCAACCTGCGATTCGATCTGGCATTCCTGTTCGAGTGAAGAATTCATACAACCCTTCTGCTCCTGGAACATTGATTACTTCGACCAGGTAGACACTTTGCCTTCTCAAGAAAACTTCCCCTATCTAACCTTTCAATATAGAGACAAATCTGCAACTTTAGTCACAGCAATTACTTCCAAAAGCCATGTCCAACTCATCGATATCCTAAGCACACGAATGCTTGGGCAGTACGGTTTCCTCTCCAAGGTTATTTCATGTACCTATGAATGCTTTCTTTCTCATTACTCTGCAGGTGTTCTCTGCTTTCGAAGATAGCAAGATTTCTGTTGATGTGGTCGCTTCTTCTGATGTATCTCTTTCTATCACCTTGGATAATAAGCAGGCGATGAAGGGAAACGAAGAAGAATTGCTTAACAAATTAAGGCAGTTTGCTGACGTGACAGTATTGGAAGAACGAGCTATTATTTCGATAATTTGTAACCTAGATCGCTCCTCTGAAGTTATGGCCCGAGCGTTTATGGTCGCTCATAAACTTGGAATGACTGTGGAGATGTTGTCGCAAGGAGCCAGTAAAGTGAATATCAGCTTTGTTATTCCAATGAAATTCCGAGATGCCTTGATCAGAGCTCTTCACGAGGAATTCTTCGGGCAAACAGAAGATAAATAGGTCAAACTACGTGCTCATATAAGGTTGAAGTACTGAAGAAGTAAATTAGAATTGACAAATATTACTACTTCCGTAGATTCATCGTTTAAACTAAATGATTTTGAGCTTTCTAATAATATATTAACCAATAAATTTTAAGCAATAAGGAATAAAGATTATATTACCAAAGAAAGACACAAAAGAAGACAACAGAAAATACACAGAAACGAAATTTTAAACATCCAATAAAAATGACCCAACCAAAGCTGTCTGCCTTGAACATTTTTTTAATGTCAATGGTACAAACCTTCGTATCGTAATGGAGACACACAATAATTAATTTACGAAGCCGTGATCATGATCCTCGTACCAACTAATGGGATGGTGGGACAAGGAACTATCCCATTCATCTTCTTCAAGATCAACCGTGTCATTAACTAGATCTCGGCGATTAAAACGGAAATTATCATATCTGTTGTGAGTATAAATAGATTGGTACGAGGTTTCCCGCGACTCATTTGTTACAGTTCCTGTTTCGATTTCCAATGTTTTGTCCAGCTTTTTCTCCATCACCGGTGATCCCTCTGACGATTTTCTGTAAATAAAACAATACGCATAAACTACAAAGCAAAGAGCAGCGATGAAAATAATTGCAACAACAACGATCGCAGCAATAATTGTGCTTTTATTTTTCGAGCTTGCGGAAGAAGAATTGACAGGGTTTGTTGGCTTATGAGTTGGAGCGACGGTGGTAGGTTTAATCGTTGAGGGAGAAAACGATAAACTCGGGGCTGAAGTTGTTGGTGACGCAGACGGAGAGGCGGTTGTTGGGGATGCGCTCGGCGTGACGGTAGGGTTGTAGGTAGGTGAGTCAGTTCCGGGATAGAAACACCAAGGAGCAGAAAATCCTGCTGCTGGGACTTCCCAACAACAACCTGCATTTTTGCAGTGATTTATAGTGATTCCAACATAACCGCAGTCCTTCTTCTGGCTTGTGGATACAACACAATTCGCATTCAGACTGATGCGCTGTTTTCCCCACAGATCTGCGTTTGATTGCGGATATGGTTCGGCTATTGATAGCCTCTGGTAAATTGCTAAAATGAAAAGGACGAGCAGAAATAGACCAGTCATGTTTCATTATCGTCAACCTCTCAACTTTCTTCCAACGATGACACTGGTCAGGGAAATATCTTTATTTTACGAAAAGCCTATTTTTAGATTTATAATCAACTAAAGAGAAGTTTTAGGAAACGATTTACTTTCTTAGAAAACGATCGATTAAGAATTTTCGGAATTTCGACCTTTCATGATTGACACCAGCCAACAATCGATCAGCAAAAGATCTTTCAATAGAAGATGCTTTTCTTCCAATTGTTTGGTATTTTAGTTGCCCTTGCGCTCCACTCCGCCCATGCAATAGTCTCAGAGGAAAGGATCAAGGAAGCTGTCACGGAGTTGATGAAACTTCCTATGCTGCAGAATACTGAGTTAGATAAATTACGGATTCGGGATATCTTCGTTCTGGCGAACAAGGAAACTCCGGAAGCTTTTATGTCGAATGATGGAAACGCGAACATCTTGACATCAGTATCATTTTTAGAGGAGAATTCTGAACATTTTGCGAGAGTACAAAGTGCTGCAGAAACCGTAATGGAATCTTTTGAAGTATTCGCCACGCCATCACTCCCTGCTCACACCGGTTTAGATCAATCATGCTCAGATAAACTTTGTTATATGATGGAGTATCTTCTTGTAAGTGGCTATTCTTTCTTCCTCAATCCCCTCTCAAAATCGAGTCTAGTCCTGCAAAGCTATTAACCTCGGCGTCAAGAAGATCTGCGCACAGTATTTATTAGGATCGTGGTATAAATGCTCTCAATTTCCAAACTATCCAGATTCTATTTATGATGCTCCTTCAATTTGTTTGGAAGAGTACGCCACTTTGTTCCTCTCAATAGCTTCGACTGTCAAGGGAGGTACAGCATTCACAACTGAAATCGCGAGCTACTTACTCAAAAATTTCACCACAAACGCTTGCGATCGTCGTTGCTACCAAAGTTATCAATATTATTCCAATGATTTCTATTTACATTGTGGAGCTCAAGTTGCCCAATATAGCGCCAGTTACCCTATTCCAGCAGCTATTGCCATGTTTCAACCCTTCCGCAACCAAGCTTGTGGTAAGTTGAGTCATAAAGTTCTGATTTCGCTCATTTGACATTTCCTTTAGGAGTGAACGCCAACAACAAAAGTTGTTACGCTCAAATCTCTACCACTTTCGCTAAGATTCAATATGTAAACAAAACGACCGGTGGCTCGCTCCATCTTCCTGATATCGCCCATGATTATACATGTAACTACTTTGGACTAAATGCGACCAGCTACAATCAAACTGTGGCGAAAGAGAACTTGAAAGTGTTACAGACGACTTGTGGAATCTTGGCTAGCTTTGGTTGTTGTGCAGGTTCCGGAATTTCCATGGTACAATTAAATCAAATTCAAGCTTTAAAAACGAAAAAGCCTGTGGATTTCCCCCCTTGTTTCTTGAATTATCAGCGGTTAAGTTGTCCTCCAGTGCATCTCAATCAAATGTGCACAAAAGGATCAATGGCAAATCAAGCGACGATACAAGCGTATTTTAGCCTTCCAAAAGCTAACGCACAGTTTCCAAATGTTTATAATCAAACTTCTATTCTGACTTTCCAGGGAATTGTTTCAACTGGTTTGTCAACTTTTGGTTATGGTAAACAACCTTACAACTTCAACGCAAAATCTCCATTTCAAGTCTACATCATTGTTTATACTTACTACAACTCTACTGGATATCAACTCACTCCTGCAAATGGTGTCCCTGCGTATCCTCCTACTTCAGACTACGATAAGGCCGCAAAAGGAACTTTCTATTATCAGGTTATCATGCAGAACGTGAATAGCACTCAGGCCGCTGCCGTTCAAAGTTTCCTCTCATCGCAGACCTTCCGTGGATTTTTAGGTCAAGCTTATAAAGTAGGTGCTGCAAACGTAGCTGTTGGTATTACGACTGCTGCTGCAGTCTATGTTGCTGATCCTGATGTATTAGCCAGTGGAGCTCAAGGAAGCATCGTTATAAATCCACTGCTCCTCATTTCTGCCATTCTCCTCATCTCTTATCAGCTCGTCTTTGCTCCTCTTCGATAAGATTATGTAACACGGTGGATTTCACCGAGAATTAGAGTAGGAAACTTCATTTGACTAAAATCGTTTCAGTAGTGTAGGAAATAATTGGTTTATTTTTGAGTTTTTTCGGAAAGAAATAGGTATTAGATTACTCCTCGTCTCTTTCCTTTTCCTTAGTTATAGAAAGGATGATGTGTCTGTGCAGTTGTAGAACATACATTTTAAAGTAGTTGTCGTACGCTTCTTCGCCTAATAAGCAGAATCGTGCTAATTATAATCAATAAGATCAGCTTCTTGTTAATATCGCATCAGTCGATCTCCCAATCTTCTCAACTATTCTTCGCTTGTATAATTATTACTCGCGATTTTGGTTCGCATTAATTTCTTTGACTAGCGGATCGTCATTGAGTATCATTGACGCAGAGAAAATATGACCAGGAGTGTCAATGATACCACTCTCTATTGACATTTTCATTGACACCTTCATGTCTTTGAAGTAAGGTCGCTCTTTTGTGGTAACATCTTGGATCAGGGGCTTAACCCAAACTGTGCGAGGACGAAAACCAAGCAAAGTCACATCAAAGGTTAGACGAGAATGAGGAGGAATATGCGGTGGAAGGCCTTTCGCTCCATCTATGCCATTAATTATGCATGTAGATTTGAATAAGAAAAAATAGATTGGAACTTACAAGCATATTCAGGTGTGAATGTCATCCTTGAACGCTCTCCTATACACATAAGAGGGACAGCGCGATCAAATCCCTTGATGATTTGATCGATTCCCAGTACAAATTCTATCCAAGGTCGATCGAGGACATTTTTCGTAGAAAAGACCATTCTATTACTTTCAGCGAGCATGCAAGTATATTTAACTCTCACAATATCTCCAACGATCTGTGGACTATCGTAAGAAAGGTATTTAGAATTCAGTATTTTTTTACCGGAAAGTTTTCTCTATCGCCCTGCATCACCACTTGAATCATCATATTTTGTTCGTCCATTCTACGCTGCAACTTCTGCTCTTCCGTTAATTTTGTATCTTCGTCCTCCTCTGAATCTCCTGAATCGTCCTGAATGTAATTTTGAAATTAGTATTAAGAGAACTGTCGAAAGTGAAGAAAGACCGTCGCACCTCCTCTGAACCCTCATCAGTATATTCATCGGTGCCATTATCTTCTGCTGCAATAATTCCGGATAACTCCGAGGGAGCATATTCTGACAACAAGTCATCATCCTCTTCTTCCGTCTCCGGTGCATCTCTGTTCATCTGTTTTTTCTCCTTCTTCCTCAGAAAACGGGAACGATACGACTTCATGATTAACTCCAATTTTCGAAGGTGAAAACGATTATTAATACCCATATCCTTGAACTCATCCTCAACAAGATTCACAAACAGTGCTCCGTCAATTCTGATCAACGTTCATTTCTGTTAGCGAGGAGGCGAAGAAGGAGAATACTGACCTATTACTGTACAGGTAGGGAATATATTCTTCCATCTTCAACTCGGTAAACCACGCAGCAAGATCGTCAACTGACCAAGTGTCCATATGCTTGGATCGTTGAAGGTTCTTTGCGTTCTTGACCTTATCTTTGATGAGTTGCGGCATGAGATCATCTACCCGCTTCTTCCGAACCTCCTTGATCTCTTTATCTTTATCTTGTAATTTCTTCTCAAGCTCTTTAATCTTCAGGTAAGACTGGTAAAGCTGATTATCCTCTTTCGACATGCTTATGTTCTGTCTCTGTAGCCAAGTACCAGCGTTGTAGAAGGTTTGATTGGTTAGAGTATCATAATAATAAAAGCGAGCATTCTCAAAATCGAAAAACTTTTGGTATCTTTGACTGATTCGACGAAACATTCGACACTTCGCAAGAAAGACTCTAACAGCGCATTGGATATGAATTGCTGCATGTTCATCATTCTCAGTATAGACAGTAGAAAATCTTGGTTGGACCCAGGTAGACGTCCGAGTCTGCCGATTAAACCAAAAATACCTCTTATAAACTGGGTCGTAAACACGAATCCATACAAACTGACTTTGTCGACAAATCCTACGTCGAGCAAGATATTTTCGAACAAGACATTGAATCTTAATCGCTGACACATCTTTCTGTGATTGGAGCTGTTGCTGACTTAATGCAATCTTCCCACTCCTCCCCTTCGTCTCTTTTTCTGTGTCATTCTTTCTATTTCCAAATTTCAACATTTGAATGCTTCGAAACGCTTTAAATCATGCAAAATAGGGTTTGCACCTTGTGCACAGGTAAATTTACCGGTAAATTTAGGCCCATTGGACAACGCACTTATCTCCTTGAAAGTTGACCGTGAATTTTCGCACTAAAGGTCTTCACGAAATTCCGAGCCTATATTCCTTTCAAAAATATCAATTAAAAGACAGCTCCAAAAGATCAAGCAGAAACATTCATTGGTTAGAAAGCGCGTACTTTCAGAATTGAAGTCCCCCACTTAATTTATATGTAGAGTTGCTTTTCAGTAAGTTTCGGTGTTATCAGTGTCCCAGTAGAAGTAATTATCATTCATTTTCATCGTTCAAAATTTGAACAGAATTCTGTCACGGAAAATCGTATAAATGTCATATATTTACCGTTAAGACAAAAAAAAGCAGGAAAAGAAAGACAGAGTTAATACATCCATCTCTGTTAATAAACTAAATCCACGGCTGCCATCCTAAGGAATAATTAGTGAAATCAATGCGAAAAAAGAATTCTTACCTATGTACAACTGTGCAAGATTTTCCTCTGCTGTTGCCTCCTCAATCAACTTTTGAGCTTGTCCCGAGACTGACAAAGGTAGTAGCTCTTCTTTAGCAGGCCCAATACCTTTGGTAGGCAAAGTCTCTCCTCTTTTTAAAGCACCCCTAATAAATTTATCTCGGTGAGGGTGGATTATATTATAAACCCCACTTAAACGGTCTGAAATCTTGAGCAACATCTCTTTCGCTTCCTTATTCTCCGTCTCAAGAACTGTCTTTGAATTTTGCCCAGACGAAGAATCCTTCCCTTGAGCAGAGGGTTGATTTTGATCAGCAGAGCGTTGAGCTCTTCCCGAACGACTCCAGGCTACAGTAGGATCTCGGAGGAATGGTTCAAGAATATTCAACAGAGTTTCTTTGTTATCTCGTAAAACTTGTAAGCTAATCTCCAATGTATGACGAAAAGCGCCTTCAATTCCGATTACACCCATAGCATCAATCATATTAGAGGTTAACCGAAAAGGAACGATCTCAGGCTTGGCTAAAGTCAGTCCTTTATCAAACAGACAATCGAAATCCACATGCACACATTCACCATTTGTCACATCTAACAGCACATTCTCTGTATGACGATCTCCAAGTCCAATTATGTAACCTACAGCTGACCAAACTGCCACTGAGTTTACGTAGATATTGCGATTTTCCATCCAGACAGTGGGATCAGTAAATCGTTCTAAGAACCACCTGTGTAACGCAGGTTGATAACGAAAAATTTCATATATAAGGGTCTGGTACGCCGTAGTCATTTGAGTGATGTCATCCTCAAACTTTTGTTGGTACTCAATAAATGACTGGTAAACCTCTCGATAGGTCACATGAGGAAAAAGATTGGTAAAATTGAAGAAGTTGCTTTTTTCGATATCTTTATTCGGGTACTCATCTTTACTCAAGTTTTCATGAAGCAAGTAGGATGACCGATTAAAAAGTTGACCTAATTGTTGACAATCTTGATGTGCAGTGTTATCTCGACCTCCGTTTTGAAGGGCAAGCAGAAGCGGGTTATAATAGTAGTAATGTGAATCATGAATGGCTTGTCGCAAACATTCAGTATTATTAACCCATTCTAATAATCCACATTCCTCGTTGAGACAAACGACAGCGTAGGTTCTCAAACGAAGTTTCTTCTTTCTTGACTGAGTGTGGTGCATCAATAATCGATTTACAGTATGATTAAACTCCATCATGTGCACATCTTTTCTTAAATCTCCATCTTTTTCCATCTTACATAAAAATTTAATCTTCTTGCCACATACAGACTCAATTACTATAGTCTTGGGGCGAGCTTTTGAAGCAGCCACGCTGACAGACTCCTGGAAAAGTTTTATGTACATGAAATTCATTTCCTCATGCTGCGGAAAAGAGTTTTGTCGTTGTTGAAGAAACACTGTTGTGGCAGCAGAAGACAACCGTGATTGAGTGAAATAATAGTTCTTCAAATCGTAAAACGATCCCGATGATGATCCAGATGCCGAGGGGGTTGAGTAAAAGCTATGATAGGAATGCAACAACACTGATTTCGTTGGAATCAAGAAAGCACTAATATTTACAATGTTTTCTAATCGGAAAGAAATTTTCCTTTCCTTTGTCTGCAAACTTGCTAAATGGATCAATTGGGGGAAAAGCTGTTGCGAATCAACTAACATTTGTGACTCTTCCTCATATTTGCTATCCTCTTTCAGTTTTTTATAAGTATGATTTAATAACTTCCGACAAATTTTCTTTCGATCTTGATGGGAAGAAAAGAGAAGACTAGCCAAGTACCAAATAGATTGTTTTGGGAAAGATAGCAAAATTTTCATTAATATCTTTTCCAGGTTTGAAGTAGTTAAAGGATGGTGATGAATAACGCGCGAAACGATTTGTTGAATTGAAATAAACCAAATTTTGGCGGCGATACTTTCAACACAGCTTTCGATAATTTTGTTGACACGGTTTTGAGCTAAATGTAGTGCGCTCTTATCATCGTTGGTTGCCGTTGAAGCAGACGAAACAGGAGGCGCTGCAACAGAAGTTCCTTTTCCCCTATTTGATAAAGAACTGGTCCCGTGGTTTTCCAAGAATGAGGGCACCGATTGAGTGGGAGGAGATGTTTGAGCGGTAAAACCGAGCCACAAGGTGAGAAGCTTGGGTAGTAGTTCGATCACAATATTAGGGGTTTCTGTTAACTGCAAACACTTTCCGTACTTCTCAATTGCTTTCTCTATGTATTTGTACAACCGATCATTTGAAGAATCGATAACATCATTCTTTCCATTCTCCATGGATTCTTCATCTCGTTGATTACGAGAAATTTTCGAAGAAGCTCTCGCCATACCACCACCGTGTGCTGTTAGTGATGATGTCCCAATATATGATTCCTTTTTTAACAAATCCTCATACAGATACTCATAATACTTTGCCATTTCCAACATTGTGGCGATAGAAGTGGGATTGAGAAGGGAGATAACTTGAAATCGTTCTAAAATAGCGCTCCCATTCACTGATTGGGATTCAATTAAGAGCTTTGTGCTGAAGAGTAATTTCTCAGCGAATAGCGATCTATTTCTTGGGTTTGCGATTAAACATTCAAATAATTTATTCTTCTCTGCTTGCTCATCACTGGAAACGGATCGAGCGATACTCGTATGGGTTTCTGCCACCTGCTTTCTGGTTCTTGGATTAGAAGGGACAAGGTTTGGCGTTGCTTGTTTCGAGTCGTTGCGTTCCATTTGTAAAAGCATGCGAATTAAGGAAAGGTTGACAGGAGCCGGTTCTAGTAATCGGATCGCATTTTGAATCTGATGTTGAGAGTAAAGTAACTGACTTTCTTTAAGTAATATCAGCTCAGAATTAACATCCAATAACTTTATATTCTGCAGAGCGTATCTTGCTGTTGGAAATTGCTGGTTGTGTAATAATGCTTGGAAATATTGCATCCAACTTTGCGTCAGTAAAGTAGTGGACTTCAACTCAGAATAAAGAAATCTTCGCGCAGCGAATACCTGACTACGAAAATGAAGAGAATTAGGCATTGAATCAATCCGCTCTGTCCATGACCAATCATCAACCATTAGTTGCCGGTCACTTTTCCCGGCTAACGACGCATCCACGGACGAAAAGCTAACTGGGAAACAGATCTCAAGCTCTCTAATTATGTGCAGCTGACACAGCAACGGATAACACAAAGAATAAGATTCCATAGTTAATGATGACAACGCCGAAGTTATCTGAAGGAATTGGATTCAAAAAGGAATAAAACATAAACAGAAGAACAGTACCTCCAATTTGGCCTGTAAGGAATTTAAATAAAATTTATGTTTATCCCGTTGATGGAAATAATGAATGAGTTTACCAAGCTGAATTCGAAATATGTTATCCTCATCATAGTTTGGAGAATGGGACATCGGAGTAACTTTCTCTATTTCGACTAAGGCTTCCTCCAAATCTTCCCATCGCCTAATTCGATAGAATTGGAGGGAACAAAGCTATGCAAAAAAGAAAATTTGTAACTTACTCTAATCGCCAAGCTGCTTCCACACTGTAAGGTATCACACTAGCCTTTAACTCCTCTCGAAGATGTTCATTATGTGCCTAAGAGTGATCAACATTAAGGATACAGAAAATGCCCAGCATCCTACCTGATCGATTATCCGCTCCAAATGTCCCAATTCTAACAAAGACTTCATTTTCCCTCGTTCAATTAGATGCAAAGCGAAGAAAGAACTATCACTTCGATCTTCTCGAAAACGATGAGTTTGTTGAAAGGGATACGTTTTAGTGATTATTTGAGAAGTTTCTGCTTCACCTCCAAAAAGATTGCAAGCATTGGATTGCAGCAGTTCGTATTCTATCAAAGAATTCAACCAATCCTCACTCCCCTGTAGCTCAATCAACTTATACTTATATTGTGCCATCGCATCAAGGCTCCGGCTTCTTCGTAATGCCATAATACCCTTTAACGATGCAGAATCCTCTAATTCACTATAAATGCTGCTTATCAGAAAAAGTTCATTTTCGGATAGCTGATAAGTAGATTGCTTGGTAGATTGAGAATACTTCTCCTCAAAGTTTTCGATCAATTGTTGGAATGATGAGCTGGCTTGGTGCGTACTATTGGATGTTGGGAGGTTTGATTGAAGATGAGTTCGCTTTTTATCCAAAACCGCCATTTCGAAATAACGAAGAGAACGGGCGTAAGATTGGATCCCGAAAGCAACTTGACTAATGGACGACAAAGGAAATACATGAATCAGATTATTTAGGGCAAAGAATGTAAATTCTGCATCATGATAGACCACACAGCTTCTCTCCTTCAACTTTGAGATCTGAACTTTTGGCTTTCTTTCTCGAATCAAGCTTAAAATCTCTGAAGTCCACTGATAAAATATGTCCATCAAGCTAAAAACTGCTTGCATAATCACCTGAAATTCCTCGTTATGGGGTCGCTCTGTTGTGTTATCCACTCCAAACCGAATAATTCGAATGAACTCATGAAATACAGCCACGGCAACCTCCTGCGCTGTACCAAATTGACTGTCTTTTCGACTGAAATGTTCAGGATTCTCCTCAGATCCTAATAGAATGATATCTAAAATTATGTATGGAAGGATAAATTGGCAAAGCTGAGGATGATGTTTCACCAAGCTACTACATGATTGATAGAAGACAATGAATGGAAACCGCTCTTTCAGATCGTCCGTTTGATTAGCCAGAAAAGCTATGCAAAATTTTGCCAAAAATCCGATCCAAGAAGAAAAAGAAATTCCAGGATTAAAAATTGGAAGTAGCATGAGATCACCTTCAAAAATTTTGTATTTACTATTCCAGAACGGTTCCACGACATCAAATAAATTTCTTCTGTGCAATTCTTCTTTGAATTGGTCAGGAATATTCATGTTTTCATCACTATTTGAGGAATAAATTTTGGCTAATTCTTGAATCACTAGTTGAATCGCCAGACTCGAGTAATCTTGCGAATGAGGTTCTTGAGCTAATTTAAGCGATGGTATAAAATAATTTGTTAGCAAATAAAAACCAAAATCTCTTTTGGTCGTCAACCAAGGGAGAGTAGTGAGCAAATGTTGGTTTGGAGGGATCGTCTCTGTTTCCTTCGTCAGGAAGGACTCTTTTGGGGGATTCGTTGAACGAACAGAAGAAAATGCCAATTGAGGTGTTACATCAATAAATAACTCTTTTCGAGTTGATTTTACTGCAGATTGATTAAAGGTAATGTCCAACATCCCCATTTCACCAAGACAGGAAGCAACCTCTATCTTAATTCTACCTTCTTTTTCAGAAACGGTTAAGGCGAGAAGTTGCGATTGCAACTCTTTTACCATCCCAAACAGCTGTGTTTCTTCGTTATTCATCATCGCAGCTTGTATACCAGCATAAAATTCAGTTTTCTTCTCTTTCAATAAAAGAGCGCAGCTATAAACAGCAACAAAGCGCACATTTCGACTTTGATGGCGAAAAAGCTCCAATAACCGAAGCAAAGACTCAGATAAAGTTGTTTGTAACTCATTTGATACCTTTTGTCTCAAAGAATCGAATTGCGGGAGAGCAGGAAGGCAACGAAAGCAAGGGTGGATAAGGTTGCATTTCTGCACAAGTTGCAGGATATGGGAGATAGCAATGGCTTGTATCTTCTTAAAGATATTTTCCTTCTTTTTGGAGAAAGATGAATACGCGGAGAAAGCCAGCAAAGTATCAAATACTTGAGTAGGATTTGGCAACCCTTCTCGAAAGGTGTGAGACCAACCTCTTCCAGTCTTTGATAAATCGGAAAGAACTGAGGAAGGATTTGGGAAAGAAGAGATATTAAGAGGTAGCGCATCTTCAGCTTCTCCCAGATCTTTCTCTAATAAAAGTACATCAATCAAAATCATGACTAAAATAGCACAATTCCATTCTAAGTCTTCAAAGTCGAGAGAGATGGAGACATTGCAAATTACCCCTAACGCATGTTCGACTATTAAAGGATGGCCTGAACTAAATCCAATTTCAGCAATATTTAATATCTATGATGAAAATATCATTTAAATATTTTGTTCTGAGATTTTGTCTTACCTTAGGGAGATATTGAGTTAAATCTTTCGGATAAAGAAGAAGGATAACCCCAGAGAGGCAATTTAGGAGATGGCATTGATTTTCAATTGATTGGTAGTTCCATTCATATTGCAATAAGTTAGAACAAATGAAAAAGAATTCACGACTGAGAGCTAACGACACATTTCCAGCAGTAAATACCTCCCAGTCATTTTCTCGTTGGTGCAGTGAACTTTTGATTTTCACAGTTACCTTCTGTTTAGAATCTGCTTGAAGAGGAATATTCGGACTCCATGATTTCGTAAGAAAAAGGGTGCAAATCAACTTCAGGGCTTTTTTAGAACGCAGATAAAACTCGGAAAAGATAAGGGTTCCTTCAGAATCACGAGTAAAATTTCCAAGCTGCCAAACCATAGATAAAATCAAAATTTGCCAATGTCCAGCAGCAATAGTAAAGTTTAGAGAACCAGAGTTATTGAAGGAGGAGGATTCAGTTGAATTCCATGGTAGTTGAAACGCTTCCGCAGCGTACTGAAAAAGCTTTAACAATTCCTTCTCTTCAAATAAATCACTGAATCGTGCTCGAAAAACTTGCTGGGAAAAAAAGATATGATGAAAAATGAATATCAAAGCTTGATCTTCAAAGAACGAGGACTTCGGCTTCGTGACGAACTTGTATTCCATAAGAGTGTTGAGGATAGGAAATAATCTTCTCGATCGATTCATTTCAAAATAGTCGTGAATAAGTATTGAAGCTGTTACCACACTTGAAAATCGACGAAGGAATGAAAATTTAGCAAGTTTAAAGAACTTATCCATGTTAGATAATCTTGCGTAGATATCTCTCGAACGAAGTTGAACAGAAAAATTTTCAAAAGCTGGCAGGAAGATGGCTTCGATAATCATTACAGAATTTTTGGAGGCTAACAGAGGGTTAGACTGCAAAAAGTCTTCAAGAAACAAAACTTTCTCCGGTTCCATCCAATTGATATCATGCTTTGTCCACTTACAATTCTGAAAAAGTGCTGCTATATGAGGAACCACAGTCTAGAGAAGATGCTCGTTAGAACAAGAAAAATAAAAATAAACCTTACCCATTCGTAACCAGGAACACTTATCGCTATTGCTTTAAGGGAAATGTTATTTTGAATAGATTTTTGAAAACCATCATCGTAAGGATCACAGTATTGTCTTTCGATTTTGGCGATAATATCTTGATGACGGGATGAAATATCTTGATATGACGGGAAGATTGGAAACTCAAATGACCGCGTCCCATCAGTTTGACGAACCCATTCTTGAAAAACCAAAAGCGAAAGTATTTCGCTGATTCTTTCAATCAAGGACACTCTGGGTTTCATTGAATAAATGCTTATTGACTTCTTAATAATATCTTCCATAAGCTCCTGTATATTCGAATTGTTCACCAAATAGTTCATAGCAATACCTGTCAAAGCCACATTCCAAATACTGGAAACCACTGTCAACAGTAGATCCTCCTTTATGGATTCTGATTCATCTGATTCACAGCTGAAACTTAACTTTTGAAGGATTATTTCATAGAGAGCTAAAATAAAATACATAAGCTCTTCGATAATCGTTTCGCAAAGAGGGATATTAAACTCAAAACTTCCTCCTTCAAATTTAGGAAATCGTTGCAAATGGAGGATAAACTTTGCAGATCTAACATACGCTATATGTTTGGAAATACTCGGAAATCTCATTTTACTGAAGAAATCTTGTAAGATCGCCCCTAAACACAGATAAGCTTCAGGAATAGAATTATGCAAGACTTACCCGTAAACCTTTCGCATAATCTGGAAATATTAGATAAAAGAACGAGCGATAAAGAATCCGCATCAACAAAGATCTTCTTAAAACAAAGTATCGAAAGACGTACGGTCTTGAGAGAAGAGTCCAGGTTCTTTTCGCTCCAGAAATTGGAATGAGTAAAGCAAAGAATAGTTCCAAGAATAGAGGTGATAATTTTCAATCGAAATTCACGAGAAACCATTCCAACAAAGTTTTCGATCGCACTCGAAGAATGACACAACAACGCATTCATCGCGGTGAATGACCAATTAAAATTTCTTGAAGAATAAAAGGGTTGATTAAGCGAGAGAAAAGACTCCGTAATCGGAGAAGATGGTTTGACGACAATAGTGCAGCTAGAAAAGAATGATGATACCAAAAAATCAGGATATTTGAGAACCTTCAATCCAAAATATTGCATTACTTTGGCCAAAAATAATAATAGTAATGATGAATTGACCTCCCATTGTTGCCTTATATCGGGGAACTTTACGTACACCATAATATTTTCGATTAATTGATTAAAAATTGAGTTATTAAAGATCGGCACAAGCTTCGCAAAATTGATATTTTGTTCAACTTCGACATAAAACAAAAGGAATAAACCAAGTAGCATCTTCAAACAACGTTAAGAAATATCACTGTGCCATCAAAAACTTACTGCTTTGAAATGCTCAGGGATTTTAAAGGCTTTTACGTTCCCTTTCGATAACTCTATCGAAAAGGATTGAGCAATCCAGCTAAGGCGATAATGGACGATGGATTACCTGTCATCAAGCCGTCAATTAATGATTCAATTTCTTTCAGCAGTATACTCTGTGGTCCGTATAATTGAAAGTCAGAAACACCTTATTAGGAAATAAGATCCAATATTACGAAATTTTCCAGGTCAATTTTATTGCAGCACCCTACCTATTGAATTGCGTTGTCGCTTATTTTGATAAGAATATCTTAATACTTCTTCCAATGGATCTGCTTTACTCCTTAAACCATTTCTTAGGAAATCTTCACTAATGAACGATACGAGATCAATTTTGGAAAGCCAGAAGTAGAAAATGTCTAACATAAAGTTAAAACATTGGTCATCTAGCGTCCAGTGAGACAAAAGGGTAAGGGTAACTGGAAAGTAGGAGTTTTCGTGCCGAAGTAGAGTCGTTCGGACTAACTTAAAGAGGCAATTGTGCCAATATTGCAATAGAGAGGCGCGCAGGACCTTCGCTTTTTCTCCGACGCTTAAGGCTTGAGTCGTAAGATTCAGAGAGAAGATGAGAGTTTTGATCATCTCATGTTTCGGGAAATACTTCGCATACGAAAAGCGGTATAGGAGGTTCAAGTATCGATTATAGTTTGAAATAGTCTCCGTTGCTCTATCCGAATGAATCGTACATAGAGAGATAAAATTTTTTGTTGCTAAGCGTATTCCAAAAATTAACCTACTGGATAACGAAATCATCATTTCTTTTG
>VFQN01003768.1_pt1 | contig 20986 bp, 36 predicted proteins | sample 3512371 | NCBI WGS metagenome assembly VFQN01 (sample SAMN10412370, study PRJNA504923) | tailings metagenome | isolation source: Replicate 2 from Balatoc abandoned mine | place: Philippines: Itogon, Benguet | collected 2017-08-28
TGGAGCCGAAGACGGACATGTCAACAACGCCGGCACGACCGAGTTCCGTTCAAGGCGCCTCGGCTTGGGTTTTTCGTCTGGTGTAAACTGGAACACTGGCCCTTACACGCAGGTGCGGTACACCGCGCCAGCGCAGCTTCCATGCCCCACTCCCACCCTAACAATGCCACACCTCCGCTCCACGACCGTTACCCAGGCGAACTTCACCCAACGCACGACGACAATCACAGCACGCACACACACACGCCCACGCTCCCCCTCCCCACCTTGACAAAGTCCTCGCCGCTCCACTCTGCGTCGTTTGCCAGCCCCACGCGCTGCTTCTTGGCGGCGATGGCGTCGCGCTGCCGCTTGACCAGCTCGCTGTGCACCGTCACGTAGGGCAGCGACTTGCCCTTGAACTCCGAGATGGAGTTGAAGCCGTGCTTGGACATGAAGCGCTGCAGGCCGCCGCACAGGTTCTTGACCACCGGGTAGCCGTGGATCATCACGCCCGTGCACACCTGCAGGGCCGAGCGAGGGGGGGCGGGGGTGGGCAGGAAGGAGTGCGGCATGGACAGGCCGTGTGGGGTCAAGCGCTGCAGCTGTCGCAGAGCTGCCCGGCCGTCCCGGCATGTAGGTACAGACCCGCGGGTCCGAGCCCAGCAGGATGATCTCCTTTCATGTCATACCCCTAATCAATCAGCAACATCGCAAGCGCAACAGGGGGACAATCAACCGCACGTCACAGGGCCCACCTGCACCGTGTCTGAGCCCAGCAGGATGAACTCCGCCGCGTCCGCGCCCGTCTCCACGCCTCCAATGCCCGACAGCGATCGGCCCTGCCCCGCGTACTCCCGCTCGATGAGCTTGGCGATGGCGGTGCACTTGGCCAGCGCGATGGGCTTGACGGCCTTCCACGAGTAGCCCCCAGGGGTGGAGTAGCCCTCCACGCTGGGCTCGGGGCGCAGCGTGTCAAGGTTCACGCCTGGGCCGTGGGCGGGGAGCAGGGGTCAGGTGGGGAGGCAGGTTCGTGTTCGTGGGCGCTGCATGGGGTGGAAGGATTGCGGGCGTAGGCCGTACAACTCGCACGTAATCCACCCGCGACGCGCAGCCACCCAATCGCCCTGCCCCATGCTCACCACGCACGCGCCCATGATGCACATGGTGGTGTTGCCCGCCCACCCTAACCCACACGCCCTTCCCAACGCTGCACCGCTGCTGCCCCCTACCAATTTGTGATGCACTGCATGGTGTCGACGGCCGCCACACCTTCGCACCCTCACCACACGCCCTGCCTACACTGACCTCTCAGATATGCACTGGAGGGTACCGGTATTCATGCCCGTCACACGCCCCCTGGCCCCCGCTGCCCCCCACCCTACCTGTGATGCACTGAATGGTGATGATGGCCGCCACGTCTACCTACCCTCACTCAAACCCACCCTGCGTCATGCTAAGCCACCCTCCTTGTTACCCTACCTGTGATGCACTGGATGGTGTTAATGGCCGCCACGCCCTCGCAGCCCGCCGCCAGCGCCGCCTGCGCCGGCACCGCAATGTCCGTCACGTTGGGCGTCATCTTGGCCCAAACTGGCACCTTGGCGGCGCCGTTGATCCAGCCGCACACCTCGGACAGCACCTCCTCGTCCTGGCCCATGGCCATGCCCATCCTGCGGCGGTGATGGTGGACAAGAGAGGGGGCAGAGCTCCTTCGCACGGCTGCCATTTTCACAGGTGTCCTGGCCAAGTCTGCTCGGCACGGCTCACACCTTGACGACCTGGCCCATGGCCATGCCCATCCTAGGGGCAGTAGGGTGCGGTACGAACTTAGCCTGGTTTTGGCCATGTCCATGCATGTCAGGTTTCAAGGGGTTGGCAGCGGTCAGCAGGATGTTAGGAGGGGGCGGACATATGCAGCGCCACCCTACCGCGTTGGGTGTGCGTAGCCCAGGCTGGGCGGCGGAGCGCCCATGTGGCCGCCCCCAAATCCTACGTCAACCAGTCACCCTCCTGCCGCCATCCCCTGCCTCTTGTCACCAGCCCGCCTGGTCTCTCCAAAACCCCGCCACCACAACCTGGGCACGATCACCGCCCCTCGCCCCCACGTGCATAGAACCCAAATGCTCGTAGTGCCCTGCCCAGCTATACCCCTTGCCTCCGCCCCCAACCCCGCACCGCCCCCACCTGCGCTCGGGCAGGCCGTGCGGGCAGCTGAAGTTGATCTCGAAGGCGTCCACGCCCACCTCCTCGCAGCGCCCAATGATCTCCTCCCAGGCGCCCTTGCTGCGGGGGATTATTGCAAGGGAAGGACGCTTGTGGAGTCTGGTAGTGCCGAGGAGGAGAAGTTGAGCGCGTAGCTACCCACGTTCCCAGGACCACCCCGCCCCAGGCCCAGTCCTCTTCGTGTGCTTAGGAACCCAGACCCCCCAGCCCCTGAAACCCCAGCCGCCCATCCCCACCTCCCTGCCCCTGTTTCCTACGACCCCTGACACCAACTCTGAAACCCCCTGTCACTCGCTTTCCCGCCCCCTTCCACTACCCACGTGTACTCCTCCATGATGCACTCACCCTCCCCGACCCCCATGTCCACTTGATCACAAGTGACGTGACACTACACACGTGTACCCCTTCATGATGGATCCCCCTCCCTAACTCCCCTCCCTCCCTCCTGATTGCGACTGACGTCACACCACCCACTTGTACTCCTCCATGATGGAGGCGATGAGGATGCGGCCCGGGTACTCGTCCCGCAGCCGCTTCATCTCTGCCAGCATGGTCTCGAAGGGCCGGTCCGAGATGAGCTCGAAGTTCTGCCACCCGAACACGCGGTTACTGTAGTCCCGCGTCTTGGCGTAGCGGGGGGTCACGTTGACCACCTTGGAGGAGTCCAGCGACAGGGTCTGGGGAGGGGTAAGGCGTGGAGGCGGGGTATGGAAGAGGGGAGGGAGGTTTAGATGAAGTTAGGGGCGGGGGATATGCAGAGGGAAGCAGGGCCATGGAAGCGTTAATGATATGGGAAGTTGCGTATGCGTTGGCATGACTGCTCTAACGGTACACTACAACGCGTGTATGGCTGAAGGTAAGAGGGGAAGCCGGGAGCTTGGCGGGTGGGGAGCTGGCGGTGTGCGGAGGGTGCAAGGAGTTGGGCTGTACCCGTTCACAACCCCGACGCACCTTACAGATGACGCCGCCCCAGCCCTCGTCGAAGGCCTGTGCAGGGAAGAGGGGTGCAATAACAACAAGGGCTGAGACTGCGAAGCGCGTGCACGTCGTGCGGCAAGGCAATGGTGCTTGGGTGCTTGAAGGACAGGGGACAAGCAAAGCCTGCCCGTCAGAGTGGTGCCTTGAGCGCAGTTTTCCTGCGCAGGCAGTGTGGCTGAATGCGAGTCTCAAGAGTTATTGTTCCTGTAGGTAACGGTGTGCATGTGAAGAGGTGCCATGCGGGAGGGCGTGCCAAAAGAGGGGGAAGGGACAGCCTTGGGCCGCGGTGCTGACGGGGCTCCCCCTCACCTTCTTCATGACTTGGTAGTTGGTGCCCGGAGGACCACTACCGATAACAAAGGGGTTCGGGAACTTGAGTCCGTTCACCTCGACGGAGAGATCGGGGCCGCTGCGGTCAACCAGGTAAACGAAAAGTTGGATCGGACCTCGCATGCGGACTTCCGTCCTCGCGTTAGGACCAAGCAAACGTTGAGACAACGCATACCTTGTGACGCGACCATCGACTAGTTCAATTGGCTCATCAAGTCCTAACCCGGAAGCACCAATGCCATTTCCGGTCGCGCGTGGCACCACGGTGGAAGCGCGGATGCGCCCAGAGGCCCGAGCAACAGGCACAGGAGCGCGAGATTGCACCCGTGCAGAGCTAGGAGCGCGCATGGTGTCCCGCAGCATGTTGGTAGCTCTTGGCTGTCAGTGCCGAAACCCTAGCAGTTATTCGGGAACGTCGACACTGTTAATCCTTGTACCTATTGCGTTGCTTAAAGGCGTGTCTGTATTATGAGTTGCCTGGCAAGGTTTAAGACTGTATTGAAGGAGTGATCCGCTCACGTTCATAGGGCGACCTTCCATGCCCAATCACTCGCTGACATCCATCCACGACGGAATCGGTACTATTACACGCATGGTAACACATCTCAGACATGCATATGACAGATACGCGATAATTAGAAAATTACCTTGCAGTAAAGCTCAATTACACGAAAAATGGATCGAAGGTCCTCACACAGTAAGCATCTCAAACCGCACTTGCCCAGCCAGTTTACAGGTCGTAGAGAGAGCTTTGCTACAGATGTGAGCAGTCTGCCTGGCAGCGCTGTTAGTAAGGCTCAGCTGACCCGTGGGTCCCCGTCATTGGCTGCGCAAGAGGAAACGTCGCAGGCAGCTTCCCTGGATGTGTGCAGGCGGAGCCATGAACATCCCAGTTAACACAAATGCCAACCTCTTCACAAAGTGCGACGAGTACTCTGCAGGGATGCGCTGTCGGCTGCTGCTCGACTTCTCTCTGTACCGTACAGCACGTAAAACAGGCGTGTACGCCATCTGACGCCACAAATCGAAGAAGGCTTGATCAGGTCCCTGTGCCCCCTGTAGCACGCACAACACCCTGGCGAGTTCCTGCAAATAAGTGCTTGCTATGCGGAATGATAACTAGTGCTGGAACACCTTCCCGCCACAATAAGGGAACGGAAGGTCCCATGCAGGTGGTTGCCGTTCCCCGCTGCCCCAACCAGTGGAGGGCCTGGGGTAGCAGCCATGGTGGCCTCGTGGCCAGATACAAGCCGCATCGTTACCAAGTAGCCAGCTTGACAACAAATCTACTGTCTGTGCGTGCCTCAAGCTAGCTACCCTGCGCGGCTTCGAACAGGCCTGAAGTACAGCAAGGAGCAAGCGCGCCGCAACTCTCAACACCACCAAAAGTGGATTGAACCTCACCAACTCCACATCGCCGATGCCTCTTGCAATGGTTGACACCTAAAGCTAAACCAAGCCTGCACTCATATTTTGTGCGTGCCCCATCCATGCGCTTGGCGTGCAGAGTGGTGCTGTGCGCGACCATACCGTCGGATACGTACGTAGCTCAGGCAACCGCAGCCGTACGCACATGCACTCAGCCGTCAGCCCGACGATCATTTACTAGAATCCCTACCATTGGTCACAAACAAGTGGGCACAGTGAAGCCTTTACCCCCAGTTATGGCTACAGCAGCATTAAGTAGTCTTTCCATGGACGCCAACGGGCAGTGGACGCCAGTCCCAAACCCCTGACACTCGGCCAGGGGTTCCCACGCTGAGGGATGCCTAGGCCTCCGGACTAGGCACTGCCATGCCTAAGGCACAATGCAGTGCACCCTTCCCCTCCATCCTACAAACGTGGCTGCCGGCGCAGGCGTCCCTGCTGACACGTTGGTTGTGTGTCCGTCCTGCGTGTCCACAGGCGACACAGCGCCGCAGCTCACAGCCAGCCAGGGTAGGCAGCAGACACTGCAACTTGCTTGCTTGCCCTCCTTCGCTGCGCTCAGGTGGTGGTTGCGCCCTTCAGCAGAATGGACACGTCTCCGCTGCCATGTGAACCGCCGGATGCCGGTAGGTAGGCCTGCGGGCGATGTGTGTTTAAGCGTCGTGGCAAAGGCCGAGTTTGAGGCGGCTGTACTCTGCGTCGCACAGGCATTACAGCTGCCGACTGGCAGCCCAGCACAAGCACGTCGGTCAGACAATTCAGTTCAGCAACCACATGCCGTCTCACAAGACACGATGGTGTAAGCACCTGTCAATGCTGAGGCGATGCCGACTGTGTAAATGGGTGTGCAAGGCACCCTAACCAGCCGGCTCTGCTTGGCCCATGCGCGTGCTCAACCAGCAACTGCCAACTACCAGCAACCGACCAGCCCGGGCGCCTGAGCCCGCGGACCTACCCTGGCCCCGCGGGGACACCCCCCTCACACAGTCCGAATGCATCACATGCTCGCCACCACCCTCAGCCTACGCTCCGCAGACCTCCTAATGTACACCTCTACTGCATCGGAGCGCCATCTCCCATGCGCCTTGATGTCGTCCACGCTAACCCCTGCGTTGGCTGCTGCGGTCGCCCCACCCCGCCTAAGGCTGTGCGAACCTATGTCCTGCAGCTCAATCTCCTGGGCCCACCCTTGGCCCTGTAACGCCGAGATCATGGCCCGGAGACGCTCAGCGAACTCCTCACGCCGCCAGCGCCTCCACGCCTGGCCCCCACGCCCAGGCCTCACAAACCACGCCTCCCCCGGCCCCACTCCCTGCGCCTGCAGCCATGCCTGGTGGCGCCTGGCAATGGCGGCGATGGGGATCCCACTTGCACTCACACTGGCCAAGCCCACCGCCGCCCCAGCCCCCTGCTGGTCCGTCTTGCTCCGTGCCAGCGCTGCTAGCTCGCTCCGCCGCAGCATCCCAAAGAACCAAAGCCAACGAGCCCGAAGTAAACTAGTCCAAAAGAGGGCAGGACCAGAAAACACCGAAAGCAAGGTGCCCCACGTCAAAGTTGCCCCGGGGCCTCAGCCAAAGTACGACCACATCGCCCCTCTGGGGCCCCTCCTCCCGCGCCTGTCCTCCTCGGCTCCCAGCCACCCCAAACCGAATTTTAGCTCTCGCAGGCTCAATCTAAAATAGCATGCTTACCGTCTTCCATCCCACGAGCCTCTTTGCGTCCTGTGCGCATCCTGCGACCGTGCCCCGCCCGCCACGTGCCCCACCTGCAGGTCGGACAGGCCGCGCTCCGCCACCGTACGGCAGTGGGCGATCTTGTCTGGGTCCGTCAGGTCCTGTGCAGGGTGGGCATCAGGGCATAGGGGTTGGCGTTGATTCGATGGGGTGTTGGGCAGCAGCCCAGACGGCAGGTTGTCGTGCATTCATCGTCTTTTTCAGCAGTGGCTTGCAAGCACGAGAGTTGTGGTCGTACTTGTGTCGTAAGTCGTTGATTTGGGTGGCATGTAGCCGATGTAGGTCGTAAATCTAGTACCCTGGGAAAGGATTGCCATCCGTGTACGCCAGCTGCCAGCAATCTCTTAATTGCTGTCTCGGCAGTTGTGAAAAAAAGCTTTGTGCTCTGAGCTTCCAAAAAAGCAGGATGGCTTGTTGGTGCAATCCAGACCGGGTGCCTGCCGCCTGCTGCCTTCACTCAACCGTCCACAGATCACCACCACCACCCGCTGTTGCCGCCTAGTGCCCGCTAACGGGGCCGCCCGTTGAGCATGCGTTGCATCCTACCTTGTTTGCCCTGAACTCTGCCTTTATCTCTCGGATAATGGAGGGCCGCTTGCGTGAAGGGAAGTGTTGTGCTGCCTTCAGAATGTGCCGGTACAGGTGGAGTAAGGTGGCAGGGGTGCCAGAGCTCATCCTAGCCGGCCAACAACTACGATGTTTAGAATGGAGTTCAATAAAATAGCTTGAGCTGAGGAGATATCTGTTTAGTGTATTGGGCTGGCCTCTGTGAGAGTTCTGCCGATTGTCGGTGGTTAACTTGACAGCTTGGGCGTGCGACAGGCGTGCTCCTGTTGCGGCTCCGTCAGGACATCAAAGCAGCTCTTGTTTGCGTATGAACACTGCAAGACCTTGTCGACAATGGACCGGTCATGAGGCACGCACATGACGATGAGGCAGGGTGCATAGGTCCGATGAGGGCACCTTCGGTACATTCGGATACTGTAATAATTTCATACATAAGGATTGCTGAACTGCATAGCAACATGGCTGTGCTGAGTTGCCTGAACTCTTATGTTCGGGAACCGGGTTTGGTCAGGAAAGCATGGACGGTATCGCGGGACGGAAAGCAGTTGAAATAAACTGAGACGCAGTCTAGAAGCGCAGACACGAGCAATGGAGTTTGGTTCAGCCACGAAGGCCATCGCCTGGGTGAGTTTGACGCTCAACGCGCAGCTACTTGCGTCACAAACGCTTTTCGCATGCGTATTTGCTTCCGCGCTGTTCCGTGTGCTGGCTATCGCCGGATCACAGCGGAACTCCTGGCTGCCAGTCCCACTTTTGCAACACCCTGCGCGCAGCGCCCCGCGCGGCGACTGCGGCACGTTGTCGCAGTCAGCCTCTTCAACCTCTTTCACCCTGGATACCCCAACAACCTCGGGCCCAGCTCCGCCCGCAGCCGCTACCACTACGAAGTAGACACGTGGGACGGCCAAAACGCTTCATGGGTGCCGTTCTACCGCAGCGAGCAGGTGGGGTAGCGGCCAGGTGCCCCCGGCCAGGTGCCCGGCTAGTGGCCGGCCCCACTGGCTGTCTGCAGAACAGCACACTCTTTGCACTGCTCCTTATGAACGTAACTCTGAGTAATCGTGGGCTCAAGACTGGGCACCATGCGCAGACACAAAGGAGCAGGGCCTGCACATCCCACACGCCAAACGCCCACCCATGGTCATGCCTACGCCCGAACAGCCAACCCCTCCGCCCTGCACACCTCGCATACGGTACCCATCGCACACACGGTTCCGCTCCAGAACAAACGCCAACCGCTGCATACACCCTGCCGACACGTGCAGTGTGCCGTCCGCCGTACCCGCCGTACAGGTGCCGTACGACAGCAACCTGGACTGGGACCGCCTGGCGCTGGACCCCGAGAGCCCCGCCGCGCTGTCCGGCCTGCAGCACCGCGCCGACGCCGGGCCCGTGCGCCTGCGCATCCGTGCCTGCCACCCGCACGCCCCTGCTGCCGGCCAGCACCGGCTGGCAGCATCAGCAGCAGCAACATGGGATGGCGCGGCGTGGCGTGGCAGCACGCAGGGTTCCGGGGCTCAGGGTCGAACGTGGCGTGGGTCTGCTGCGGATGCTGGTGGTGTTGGTGGCGGCGGTGGTGGTCGTTCCCTGCACCAGGAGCAGGCGCCTGCGCCCTCCGATTACGCGGCGCAGCGCCTGCCGCATGCGCACCTGCGGCGCAGAGCGCCTGGACCCCCGTCGCCACCGCCGCCACCGCCCGAAACAGCACCTGCAACGGCAGGGCCAGGAGCAGCAACGGATAGCAGGCAAATGTCTCAGGGCGGTCCGGGCTCTGGGGCGCTTGGCGATAGGGGAGGCAGCGACAGCGTGCTGCTGGTTCCCACGCCTGCATCCAGCGGCGACACGGACAGCAGTAGCAGCAGCAGCAGTAGTGTTAAGTGCAGTATCAGTACGGGACCTGCTGAGGCCGCTGCCCATGATTGCGACAGCGGCAACGGCGGTACAGCAAGCCCCGCTGAAGGCTCTGGCCCCGGTCTGGGAGCCAAGGCTTCTGCGCATGGCGGTGCCGGTCCCCCTGGTGTGGCGCACCTGCCCTGGTGCAATGGCCTCGGTACGGCAGAAGCAGGCAGGGAAACTGGATGGGAGGGTGGCGCAGCGCACGGCGGTGACCACGGAGGCTTGCAGTGGACACAGCACTCGGACGGGGCTCCAGAGGTGTGTTCCCACGGAGTGGGGCAACAGGAGCAGGGGCTGCAACAGGTGGATGAAGTGGACCTGGTGGTTGAGGAGCTGGTGGAGTGGGTGTGCCGCCACGATCAATGGGGCAGGGGCGAGTGCGAGGGGCCAGCGCGAGGGCAGGAGCAAGCGGAGGAGCCGGCGGGGGCTCTGGAGGGGCAGGGCGTCGGTGAAGCGGCCCAGCCGGAGGGGCAGCAGCAGCAGCACCCTGAGCAAGCGGAGGAGCAGCTGGGGTCTGCGGGGTCCATAACTGGGGCGCCTGCTCCGTCCGTGAGTGACCAGCACGTGCCGCATGGCAACGTTGTGGCAGGGTCCTCAGGCCTGGGTGCAGCGGCGGGAGTGCAGGCTTTAGTGCAGGGAATGCCGTCGGATCAGGCGCTACATCCGGGGATGGTGCGGCATGGCGGTTCCAGCTCAGCGGTGCCATCCGCCGCGATCAGCAGTGGTTACACTGCAAGCAGTGCGGAAGGCGGGGAGCGGGAGCTTCCGCCCCAACATGTCTGCGAGGAGCACTGCAACCAAGACAGCGGCTCGGAAGCTTCTATGCCCTCGCATCCTAGTAATGCGTCGGCTGATGCTGCCGCCGCTGCTGCCGCTGGGGCTGCCGAATCGGAGGTTGTCGCCGAGTACATTTTCGACATGAGAGAGCTGGTGCCTTTGGGTAGGTGCTTGGACGCCGGACCAAGTGTTGGCCTGCCTCCATGCTTCTTGCCTCATAGCGCGCCAGGCATGCTTCCCGCTTACCCGTCACTGAAGCACTTCCCACTTCCTCTCCACAGAGCCCCGGGCGCTGCAGCGGTCCGCCTGGTGCGCCAACGTGCCGCTGCTGCTGCTCCAGGACCGGCAGCTCTACACCTTACCCAGCGCGCTGCCGCGGCCGCCGGCCCCGAAACCGCAACCAGGCCCCGCCACCACCGCCTCCTCCCGCACACTGTGTGCCCCGCGGCCGCGGTCGCACACCGCCGCCGCGGCCCTGCCTAGTTTTGCTGGGCGCGGGCCCGTGGGTCAGGGGAGCCACAGACCCACGGGTCACGCCCACGGTGGCCACGTGGGCGGCAGGATGGCGGTGGCGGAGGCGGAGGCGGCTGCAGGGCGCGCCGGACCTCCTGTCCGTGTCCGGCACGCGCACCGTGCCAGCCTGGACGAGCGGCAGATGCATAGCGCTGCGGGCGGGGCGGGGGGAGGCGGAAGGGGAGGAGGGGCAAGGGCGATAGGCGGAGGGCAAGAGGGGAGGCTGGCGGACGACAAGCGGGCGCTGCTAAGGTGCGGAGGGGGTCGTTTAGGGGGGTGGGAACACTCTGTGGTGCAGTCCCATTCTAATCCAAAGCAGGCAACAACGCTCGTCAGCACCCGAGCCCCGTCATTCAACTGAGTCTCAGCCAGTTTTGCCCGGTGCCTCTGGACGAGCTGAGCGGGAGGTCAGCCCCACCACAGTTTTTATTGTGTTACGGCACGTGGTCTACGCACAGCAACTTCTTGAAGTGCCCCAGCCCAGTGTGGAATGTAGTTGGCGTCCGGTGTGTCACTGTGTAAAAACGCAGGTGGATGCTGGGCAGCGGCAGCCTGGTTACCCCCCTGGAGGCGGCCACCAGCCTGGACAGCGAGCTGGATGAGGAGCTGGGGAGCCTCGAGGGCCTTGGGGAGCTGGACGGGCTTGGAGGCCTGGGCCTGGGGTGCCTCGACGCGGCGGCAGGAGCTGTCACGGCGGCGGCGGTGCAGCTGCAGGCGCACCAACCCCAGCAGGCCGGAACGGTGAGTTACGGAGCACGCAGGTACGTCTTGATTGTAAGTGTGAGACGCAGGGTTAAGGATTTATGCACACGCCTCCCATGCTGTAAGCGTTCCACCATGTAGGCAATGCCTTTCTAGGCATATTTTCTTGCTAAGGACCGTACCAGGACTTACTGGGCATGTACCTGTGGGCACTGCGGCTGCGATGCAGGCACCCGGCGGGGCAGCAAAGGTGCAGGCGGCGCTCGGCGCCGCCGCCGGCGAGGGTGACGGTGGCGGCGGCGATGAAACCTTCCGCAGGCCTGACGCTGAGGCGCTTTTGCAGACTCTGCTGCGGGAGCGGCCCGGCGGCGTGGACGGCAGTGGTGACGGCGACGACCTGGCGGCGGCGCTGCTGGACCCGGGACCGCCGCCGGGCTTCCTGCCGGGGGCGCTGGCGGTGCTCTTTGGCCAGGTGCGGCCAGGGGCGAGGCGCTTGAGTGGCGTGGAGGGCAATAGTAGTGTGTCTGGATGCTGGGTTGGGGTTGGGGTTGGGCATGGCCAAGCGCTTACCCTGCGCGCTAGCAGGACCCCTATGAGTTGCAAGGGCAATGCCTACGTGACGCTACGGGTGTAATATAACCTCCGCACGCCCGACGACCAGCGTCCCAGCCCCGCACGCTCTTTGCCAAACTGTCACCCCGGCCTATCCTGATTCGCAGGATCTGCCTGAGCGGGCCAGTCACACCGCCGCTGCTCCGCCCCACTCCCGGCGCGCAGCTCACAGCCGCAGCCAAAGCCAAGAGGCGCTATCCTTCCTCGCTCATAACGCAATCATCTCCACACCAGCGGCTGAGGGGGCTGCGCCGGCCTCCCCACGGACGCTGTTTGGGCTGCTGAGCCGCCGCGCGGCCAGCACACCTGCCGTCAGGGGTGCGTCGGCCTCGGGCGGCAGGGGGCAGCGGGGGGTTTCGGGGCCGGGGGCCGCAGGTGTGTCGGAGGAGCAGGAAGCGGCCCAGGAGGAGGAGGAGGATACCATTACTCAGGAGGAACTGTTGGCGCTTGCGGGGATGGGCCCCGGGGGCGGCAGCGAGGAAGGGGACAGAAACGGGGACGGGTTGAACGGAGAGAGCAGCAAAGGAGGGTCGGAGTGGGGCAGCAGCGTGGGTGGCCTCACCGCTGCGTCGTCAGCCTCGGACCTTGCCGGCCGGGGCGTGGGCGGGGAGGCTGTCGGGGGGCTGGGGGCCCGGCAAGGAGGCTCACGCGTCTGGGGCAGCAGCAGCGGGGCCGGCGGGGGACCGGTCAGCGTCGGTGCGGCCCCTGTGCGGGCGCCGCATGCTGCAGCAGGGTGGGCTGGCTCAGGGCACATGCCTCGAGGTGCTAGCACGGGATCACTGGCAGACAATACCACTGCCAACCTCAGCGGGCCGGTAGGTAGTGCAGCGGCAGGAGGCGGGTCTGGGGTAGGGGCAGGGGCCGCCGGGTCGGTGCTGCTGCGCGGTGTGTTGCGGCGGCCCCCGCGGCCTGTCGGTGGTGCAGAGTCAATGCCTGTGAGCCGGTCCTCCAGCCCCGCTCCGACTGCGGGCTTGCAGCCGCTGCACCAGGCCGCCAAGGGCAGCAGCCGACAGCAGCAGCATCAGCAACACGGGGGGCAGCAGCGGCAGCGGCCCGGAACCGCGTGGTCAGCTGGGTCGGGACGCGGGGGGAAAGGGCAAGGGCAGCAGCAGCGGATGTGCGACGTGGGGGAGGTCTATGCCAGCATTCGGCGGCTCAGCGAGCAGCAGGTAGGAAAGAGGATACGGCTTGAGGCTTTTGCCGCAAGGCACATGGTGCGCAGGTGTTTCTGTAAGGGCCTCTTTGGACTGGCACTCAGGAGACGTGCCGCCCTGTGAGCTGTTTGGTACCGGTGATGCGTCCCGTAGCCTGGGGCTATAATGAGGGGGGGCGGTATCTGATGGTCACGGACAAGCCCCTACGGCCGCGCAGCTGCGCGGGTCTGGTGCTGGTGTCACAGGAGGAAGCTGTGTGCGTCTTAGTGATTTGGTGCTGCCCCATACCCAAATGACCTGCACGCAAAAAACATGGCTTTCGCGTTTGAGTCTGACTTGTAAAGCTTCTTGTCATGCTCACCTCCCAGGAGCGGCTGCGGCGGGCGCGGTCCGCCTCCCTGGCGGCGCAGCAGCGGTTGGCGGCGGCGCTGGAGGCGCGGCGGCGGCGGGAGGAGGCGGCGGTGGCGGCGGAGCGGATCAGGTGGGGCGAGGCCGGCCGTTGCCTTCTCCGGGTTTTGCAAAAGAGGGTTTGGCGGTTGCTGCTGGCTGGCTGAACTTGTGTGGTCATGGTTATGGAGCCGTTGAGCACGCGCCGGCATGTCAGCGGGACTGTGGCACGGCGGTGCGCGACGATATTCTGGTTAACCCCTAGCATACACCAGGGCAATGCCCGCTGGTATAACAGGCGACGGATTCTCTCATTCCTTGATGAGTGAAAAGACCACGCCTCGTGCGGCCAACAGCCAGGCCACTGCACGTCCTCGAGCCTGAGGAGCACCTGCACCTGCTCCCCGCACATCCGTGCCCACGCCTACGGCCGTGCTCTCGCGCCCCACGCTTCTGAGTGCCATATGCGTACACCGTAACTGCGGCTTGCTATCCCCGGCCCTCGCAGTACCGAGTGCGTCCTGTGGCGGCACCGTGCGGCCGTGGCGGGGTCACAGCTGGCCCTGCTGCATGGCGCGGCGGTGCGGCAGCGGGCTCTGCTGCTGGCGCGCGCCGGGGCGCTGGAGCACGCGGCGGGGGTGCTGCAGGTGCGGCGCAAACGTGCGAGGCGCTATCGGGAAGGTGGAAGGGAGGAGGTAGTAAGGCGGTGTTGCGCATGGTGCCGCGTCCGGGCGTGATAAAAGGCTCGCCGCATCGCACGCCTGCCCGCCGTCGCGCTGCCGCTGACGCCACGGTAAGTGATGATATCCCGCATTGAATCATGACACACAAACTTCCCTGTATGCCTGCTTCCCGCAGGCGGCCGAGACGCGACGCCTGGGCGCGGAGGCGCAGCTGCAGGGCCCGGGCGGCTTCCCGCAGCTCCGCCAGCTGCACGCGGCACTGGTTGCGCGGAGGAACCGCATGATGGTGGAGCTGGGACGCATATACCAGGTGGGCACTAGGGCAAAGGCGCTGGCACAGGTTGGGCGCGCGTTCCTTGTACTGGGTCAGGAACGCATGGCGTTTTTTATGACGAGCGCGACCTAGCACGGCATCAAGGGCTGCATGCGACGCTCACACCTCCTCCGCCAGGAGCAAGAGCGGAAGGCGGAACGCAACGACCGTCCGTCCCTTCTGACGCCGCCCTTGGACTTGACCTCACTGCTTAGTTTTACTCCTATCAGCACTGTTGTTTGCCCCCACCCGCAATCCCATACGTGATACTACATTCTGGCCAGCCTAAACGAAAGCCGTGTACTACATCGTCCAACCCGCAGATCGGCCCCGTGAGCGAGGCGCTGCTGGAGCCCGCCCCCCTGGACGTGACGCTGGACTGCAGCTGGGCGGGGGAGGCGGGGTGCGCCGGGGAGGACCAGGAGGCGGGGACAGGAGGGGCAGGGGCGGGGAGCTCACATCACCTGAACGGCACGTGCCCCGACCAGCGGCAGCAGCAGCAGTTCAAGGTTGCTGGGGCTTCGGGGCGCCAAGGCCAGCATGCGCTGGCGCCCGCTGCGCCGTGTGCTGCCGGTGGGGGTGCAGGAGGAGGAGGAGGAGGAGGAGGCGGTCGTGCGCTTGGGGCTGCTGCTCAGGCGGTGGCTGCCGTGCCCCCGCGGGCCATGCGGCTGGCGGTGGTGGGGCTGGAGGTGATGCCGGACCTCGTGCAGCGGAGCCTGGAGAGTGAGCATATGGGTGGTTTCGCTGGGCATAGTACTGTCGCTTGCCTTAGCAACGCACTGCTTTTAACGCGGCGTTTACCGCGCTCCTGATGTTGCGTTCCAAAGCAAGCCGTTGTCGATGACAAGCCCTGAGTTCTGTGCGCTACGCCAGTTCCAGGTGTCGTGTGTCACCCATCCCACCCGATGCCAGCCCGTCTCTGGCACCTTGACAAACGTGCATCGCTGGGCCTACCCTACAGACGCATCGGGCTGGTCTCCCCTGGACCTTGGACGAGCGTACGACGGCGATCAGCGTACTGCAGCCAGCCTGGGCTACCTGGCCGCAGTGGTGGACCTGGCGGCGGCCTACCTGGGCGTACCGCTGCGGTACCCCGTGGCGCCGCGCATGTCCGTGTCATACATCAGCGATCCCGTACCTCCCAGTGTTGCCGTACGCTCCGGCTTGGCCCCGTCAACCCCCACGCATCCGCCGCAGGCCACGGGGCAGGGCACAGGGGTGAGCGGCGGCGGCGCCGCTGCCGCCTCCACCTCCAGCGGCCTCGGCTCCTTTGCCCCGGGCGGCGAGTGGCGACTGCTGAACGTGGCTGTGGGCATGCTTAGCGGCGGCGCCGCCGCCGCAACTGCCGCCGCCGCTAGTTCCCAGCTCCCAGTTTCCAGCGCAGTGGGGACCCTACCTGGGCCCCGTACCGCTGCCACTGGCGGCGGCGGCGGCGGTGGCGGGCGCCTTGCCGTGTTCTCCACGCTGCTGAACACGCAGCTTGACCCACGGGTCGCCCACACGCCGCTGGGGCCGCCCCCCGAGGACTCGCACCCCGCGGGGCTGTGCCCCGCCTCGGGGCTGCCCCTGTTTTGGGGCGAGGGCGCTCGCGACCGCACGCGCTTCGCCTACGCTGTGTACCTGCTGAACAAGAACGTGGAGCAGCTGCTGGCGGCGCACGGCATGCCCCCCGTGGCGACCAACCAGCCGCTGGTCAACCTGTACGCGTTGGTCAACGCGGCGGTTTCGGGGCTGGCGGACGCGGCGGCGGTGTCCGCGGCGGCCAAGGCGAGGCAGCGAGGCGTGCAGCGGCGGGAGGCGGGGGAGGGCCGGTAGGCTGGCAGGTATTGCGGGAGGGAGCAGGCAGGGTACGAGTATGGAGCTTAAAGAAATGCGTAGGGCAGGTGCATAGCGTACGGGTAGGTAGGTGCGCAGTGGAAGCGTCTAGGTAGGTAAGCCCAGTTATAGATGACTTACGGCGCCATGCGTTCTTGGCCAGCTGTTGCCACGTAGCTGAGCCTGGAAGGAAGGCAAGGTAACAGTAAAGGGTGTTGTAACGCGTGGCTTTCGCTTTCTGTTGAGCATCTGCGGTAGTTAGCAACTAATGTTACTTGTGCACCGCCTGGCGCTGGAGCCCCTGGACGTTGGAGTTGGTTATCAATCCATTGATCGCTGCAGAGGTGATGCGGTATGGCATGGCATGCACTGTACACAGCGAACTCGTCGTATTTGAAGCTGATCTGGCCTGAAAAAGGCTAATCCACGCTCGCATGCATGTGCAAGCAGTTGAAACATCTGACTGTGCAGCTCAGACCCAGTCGTGGCATGCCGCGTTGGCAAGTGGTGTCACTTTCTGTAAACAACTCGTGTCAGGGACGCTGCGATGGGGCAGGTGTGCTGGTGTTGCGACTGCTGTGGCTCTGGGTAGTGGCTCACACGTGCTCACGCACACGAGCACCCGTACCGGTATGGAGCCTGCCGGTGTCTACGGTTCCCTACCCGCTGCAACCATGGGGTCCTTCAAAATGTCGCTTTGTGGGTTGGAAGTTGACGGGGATGGGCCCACATGTGAGGGCAGTGCGGAGGGAACATGCTGAACGGAGTCAGGGGAGGCAGGGGGCTGGGTCCCGTTCGACAGGGGGCGGGGTCCCATCGTACCGGATCGACCATATGGTAGCCCCAGCTTTCTTCATACCGTCGCCTACACAAAGGCACTTCCCTCAGCATACAACGTCCAGTTTGCAAGTCTTTGTGTCTGCAACAGCCAGCGACAGCCGAAATGCATTCGCTGCTTCGGGTGCTGGGCATGCTTGTCCCAGCTCTCCTGGCAACTACGTTCTCCGTGACATATCTACTCCAGAGGCACATTGTCAGGCTTGCTTCGCGGTACTTGCCTCGGGTCCTTTTCTTTGTCCGCGTGGCCAACCGCGACAGCCCCAAGCTTGTCGCCCTCACAATAGATGATGGCATCGACGCGGACATTACGCCATCGGTATTGCGCTTGCTGAAGCGCTACGGCGCGGGTGCAACCTTTTTCATTATTGGCGACCATGTCACGCAAGCCGGGGATGTCGGGCCGAAGCTGCTATCGGAAGCCGTTGCCGTGGGCTGCGAGTTAGGAAACCACACGTGGTTCGACAGGGCTACATGGAAGCTGTCCACCGCTACCCTCCGCAAGGAGCTGCGGGAGGTTGACGACCTCATAACGCACGCGCACCTGGACGCTCAGTTGCCCGTACCCCGCCTCAAATGGTTTCGCCCCGGCCATGGCTTTTTCAACAAGCGTATGCTGCAAGCTGCAGAGGAGGCGGGGTACCGCACGGCCCTGGGCGACGTGTTCCCCTACGACCACGCGGTAGGGGTACGCAGGGAGCATTTGGAGCATGGAGCAGGGGCTCCGTCGCCAGGGCAGCACGTGCCCACCTTAGGGGATCCCGTTCCAAAACAACCGCAACACGGGTAGTTTGGCTGAGCACTGGGCATACCGTTCAGAGTGTTCCGGACGTGCTGCATGTGAGCTACAAACTGGAGACACACACCCTCCCTTCCCCTTCCCGCACCACCTCACACCCCGGCTCCCTTCCCCCGTCCTCCCCCACACCGCTCCCCTCCCCGCAGGTGTCCAGCTGGCGGCTCAACTCCTGGATGGTGCTCCACAACGTCGCCCCCGGCTCGGTGCTGGTGCTGCACGACCGGCGGCCCTGGCTGCTGCCCACCCTGGAGGCGGTGCTGCGGGAGCTGACCCAGGTCAGGGGCTACAAGGTGGTCACGCTCAGCGAGCTGTGGTGGGCGCGGACCGCTCCCTAGAGCGGGGCTTGCAGGCCTGCAGTGGAGGGAACGGCAGCGGCGCGGCTGGCATGGTGGGTGGTGCTGGTGAGCAGCCAGGGGCCGCGAGGAGGCGCACAGAAGGTTGGGGAGTGCTAGCAGCGGCAGGCTGATGTGGGTCAGGTATGGTTGAGCCGCTTGCACGTGTGCCATGGATGCCATCGCAGGAAAGGCGTTCATGGACCGTCATAGGTTTTTTTGCCCAAGTACTGCAACGGGTTGTGGCACGCTGGCCGCGGTGACGGCTGCGTGGCCTGATGTTTTTTTTTTCTTCGTGAGAAGGTTACAGGGGCTAGGAATTCGGTGCTTGGCAAGCACTTGTGGGCGGATAAGAACGCTCCACTGACCACCACGACCTACTCTACCCAAGACTCGATGTTGACCCGTGGGTCAGGTCATGCACCATCGCCCCGACCTCCAGCTTGGAACAAGCTCGAAATAGAGCATGCGTTGTGTCTATGGGCGTTCTTTTCGGGTTGTCATTGTGGTTGACTTGGTGTACGGCTTGCGAAGATGTGCAGCAGCGTGAAGTGACGCAACCCCTTATGCCACCGATGGCCTCATCGCTGCCGCGAGCCGGCGGACGTCGGGTATGCGCAGAAAGGCTTGTATCCTGCAAACATACCTGCAAGATCATTCGATAGGTACTTTGCCTTACTACCGATATCGGCGGTGATGTGCTAGCGGCCCCTAAACCCAGCCCCTAAACCCAGCGCCAGCCGATTTGGCTCGCAGGAGTAGGTTAGGAGCCGTTTTGGACCTCTAAGAGAGTAAATAGCAATGCCTGATGACAATGGGAAGGCGTCTTCGGCCAAGGCTGCTTTGCGCCTTGCCGCGCAGCGCGGCGGCGCGCAGGTCTCGTCACCGGGCCACGTGCTTTCCTTCTCCTCTTGGTTCGCGCTCTACGCGCGGCGGACGGACATCACGATGCTTACGCTGGAGTTGGTCGCTATCAACTGCGCCTACATGCTCAAGCTCAACTTCCGGAAGCCCTGCCTGCCCATCGGCGGCAGCCCAGACGCAGCGCTGCAGGCGAGTGCCTCCGCATTGCGCGACGATTCGCTACTCATTCGCGTCCTACAGCTGATTGATGTTGGAAGTGCGAATGGCATGGTGATGCATACCGGTAGTGGCAGGTCGATGGGGCATTAATGTGGCGCCAAGTGGCGTGGGCTTCCTTACAGCGCAGTGGAGTTGGTCCTGTGACCGTATCCCGCAGCCTCAGGCCTTGCCCCTTTCAGGACAGCTACCTGCCGCCCTCGCCGACTCCAGTCTGCCCTCCTTTCACTGCGTTGCCCCCTACTCGCAGGAGCTGCTGCACGCGGCTTCTACTGGGGCCATCATCGACCCGCGGGTCAGGCTGCGGGCGGGCGACTACGTCAACCTAACGCACAATGCTGTTCAGCTGACGGCTCTCCTCATCGCCATCCTGTTCCCGAAGATCTACATGTACGCCCGCCATTGGCTCTTCTTCCTCGTCAGCGCGTCCGTGGTTGTCGGCACCGTGCTCTCCGTCAAGTGGACTCCCCCTGACCTGCTGCCGCTGGTCGGGGCCGCCTGCCTCAGCCGCGCCAAGGGACGGAGCATGGTGGCGTACCTCGTGTGGAAGCCCATCTTCTTGCTGCGGGTAAGGTTGGGGCTAGAAGTTAGGCTGGTAAGGTTGGGGCTAAAAGTTAGGCGAAGGGTACCTGCTGCACAGGTGCACCGCGTTTCAAGAAAAACCATGCACCCGTATGCATTGACCCTGAACATCGAGAGTCACTTTCACGTTGAGCCAGGGTTGCATGGCATCTAGTGATCTCTTACTCCGCGACCTGGGCTTTTGCTTTGGTACTGTTGCCGTAGCCTAAGCCAACGGGAATGCGAATGTGTGCCACTACTTGGGGGCAGGTGCGGCTAACCCATCGCAGGTCATCTGCGTTGCAGAGCGCTATACTAGTCCGCCGGTGCCTATACCGCCTGGCCCCCGACTCCCTGGCCCGCAGGTCCCCTCAGCGTACCAGCTGCTGTTCGGCCCCATGCAGTGGGCGATCACCATGTGGGCCATGTTCGCCATCGACGGCGCCATGCCCGACCCCGACGTGCATCAGCACTGGATGTCGCACGCCCACGGCGGCCAACCCTCCCGGCCGGGCCCAAGCCTTATCACTGCCGTTGTCACCTTCACCTTCATGAGCGGATTACCGTTCGCCGCAGCAATTGCGATGGAGAGGACCTTCCTTTTCCGCAAGTACGACGAATATTTGATCGCGCAGCGGCAGCGGCCTACCTCGGAGGGCAGCAGCGATGCTGGCGGCAGCGGTGGCGCCTCGGCAAGTGGCCAGGGCAGCGGCAGCAGGGCCGGGTCAAAGTCGCAACGCCAAGGCACTGCCGCTCCTGGCAGCCCCAAGTCGCCCCAAAGCACAAAGAAGGCAGCACGCGCCGAAGGAGAGAAAGCGGCATTTGGGGCGCCGCCGGCATCGCCCAGGTCAGCCGCTGGCACGGTTGCCAGCGGCAAGGATGGCCGTGCGTCCCATGGTCCACGCACACCGTCAGCCAGGCCGTCCCCGGGCAGCAGCCCTGCCAGGAACACTCAACGCGGCAGCGGCGGCGCAACGGCTCAGACGGCTCACACGGACCGTGGCGGCGGCGGTGGTAGTGGCGGCGCCGTTGCCGTACGCCCTGCCCGCGGGAGCAGCAGCTCATCGCAGCCCCACCAAGCACAGCCAACCGCAGCGTCCGGAACAGCGGCTACGCACCAGGAGGCGACGCAACTGCGCGCAACAGCCGTCACCCCGGCCGCCACGCGTGCTGCCAGGCAGGGCCCCCCACCCGGCCGTCCCGTCCTGAACATCACTCGACTGCTGGCCCCCCGCCAATGCAGCCCTTCCACACCCTCTTCTGGCGGCAGCAGCAGCATGTCTC
>VFQN01003769.1_pt1 | contig 20986 bp, 31 predicted proteins | sample 3512371 | NCBI WGS metagenome assembly VFQN01 (sample SAMN10412370, study PRJNA504923) | tailings metagenome | isolation source: Replicate 2 from Balatoc abandoned mine | place: Philippines: Itogon, Benguet | collected 2017-08-28
GCCCACTCGGGGTGATATCCGTCGAATACCTCCACGGCCATGGTTTAAGTACTACATAATACGATTGTGAGTGATATGGTGTGAATGCTGCTGCAGGACATGGGCGCCAGCCAGCGTCGGAGGGTTACTAATCGATTATTATTTTAAAAAATGTGAAAATTGATAAATAAATACAAAAAACATGACGTGATTTTCTGCTGCAGGACATGGGCGCCAGCCCGCGGCGCAAGGCTGTTGGCGACGTTCCCGGCAACAGCGGCAAGGACGGCAAAGGGAAAGCCAAGGGAAGCAGCAGCAGCAGCAGCAGCAGCAGCGGCAGCAGCAGCGGCAGCGGCATCTCCAAGGGGAAAAAGCGCGGCGGCGCGTGGGCCGAGTGCTTTGGGCTGTATACCAGCCAGGACTATGCGGAGTTGTTTGCGGACGGGGCGGTGCCGGGGCTGCCGCCGCAGGCGGCGGGCGGGGTGGCGGCGGCGGGCGGGCCGCTGCGGCCGGCGGAGGAGGTGGTGGCGGCGGCGGCGGTGGCAATGACGGGCGTGGCCAACATTGCGTCAAGGTGGGCGGTGTTGATCATGTTGAGATGGAAGTAGCTTTACCATGTGGTGAAAATTGCATCGAGTGGAGCGAGAGATGCACCGTGGGCGGTTCTTGGTGGGGTTGGGGTTGCTGTCGTACGGTAGCTGGTCTGGGGACGGGGGTGGAACCGACACGTCCGAGTGCGTTGGGTGGGTCGGGTGTGCGACGTGTGTATAAGGGCGCCATGACGAGGGTAGCCGACACTGCGTCAAGTTGGGGTGGTGTGCGGTGTGTGGCGCGCGGGAGCTGCAGCGCCTGCGCGCTGCAAGGGTGACGCCCTGGCTCCTTGTGTCCAAGGTACCGTAGCAGACTGCAGGCATCTGTGCCCGTTGGCCGCGTGCTTGCACCCTGGCCTGCAGCCTGCCTCGTGTGCCTGTCAGCCCTGGTCATTTTTGGCGTTGATGCATGTGGCCGACCCTTTTGTGTCCCCCAACACGGATGGACACCTGCAGGTGCGGTGTGGCCGTGCTGCCAGGAGGAGCGGTGAGGCAGTCGCTGCTGGTGACGGTCAACCACACCAGCGGGGGCAACGCGCCGGTGGGGCCTGGCGCGCCCACTGTCGGCCCAGGCGGCGCGCGGCCTGGCATGGGCAGTAACCCACCCGGCGTGCAGGCAAAGGCGCAGGCGCAGGAGCAGCACGTGGATATGGCTTCGCAGTTTGTGGGGAACCTGGACGGCACGGAGGATGAGGAGGTGCAGCAGCAGAAGCAGCAGGGCGGTGCGGCGGGCGGCGCGGGGCGGCTGTTGCTGCAGGGAGGGGCAGCCGCCGGCGCGACGGGCACCAAGCTGTTGGAGCTGCAGCAGCAGCTGCAGCAACAGCAGCAACAGCAGCAACAGCAGCAACAGCAGCAACAGCAGCAACAGCAGCAGCAACAGGAGCAACAGCAGCTGCAGCAGCAGCAGGAACAGGTGCACAACACGGCGGCAACGACTGCGAGCGACCTGAGCGGGCAGTCGGCGACGTTGGCGGCGGCGGCGGCGGCAGCTGATAGGCGGCCGGGGGCGGGAGGCTCGCCCGCCGCATCCCCCCGGCTGTCTGTCACCAGCGCTGACCAGCACGCCTCCTCCACCCATGCGTCAAGCCAGGGGGGGACACGGAGGGCGCTGGCAGCCGGCGGCGGCGGCGGCGGCAGCAGCGGCGCGAAGCACGCGCAGGGGCAGGGGCACGGACACGTGCCGATGGCCCGACGCGTCCAGCTGCAGGTGCTGTCGCTCATGCACCGCGGCGGCGCGGCCGCAGCAGGGGATGTACACCAGCAGCAGCAGCCGGGATCGCCTGCGAACGGGCACGTGGCGGTGGGCGGGCAGGGCGAGGGAGGAGGAGGAGACGGTGCGGGAGGGGAGGAGGTGCTGGAGCTGCGGGTACCGTCCAGCAGCAACATGTTCCTTACCACACGCAGCACCAACAACGCGGTGTTGGACAGCGTGGCCCAGAGCAGCGGCACCAACGTTCTGTGCTACGAGACCATCCGGCAGGTGGCGCCCAACGTGTACAGCGAGCTGGTCACGTCCACGGAGGTGCACTGAGTGTCAACATCCACGTGTGCTAGTGGTGTGCGGAGAGGGCTGCCCCGGTGTGTCCACCGGGTGGCACCAGGGGCAACCAGGGTCATCAGGGGGATGCCCTAGCGCGTGTATGCTGCGTGGGGCATGGGTGGCTCGTTGTTCCTTACTGGTGCGCGGCGTGCGCCGTGAGCTGGTCACGTCCACGAGAGGGCACCGAGGGGCGTTTGTAGGATGTAGGTGGCGGTGTTACAGTGTGTGCATGGGCCCATCAGCAGGCACTGTAAGCCGCATGGGGTGCAGGGGCGTGTGGGGTAACAGGGCATGGGCGGGGACACGGCGACCGGCGAGCCAGGTAGAGCTGACCCAGGAAGAGAGCTTGTGGCACGCGCGGGGATGTCCATGTACTTGTGTGCGCACTAATTGCTGTACTCTGTATGCATCTCCCTTTTGCCCTTGTTCTCTCGCACCGTGGCCGGCTGCACGGGGCATCACGTACGGCACGGTTTGAGCTGGTTGGGCTGTGCGATCGGTCTGCTGAAGTGTGTTTAGGGTGCCTGGTTCGATTCTTTTGCCCCCAAGTGAACCGATGAGTCAGAAAGCACAACCCCTAACAATGATCTATGCTAGCAGCTCTGCGCCGGGAGGCGGCGCGCCGTTGCCGGCTCGTGCCAAGGGCGTGAACCACAATTTTTATCAATACTGGAACGGAAAGGGGCATTCGAGCAGGCTTAACTGGCACGGGCAAATTGCACCAAATGGCACGTGGGTTGGCACCACCGTGTGCCTGTGTAGCGTCGCCGTGTAGCGTCCGACTAGCCCAGTCGGGTTGCAGGTGCTGCGTGTGGGCTGCGAGGTGGTTGAGATTGTGGAGTTACTCTGTCACTGTGCGCCGTGTGGAGTTACTTTGTCACTGCGCGTCGTGTCGCATGGTCATAGGGGCCACCTGCTGGGGTACAGGAAGTCCAGGGCTTTGCCTTTCCTGTGATGATTACGCGAAGTCGGAGTGTATGGTACACACCCGGCCGTGGGCGCACGGCGCCTGTTTACACACGAGAATGGTAGTAGCGGGGCGTTTATTCCATGCTGCTTGGGATGCGACGTGCAAGCCTGGCGCGACGTTGGCTTAACACTGGCTGGAAAGCGTGGGTTCACCTGTGGGTGCTGCCGGGCGGGTGTTCAGCAATCTACTGTAAGCTGGGGAAAAAGCTGGTGGCTCTGGCTCTGGTGACGCCTTTGCGACTGACAGTGCCGGCTTCCTTGGCTGCAGTAACTAGGAGTAACATTACACACGCCCTGTCGCAACCGCAACGGCACGGCTTGAACTTAGACTCGTTAACATGCCCTGTCCCTCTGAGCAGCTGGCATGGGACGCTAGGTGTCCCCAGGTGCTGTTAGTCTACCGGTACTTGCACTGCTGCCTCTGCTGGCGGCTGGCATCAGCTGACATGGACCGCCGGTACCTCGTTGTAGTACGGGCACGTTTGCATGGCACGGGGCGTCGCCGGCAGGTTGCTCATCTCTGCCGTTAACGGAGGCCAGGCGTCACGCTGGGTCAGGGCCAGGGGACAGCAGGGCTGGGTCAGGGCCTCCGCCAGGCCCCTCCCCCACCTCCCTCCCCTGCTCCCCTACTGTGGATCAAGTCGCACCCTGCAACGTCGAACAGACTCACCTTTCCTTACCTATCCTTGGTGTGTCAATGATCTCGACTGCTTCAGGAAGCAGTTTATCCGAGAAGGCGGGAGAGCTGCTCTGGGTGGCACTGGGTGGAGGTAGTGCTGTGGAAGCAGAAGCGGCGGCCAGACCCCCTGACCCCTGACCTTACAGACTGAGGCGCTTGCCACGGCATCCACGAGCTGGTGCAAGATCATAAGGGATCTCAGTGAATTTCTGGAGCAACAGTCTGGGGAAAGTGCTCGGGGACAGGGAGTACGGTACGGAACTGCTGGGCTGTGGCGTGTGGCCACGGCCATCGGCGTCACGCTACGTCTTTGCGTTGTAGCATAGGAAGCTCTGAATGCTGTCAGCCATACTGCGAGTATGACACGCGCATCTGCAGCGGAGAGGCCATGGACGTTGACGAGTTTGACGCGACCGATGTCAGCCGTGCTCGACAGCTGAAGAGAAAGGAGACTGTACGCACTGCAAAGCGTAACATTGAAAAACGAGGACCGCTTGAAGCAGGGCTGAGCCATGGCCGAAAAGGCCAACAAGCCCCGGCCGAACTCGAGGAAAAACTCGAGTCTGAGCTTGAGCGCTTGTCATTACTGCCTCGCCAATCCGCTTATGCGAAGCATCGATTACGCGTTGTGCGCAAGGCGATGGAGTTGCTGAACCTCAAAGGGTACGGGACTGCTTTGCATTTTTGTCTTCACACTGCAACAGCTGTGGCCCACTGAGCCCTTAACACTACCGCATGCCGTCCTCCGCGTCCTCCTGCCTGCAGGGGATCACGGAGTGAGGAGCAGGCGGCTGAACTGGAGGGACTGCTGCGCCAGTTGCAGCTGTAAGCAGCTGGGCTGCAAACCGGGGATGGGCACTAGGGATGCGTGCTCGTCTGGGGGTGCGCTGCACCCCTGATCTTACCCAGCTGGTCATGCGTTCTCGGATTGGACTATGAGCCTACCAGGCTCAGAGATGTGCTAGCAGGATGCGGTGCGTAGAGTGCTCAAGAGACACTGCCACGTTCGGCGCAGGCGAGCCCCGTGTGCTGCCGTCCAGCTTCCGTGCTTGGTTTGACCCAGGGTTTGACCGTGTTAGCAGCCTACCGGCATCGTGGTGCACCTCTTTGGTGACGCAAGGGCACTCCAGCGTCGTAACCAGTGGTTTGATTTAGGGACACGGTTGCCAACTGCATGGACTTTGCCCCTAGCCTTGTGAGAGCAAGGGATATGGGTGCTGCTGCTGGTCCTGAGGGACGAGAGCAGTGGGAGGGAAGAGAGAGCTCTTGTGTCCAGTCCAGCGTGCCGGGCCACAGCGCACCCAAGTGAGCGAGGGGTGTAGTGAGATGCAGTGCAAATTAATGAAGCATGTTGCCTAATAAGATCGGGTATTCGGACCCAGAAGGCGACACCGTGTGGGAGAGGTGGTGCATGCCTACCGATACGACGTGTACCCAAGAGTGTTGGTGTACCCTGTGCCCAGGGAGTGGGGCTGGGCCGTTGCCTGCGCCTCGTTGCTGTGTGGTGTCTCCGGCCTCGCTGCTGGCTAGGTCAAGGGCGTGTGTAGATCTGAAAGCTGCCTTGGCGGCGAGGGTGCACGTGTGAGAGGGTGGACTGGCGTAACGCTTGGTTGCGAGCTTGCTGTTGGCACGCAGTCGCCCTGTGGAGGTTGATGCAACAGCTGTACCGTATACGGGCAAACTTATGAAGCAGCATAGGCTTTGGGCACAGGCTTTGTGCGCGTTCTCTTTCTACATCCACCGCCACGTCATGGTGCGGATTGCCCGGTGCGTACACAATATACGTGTGAACATGGCAGTTGAGGACACTCACAAGGGTCGACTGGTCCAGTATGCCTGCTCGTGCGCAGTCCTGGGTCCTGCCGCATTCCCTGTTAAGGTGCCTCGGGCCTGCTCGGGCTGCAGCCCTGGATAGGGTGCAAGGCGAGAAGGCGTAGCACCAGCAGAATCCTCTGCCCGTCCTCTGAGCCCCCTCCCACTGCAAAGGTGCTCCGCTATACCGCCAGCGAGGTCTCGTGTATGGCCCACGGGAGCGAGATTTGAATTTCACATGGCACCGCTCGACAGTGGCTCGGTACCGTATGCTTCCTGGTGAAGCACAAGTCCGTATTGGTCCGTACGATGCAGCCAGCCTGCACACGTACGGCCCAGTGCCCACAGGACTAGGCCGTAGGCCCTTCCTCCTGGTTTCCACGCAGGCCACCGTTTCCACACACGCCACCTCTCCTACACGGTACGACTCCAAAGCCGCCCGCCCCCTCCTCCCTGTAGCCATGCTGCAGGCACCACCCCTTGGACACAGCAGCCAACCCGCCAGGCCGCCATCCACCGGCAATGCACGTGTCTCCGCCAACGCCCGATGCAAGTCCCGCTGCCGTTGACCGCATCTTGCCCCCGCGTGACAAGAGCTTGACACTCCTTCCCCCCCGCCCGCCGTTCCAAATACCACCCCTGGCCCTAACAATAGGCGAATGGGGGGCTGCCTCGCCCACCCTCATGCGCCGCTTGCCAACCGCAACACACCGCCACCACCAGCAGCAAGCAGCAGCACCAACAAAATAACGTGCACGCCTCACGGCGTTGAATGCGATCCTCCCACCCAGCTGCCAACCTCGCTGCACCAGTACGCAGTGCCGTACGTCAGTAACCGCCCAACCGCCCACGACACTGCCCTCCTGCTTTCCCAAGTAGCCCTGGCCAGCCCCAGGTCCGACAGCAGCAGCTGCAGCAGCCGCTGTGCGTACAGCCCGCCGCCTGCGCCTCCCTTCTTCGCCGCCTCCCCCTGTGCTACCCTGTTCCGTGTTACGCCCTCCGCACATCACTGCAGCAATCATCACGGCTCTGGGTAAGCCCCGCTGCTCCCACCGTGTCCCACACCCACCCAAGCGTACCGCTACCCCCCAAGCGCCCATGTTTCAACACCAACGTGCCATCCCAACCAGCCACCCCCAAAACACCGTCCTGTACACCACCACAGCACCCCATCACGGCGTGGGGAAGCCCCGCTGGTCCCACACCCACACGCTCTCGTCCCACCCCGCGCTGGCCACCATGCCCTCCCTCAGCACCTTACGGTGTGGGGAAGCCCCTCTGGTCCCACACCCACACGCTCTCGTCCCACCCTGCGCTGGCCACCATGCCCTCCCTCAGCACGCTGAAGTCGATGCCCACCGCGAACTCCGTGTGGTGGTCCCACGACCGTACGGGCACGCCGTGCGCCGACTGCGGCGACGCTGTGTCCCACAGCTTGACCGTCATGTCGTACGAGCAGGACAGCAGCAGGCTCTCCGCGTGGGGGGAGAAGAGAACCCGGCGCACGGCGTAGCTGGTGTGGATTGGGGAGGGTGGGAGGGGAGTTTGCGTTGAGGAATTCTTGTAGGGAGGAGGGAACGGGCACAGGGCTGAATTGTGAGCTGCATGTTGGCTATCGGTCCGGTGACGCGTCGTACCCGCTAGTGACCTTAACCCACACGCACCTCGGCCGGTGCATCACCTCCAGCTCCCTGCCTGGCTAACGTGCAATCCAACCCATCCCGCATCCGTACCATGCATGCTAACCCACACGCCTCTTAATACACACGCCCTCGCACCCACCTGTGCCCGTGCATCACCGCCAGCTCCCTGCCCGGCTGCCGCACGTCCCACAGCTTGATGCTCTTGTCCACACCGTGTATGCTAACCCACACCCACCTGTGCCCGTGCATCACCGCCAGCTCCCTGCCCGGCTGCCGCACGTCCCACAGCTTGATGCTCTTGTCCACACCGTGTATGCTAACCCACACCCACCTGTGTCCGTGCATCACCGCCAGCTCCCTGCCCGGCTGCCGTACGTCCCACAGCTTGATGCTCTTGTCCACACTGCCGGTGGCCAACACGCAGTCGTTGTACTTGCACCAATCGGCCGCCAGCACCTGAATAAAAGGCGAAGGCCACATCCCGTACGGGATGGTTATGGGGTGTCACGTTTACGATGCATGCATGTGCTTGCACTAGTCGGCCGCAAGCACGTGAAGAAGATGCGTCCGACAGGGATGGACTAGGAGTGGTGGATGGGCGCATGCAGGGGCGGGCAGCGATTCCCCTGTGTATGGTCCACGCATGTGCTTGCACTTGTCGGCTGCCAGTGCCCGGAAGCAATGTGCACTTTGAACTCAGCAGGGATGGACCACCAGTTCCCTGTGTAAAGGCACGTACTTTATACTTGCAGTTGCCGGCCGCTGGCTAACCTACCTTGTATGCACTCGTGGGCAGCACCAGGGTGGGCACAGGCTGCATGCCACACTACACACCTGCCTGGGCTAGGTGTATTAGCTAGCCTCCACAGCCCTGCTAACCCACCTCGTACGCGTGTGCAGGCAGCACCAGGGTGGGCACCGGCTGCCTGAGGTCCCACACCCTTACGGTGGTGTCGCCGGAGGCAGACAGGAACACGTCCGGCTGCTGCGGGTTCCTAAAGGTGTTGCATGGGGGTTAGGAAGGAGGGCGTGTGAGTCATGTGTATTAGCGTGTACGGTGCGCATGCAGGGAGCACGTGCGGCTGCTGCGGGTTCCTGAAGGCGTAGGGTGCACGATGGGGGTTAGGAAGGAGGGCGTGTGAGCCATGCGTATGTATATGCGGTTACGGTGCTCGTGCGGAGAACACGTCCGGCTGCTGCGGGTTCATGGGTGCCGGTATGGGATGGGGGTGCTAAAGTGTGGTGGACGTGGCGTGACGCAGTACCGCTGGGCGGTAAGACAGCGCCGCCATGCCACAGACGCATTGCAGTTACCGTTGCAGTACATGGTTGTCGGTGCGGCCTCCATCCCTACCCATCACGCCGATTGGTAGGCGCAGTAGGAAGAGAGCTCGCCGTGGATGTTTCGTGCACCGTGCCTGGTCCTAGGTTGCAAAGCGTCGTTTCAAGCGTCGGCCCCCAAGAGGACCTCAGCCCGGCGCTGTGCCCCGGACCCACCATGCCACGTGGTGCACCCCAGTGCCGCTAGGTGGCACGATAACCATGGAGAGCACAAGACAGTATAATCAACACAGGACACTCATGCCTTATATGACCGCAAGGTACTTCATGTACGGTTACCGACCCACCAGGCTACGTGGTAGACGCAGTAGGTGTGCCCCGTGAAGGTGCGCAGGCTGGCGGGCTGCGGCGCCCCCAGGCTCCACAGCTTGATGGAGTCATCCCACGAGGACGACAGGAACAGGTCGCGATGGGTGGTGTTCCAAGCCAGGGAGCAGCACTACATGGGGGAGGGGAGGCGACGGACGCAGGATGAGGCAAGTTGTCTACCGCTGCCGTGCGGCATCCAACCCTCCACGGCTGAAGGTGGTCGGCTGGCCGCCCCGACTGAAACGTCGTTGTGCTGGCCAATTGTGCAGCATTGCGATCCGGACGACCGCGTAGTGGCAGCGGGGCTACAGGTACATCACCTTGCGCACATGATGCTCACAAACCCCTACGCCGACTGCCCGCACCGACCGCCTTGCCTGCAGCCGACCCCCATTGCTTCATTTCTGTCCAGTGCACACTGCAGCCCGCCTCATGCCTGTGTGGCCTGTCGCGTGGAACCGCCCTCAGCGCCAGCGCAGGGCCCTCCAGCTGCCATGCCATGCCATCATGCGCATCCCTGTGTCCCGCCCACCCCGCGTGCACCTGGCCCGCCTCCACGAGCTGCCACGTCCACACCCACCTCGTGCCGCCTTTCACGGTTTCCTCGCGCGCACGTGTACCCCAAACCAACGCCGTACAGCCCACTAATACACTGTACCACCACCCACCTCGTGCCGGTGCTCCTTGAAGCCCCTCACTGGGTTGGCGGCGGGCGGTAGCGCCGTGTCGTACACCTGCACGCATGCCGTACAGTCGTACACCCCACGTTATTGACCCGTCCCTCACCAGCGGACACGGACACGGCTGCTTGGCTGCCGGCAACAGCGCCTACGGTACAGTAAGACAGCATGCAGCTCCATGCAGCTCCCTGAACTCCCAGATGGGCCGGTGCACCCCACTCCACCCCCCCCCCCCCCACCCCACCCCGCTCCGTTCCAGCCCGCTCCGCCCCACCCCGCTCCGCCCCACCCCGCTCCGCCCCACCCCGCTCCGCCCCGCAACGCTCCGCCCCGCAACGCTCCACCCCACCCCGCTCCGCCCCGCAACGCTCCGCCCCGCAACGCTCTACCCCACCCCACTCCGCCCCGCAACGCGATGGACCCATCCCCCGACGACGCCACCAAGGCTGCCGGGCTACCAGCAACGGCATTTCGCACGCGGCGCATGCACGCGGTGCAGCTTGATGTATAAACTAGCAAATCAGCAGGTGCTCCCAACCGTCCGCGCCATACCTGAATGGACCCGTGCACCCGTCCCCCGACGACGCCACCAGCACGTTGTCGCTGGCCAAGCCCAATCGTAGTGAGGCACCACGGCTAAGGAACATCCCCTTCCCTCCCCACTGGTACTTTGGTTCACCCCCACCCCAGTTCGGTGAGCCCACCCCGTCTCCCAGCGAACACGACCAAGGATGCTTTGGTGCCAGCATGGCCACACCAGGCCCTGCCGCCCCGTGCGACTCCCCTGAGCGACTTCCGCATTCGTGAGTGCCCACCACTCCACCACGTGTCACACCTTTGTGGACCCGTGCCCCGACGACGCCATCACGGCTGCCATGCTACCAACCGCATTTTGCACTCGGCACTTGCATGCGGTGCAGCCGACGAGTAATGTGGGTAACCAGCAGGTGCCCCCAACCCTTCCCTCCCCGCACCTTAATGGACCCGTCCCCCGACGACGCCACCAGCACGTTCTCGTTGGCCTCGCTCCACGCGCAGTCGTACAGCCCGTCCTGTGTGTCGTACTGCGCCAACTCCACGACAGCGCCGTTGGGAGCAACCTGCACCATGGGGACACAGCGAACTAGTGATACCTGCAGCAGCAGATGTATGTGGCTCTACTACCGCGTCCCCTACGGCGCCGTGGGGTGGGTTCTGAACACCACCCAGGTACGCAGTTGATGACGCCTCGGCTTCGGATCCATCTATGTTCCCGAATGCAGGTGCAAAGCCGGGACTGGCGTGGTGTAGCGCACTGCATGCCACGCCGGAACCCCATGTGCTGAGGCGCGCAGCTGCCAAAAGGGACTAGTAGGTGCGCAGGGCTGTGACTTGGATGCAGGCCAGGCTGTGACATGTATACTTGCCAGCTTGTGTGCTGCCGCATTGAAGGGCTCCCAAACCCTACTTGCCCTCCACTGGCCCGCCACCCCATCGCTCCACACGTGCACGTGTCCCTACCCACCCCTACGCACCTCAAACACGTGCTGCTTCCCATTGCCGATGATGCCAAAGTTCTGGGCGGTGGATACAGCGATACGGCTAGGTATGAAGGGGCTGAACTTGACCGAGTACGCGTTATAGGCCGTCCGACATCGCCCCATGGCTCCAACCCGGCTCTCGGGGCCCCTCGCCGGCCGTGGAGCGCTGGATTACGTTCGGTCTTGGTTTGAATGTCTATATGGGTGTACGAAAGTATCTTAGTATGTGCCAGGCCGACTGCGGGCGCACGGCGAGGGTGTTCCGGCGTTGCGGACGTGGCCCAACTGGGTGTTGCTGTGCGACAATATCTTAGGCTCTATTGCAATGTTGACGAGTGACCATGGCACTTGGAAACCTTTACAATTGAGCCCCGTATGGTAATAATAGAAGAAGCCTCCCTGGAAGGTCTGGAGCAACACTAGCTGAATCGTGAGGGGCCTAAGACAGTATTATCTGTAGTAATAGGTGCAAAGTCAATGCCAACAGCACAGAGCAAGGGACAAGCCGTATGGGTTCGTTTGGGGCAGGCTTCGGAGCGACCGAGGGAACCAAAAGAAGCCACCAAGCTAGATGCAATAACCGCGACTGCTTCTACTTCGCTTGTTAACAGTATTCATACGGCATATCACATCTCTGAACCTTTGAACGTGGTAGACCACCGGACGCGGAGATCCTTTTTGGCGGCATAGCGTTCTCTTGAGGGCGATGGCCAAGGACTTGCTCGAACACATTGACTTCAGCGGCCTAGAGTGCTTGAATGCTTCGCCAGCCAATGGGGTCGATAAAGCTTTGAAGCAAGGCTACCGCGAGCAGGTGGGGCGCCCAAGGGCCTTACGCGAGGGCCACCTGCACAGGGGCGTCAACGTTGGGGACGGTGCACTCCCCTCAGCCGTTCAGCCCGGCCCCCGCACCCAGTACCCTGCGATCAGCTTCAAATGCGCCGATTCAACGCGTTATGGACCTAAGCCACAGGCGAAAGAGCGCTTGGAAGGGCCCTAACGCCACACCACGCCTTACCACCCTCCGGCGCCTCATGGCATTTTGTTAGGCAGGCTTGCCCATGCATGGAACTCGATTGGACAGCCCCACCTACGACCCAGCGCCACGCGTGCGCGCACCCTACCACCGTAGCCTGCCCTATGCAGGTCTGCCCCTAGCTCACATGAGGCACCAGCATTCACAGTTAGCACCAACACCACCGCCGCGCCCCATTATTGCTCACGCCCGTTCCCACAGACTCTAGGTGTAATGGTCATGATAGGTGTAATGGTCATGATATGTGTGATGGTCATGATGGCCATGCGTAGCTCACCTCCCCTGTCCCCTCACCCTTGCCTGGCCACCTGCCGCTAACCACTGCCCAACCGTGCCCTGTGCCCAACCGTTAACCCACACCCTCCTAATGCAACCACCACGACAGCTTGTACCTCAGGAACAACATGGACATACTGCTGTCAATCACACAATCGGTGTTTACTCAGCCAGGCAAACCGCAAAACGAAATCCCAGCCACTTGCCCTCAGGCCCATTCCCACAGAACCCACGCGCCCGGCTACCACCAACCCACGCCCAGCCAACGCCCCCCGCCCCTGCGCAGCAGATGATACCCCCAGAGTGATACAGTGGGCCACTTTCAGGGCAACTCTTATCAATCGACCCATACTCGTCCTGCAAATTAAGGAACATCAACTTGCTATCCTCCCGCAGGACGGGCTGTACCTGGAGAGCGACACGGACGAGCAGCTGCTGCTCAACATCCGCTTTCACCAGCGCGTGCGCATCCACTCCATCGTGTTCAAGGCGGAGGATGACGGCCATGCGCCCAAGTCCGTCAAGCTATACGTCAACCGGCCGCACATGGGGTGCGTGCATGCCTGGGGAGCGGGGGGGAGGGCAAGCGGTGCATTGTCAAAGGGGGCCCGGAGGGTAGTTGGTTTAGGGGCCCCGCTCCAAGGTATGCCCAGAAGGGCACATGTCTGGGACAGGAAACGGGACCCGGGGTGTAGGTCTAGAAGCAGGTGCTTGTGGCGTCCGTGGATAGGATGCATGTGGGGGCGGGCAGGGGTGCCTGTAGCTAAGGGATGGAAGAGGGTAAACGTGCCAGTGAGGCCGCTGACTGTGCGGTAAGCGTTCTGTTAAGCTGTGTATCAACCCGCGGCACATGGGGTGCGTAACAGGACGCGGTGCAGGGAGCGATGGGGGTGTGCATGGGGGGCAGACAGCGGGGCGCAGGGTGCAGATGGGAAGCTCTGCTTGTGGTGTTCCCACATGCTAACCGCGTTGTAAGCTCTAGTCAACCGGCCGCACACAGGGTATGTAGTACGATGCGTTGCAGGGACACAACCTGTAAATGGGGTGCGGCCATGGGAGGCGAGCAAGGGCCCGGCCGTAGGCGTGCCCGTTGATTTGGTGGGAACGGCAGGGAGCACAGGGTCCCAGTTGCATCCCATGTCATCCCAGTTCACTCCTGGGTGGTACCCTTGATGCGCTGCTCGGGCGTGGCTTGCTAATGGGCTTCGTTCGACCCTTGGATTCAGGGACATGCAGCAGCAGGATCAGCACATGCTGCTGTCCAGCTTGTGCCCTGTTTCGCGGTGCCTGTGCCTGCTAAGATGAACCCCTCCGCTGGGCTTTCCTCACTTCCTACCCACAGGTTCAGCGACACGTCCTCGATGCCGTGCGCCCAGGAGCTGGAGCTGACTGCCGCCCAGCTGGCCAAGGGAGACCCCATCCCCCTCAAGCTGGTCAAGTTCAACAACGTGGACGTGCTGTCGGGTGGGTGCTGCACGGGAGGTGCACGACGACACCAAAGCATATACACATTGCGGGGGAGGTGTTATATTTATCAATCACTGGCGGCTGTAGTACTTCTTTGCAAGCTGGTCAGTTCGCAATCGTCGATGTGCGGTCGGGTGGGTGCTGGGAGAAGGACAGGGCAGGCCAGTACACACTGTTTCCAGCGTTTGCCTTGGAGCGTGAGGCTGTCACTGCCCAAGCTACTGGTGTGGGGAACGCCTCGTCGCAGGCACTAGCATGGCCTGCTGGGGCACCACAAACAGTGCAAAGCATGGTAGGCACGCTTGCTGCAGTATGCGCGCCTGTTATAGGCGCCGCAAGTGTAACCGCCGTCGTGGCAACCAAATGAAACATCATAACGCAGCTTCTCCACTCTCCTACAACCTCGGCCTTCCTACCCACGTTTGCATTCATGCAGTGTGCATCGCGGACAACCAAATTGCTCTTTGGTGTAACCAGGAGTGGCAACCCCTTGTCACAATGGTCCAATCAGTTGCAATAATTTATTGCACATTGTACGTTTGTACCCATGCTCCTTGCTCCTTCCGCAGTGTTCATCGCGGACAACCAGGGCGGCGAGGACACCACCCGCGTGACCAAGCTGGCGCTCATGGGCACGGCAGGGGAGGTGTTCAACGTGGCGGAGATCAAGAAGCAGGGGGAGGGGCAGTAGGTGCTGCTGGGGGCGGTGGGATCGGGGAGCAGGCAGAGGGGCAGTAGCGCCGGCGGCGGATGGCGGGTGGCAGGGGGCAGTGGCGTGGCGGAGATCAAGGAGCAGGGGGAGGGGCAAGAAGTCCTGCTGGTGGCTGGCGGGAAGCGGCGTGGCAGGCGAAAGGAGCAGCACGAGGGGCAGTGATGCTGGCGGCGGGTGGCGGGTGGGAGCGAGCAGTGCCGTGGCGGAGATCCAGACGCAGGGGAGGGCCAGCGGCGGGTGGGGGTGGAACGGGGCATGGGGTGCGTACTTGCCCCAGGAGGGTTGTCAACCCTTGCACTGCACGTTGCGACGCGTGTGGATCTCTGGAGGTGAAGGGGCGGGCCGTATAGCGGCATTGCGGGTTTTGCGCGTGTTCCAAGAGAGTGTCGCCCCCCTGTTTACACGTGGCGTTACGTATTACAAGAGAAAAACGACCATGACCATGGTTGTGGCCTGAACGGTGAACATTAAGCGACGTGGGTGTGGCGCGGCAAACCAGGGGCAAACGTTGGAAGGAGTGGGTCCTGCGGGCATGGCCGGGCCAGGAGGGCATGGCTTGGAAAGCAGGTAGAGGAGTACACGGAGTATGCCGGTGTGTAGGAGACAGATATTGGGAGCGCTGGTCGTCTTTTGCATAGACGGAGTGCGGCCTCCGGGAGGCCATTATGTTGGGCTGCGCTTCGACGTGGTCTACGGGAGGCACAGGGAGGCGTCATGGCCGCAAGCTGGCCGCAAGTGTGCCGCTTAGATGTTACAGGTCAACTGCGCCACGGGTAAGTACTCTGGACTGCTCTGCGCGTACGATTGAGTAAAGTGTGAATTGAGCCTAGGTGGCTTGGACTTCGAGGGAAGGCAACAGGCGAGACACTGGGGAGGTGGTGCGGGAACTCCCACATCTGTGGTGTTGAAGTAGCGAAGGACGGCGTAACGGCCGAGAGTCCCAAATTTTACCGGCGCGGGCAGCAACAATAAACCCAATATTTTTGCTTTGTTAATCTTGGTGCTGTTTGCCCTGACACGTTGGGTAATGGGTACAGTGGTGTGCGATACGGCAGACGAAGCTTGACGGAGCTTGCGCGCAGGGACGACAAACTAAATACGCGGCGAAGAACACTCAGTATTGCTGCAATTTCATTGCACCATTGTCGTAGCCTTCGCTGTGAAGGTGACTGGCGGGACTACCGCGTCGATGGGCGAGCGCTGATACCCAGCACCACCGCGTTAGCGTATATGTTGCAGACCCGCGTAAGTCATAAGTAACATTGTGGGTGATGCAAAGCAAACGACGGCTTGTACGTTGCGCACTGCGCGCAGGCATGCTCCGACCGTTTGCCCATTTATCGCAAGACTTGTTGACTGTCAGGAACTCGGATGAGCTCGCCTTCATTGTTAAGTCGCTGTCGCTGACCATGCTGTGCTACTCCCGCCCACGGCCCACCTGCCCACCCTCGCAGATGTCGCAAGACCAGGGGAGTTCCCCTACCCTTGACTCCTTCCTCCAGGCCTGCGCGTGCGCCTGGGACCGGTTATCGCCATCCGCACGCAGGGCAGTTCGTGCAACCTGCCAGAGCGGACGCCTACTCCATGACCACCTCCTGACCCAGCTGTGCATACAAGCTGGCTGGGAGAATGAACACCGGCCAGCGGTGGGGCCCCGGGCCCCGACGCCCGCCGAGCTGCATGCCTGCGTCCATGCCGTGCTACAGCGGGGCGCCAAATTGGCAGATCTTTCGCTGTCGTTCATCAAGTCAAAGAACTATGGGCACCTACCGCCAAGGGAGCGCGAGCAACAGCTGTAAGTACGGGGTCTGAGGGACATGGCACGTGGCTGCCATGGGAACGGCCACCGATCCGCCGGTCTAGGTGCAGGTCAGGTTCGGCGTCCCGTGTTGCTTGGCCACCCAGAGTCCACTTCAATGGCCGGGCCTAGAGCTAGTCTTACAGTGGACCTGAGGGGTTTCCAGGGCTGTGCCAGACCCGACATTGCGCCTAACGCCTCCCAGCTCCAATGGCTTCCTGCCTGATCCAACGCCCGTTCGCCATGCAGCGATCCGTACGCCCGGTGGTTTACCCCCTCATGACCAAGCTTCAGTCTATGCACCTGTGGTATTGCCCTCTCCGCAGGCTGGCAGTGCTGTACGCTTGTGCGCCCTACCCGCTGCCTAAGCTCGTGCTCCGTGGCGGCATCCCACACAGCAAGCAGCTGTCTGTGGCAATGGCGGCCGCCTGCCCCCAACTTACCCATCTGGACCTGAGCTACGCGGACAACCCCGACCTGCAAGCCGAAGAGTGCGACCAGCAAGATGACCACAGTTACGGTGAAGCAATCAAGGGGCTGTTGGCGTTAAGCGGCCCGCAACTGCTCAAGCTGTCCGTCATTGGCCGCAGCCACAACTGGCCAACGGACTGCTTCAGCGCCCTGCAACGGTGCACGGCCCTGACCAGCCTCGAGCTGGAGGCAGGCTTCTGGGACCCGCTCGGTTGGAGAGGAGATCCCCTCTTCCTTGGTGAGTTGGTCTACGTTTTTCTATTGTGGGGTCTGGGTGCTGAGGCAGAGATACCGGTCCGTTTAGAGGGCGGGATGGACGAGCACATGGGACCTCGGGGCATCTCCCCTGGAGGAGCATGCGCGGCTTACGTCGCTAAACCGGTACCGGACAGCGCAGCCAGGCATGGGAAAACACCTAGCACTGACCGCTCCTTGTCAGGCGAGATGCAGAGCTGCTGTTGCCGCATGCTCGTGTGCATGTTGCATAACAACCAGCTTGCTTGAGCTCAATCCCGGTCGCAATATCAATCGTATCTGGTACAACGACCGACCCCCAGGCTCCGTCGACACAGAGGCGTGCATCCTGTCTTCCGTGGGCACTCTCACACGGCTGCGGTCGCTGACCCTCATGACAAACCCGCACCCAGACACGTGCACCCCCGAGGTCCTGCAGCGCCACGTCAGCTCCTTGTGGAGCCTCACCTCCCTGACCGCCCTCGCCAGACTCGACCTGGTGCTGCCAAAGTGCTACACGCCCGTCGCAGACAGCTACTTCAGGGCCACAGAGGTCAGCGACAGCGACCGCTACGCCTGGGAGTGTGTACGGGAGCAGCAGCACCAAGCCATCCTATCTGCCGTACGCTGTATGCCGCGTCTGGAGGACTTCCGTTGCCCCACGCTGTGGCTCTCCCCGTCCGACACAGCCTCCCTCACCAGCCTCACTAGCCTCATTCTGGGAGGCCTGCTACCACCGCCGCCGCCGCCACTTTACCTGCCAAGCTCTTTCGCTGTCGGCGGCACCGCTCTTGGCGCACTCAGTGGCGCAAGCGGCGGCACCTTGCCTCCCCTGCTCCGATACCTCGACCTCAACACCGGGGCCTCCCCGCGCACCCTGGCGACGCTGCAGCTTCCGCCCAACCTGGCCGACCTCCGCGTGCATTGCATGGAGATTGGCATGTCTGACGTGGCACCGGACGGCAGCATACTTCCAGAGACTGTAGATGCCTTCGGTCCAGTGCTTCAGCTTCTGCTGCCGTACGTGGAAGAGTGCGATGACTCCTCATCGCAGCTACACCTGGTCGTCGAGTGCGGGGACCTGATGCGGCCCCGCCAGGGGTCGCTGGAGGGGCACGCGGAGTGGATTAAGCAGCTGGAATGGATGGATACGTACCACTGGGTAGCACTGAGAGGCATTGCGATGCAGGAGGGCGACCTGGCGTGCCTTGCCTCCACGCTACCGGAACTCAAGGTGGGCCCCTGACTCCTTGGGTTCGCTGCGCGGGGCTGCATCAGGGCGGTCGGCCGACATGCCTAAATATGAAGTTCTGCCCTGAAGCGATGGGGCCTGCAAGCTCTGCCCGCGGGTTGCACAGAAGCCTGCTGCATGCATGCTCCTGTCGGGTAACAGTCACCGGTACTGGTGCAATTTGCAACGGTATACCGGTACCCGCACGTGCCGTGTCCCGCGCGCGCTTTGGATGCAAATATTTATCACCACTTGTGTGTATGTATCACCACTTGTGTGTATGTATCACCACTTGTGTGTAGGGGCGTAGCAGCCGCAGGTCTTACCTGGGTTTGACAGTGTAGCACGTGCGTACGCTTGCTGCTTTGCAACTTATTGGCCACGCTTGTTTGCCTGCAGGAGCTGTCGCTGTGGAACACCAACCTACCCCTTGGGGCACTTCACGCGCTGACGGGCCTGCAGGAGCTTCAAGAGCTACAGCTAGACCTCACCCACCTGGACCAGCTGACCACGGAGGAGCTAGCACACGTGCTGTGCGTGCTGTGCCGGGAGATCAGCACCCTCGAGGCCGTCGAGGTCGCAACGGAGTCCAGCGCGGTGGACGTGGGGAAGTGCGAGGGGGCGGTGCGGGCGCAGCTTGCGGCGTGGGGCATCAGCAGCTCGCGCTCGGCGCAGCTGACTATTACGAATGAGTGTGAGGCGGATGATGATATGGGCAGCATCAGCTTTGCTGATGGAATCGGCGAGCAGGGGGCGGACGGCGGTGAGGGTGAGGGAAGCGAGGTGGAGGGATACTATGCTGGTGACAGGATGGAGGAGGGGGAGGAGGAGGGGGAGGAGGGGTTTGACTGCTACCTGCTGGACGAATGGTGACGGCATGCATTGTGGCATAACGGGTAGGCGAGCTGTGTGCATAGCTGAGGGCATGGAATCTGAGACGGGCTAGTACTCACTACTCCGCGGGTGTCTCCAAGCCGCGTTGCACGGCTATTGTTGTCTGCTGCCGTGGGTTAGTGGGTGGTATGCGCCGGCAGTAGCAGGTTTGCTATTGCAAGCAGGTCCTGCGTCGGGGGTTGAACCTAAAGTGCTGCTTGTTGCTTGGCGTATTCCAGCTGCTGGCGACCTGGCGTGTTGAAGTTAAATGGGAGGTGCGGAGGTTTTATTAGTTGTGGAATGGGCGAGGCTACAGAGGGCGTTGGACGATATAACGTACCGTACGGTAATCAATCATGTCGTACCGGTGCTTGGTAGTTCACGACAGCGTTGCTGGCACATGCATGTGGCCTGCAGGCCATGCCTGAGCAACGGCAGCTTTGCCTGGTACGAGCTTACCTGCCATGGGAGCACATGGCCTGCTGACCCACGGGTTAATATCGGGAACCGCAAAGGAGTTGGCTTGCTGTACGGTAACAAGCGATCACACAGCAGTGTATGACCGCCAGTCCGCCACCGTACACCGTCAACAAAGTCGCTTGTTGCAACTTTCTTTTCGCCTTTTGCAACTGGTACGCACTGCAGCAGATGGCATGGGAGCTGCCCCTGGCAACCGTGCTCATCACTCCAACACTGGTTGCCGGGCACTGGTAAGTCACACCGGCGGAACTGCAACAACATCAGCTGCTGTCCAAAGCGTCGTAAAACACATGAGATAGGGCACATACCTCAAGCGCTAAAGCGTCCAGCACCGGATACCGAGTGCCTGTAACGCGTGGATAATGCAGGTAGCACCCCCAGGGCGTTGGCGACACGTGGCTCCGGTAAACCGTTGTACACCACAGGCAGGGTCGCTGCGCCTCCAGCCAGTGTTGCCCGAGTGCGCACCAGTCAAACCAGGCCGTAATCTCGCGAACGCTTCTTAAAAATCGACATTTTGTCAAGCCGCCGTGGGTCCTGCTGGTGACTGCCACGTGCCCAACTTCACGCTGTGCTGGCAGAGGCACACCGCACACGCACAAGGCGGCTCGGCACGCTAGCAGGGACACAAACGGCGTGACTGCCTAACGTCAACTGGGAGCAGGAGGGATGGCTGTTTCCCCGGTGGAACGGTTCACATACAGGTAAGGAGACGGGAAGGGACAGGCCAGGACAGGCCAGCGGGCCTGATGCAGATGCAGATGCTGGACCAAGGCCCCGAAAGCTCCGGCGAGCTCGCTCATCAACCGTGAAAATGAAGCTCCACAGCGTGTGGCTCAACAGGTGGTGAAGTGCAGGAATATGCGGGCCAGATTGACCGACCCTTGCCCCTACCCTTGCTTGTCCCCATGCTTACCATTTAACAGGGGACTCTTCCCTGCCTTGCTGCCCCCTACCTGCTGTTTAGGGCACCCTGCCAGCGCTCCTGCACAGTGCCACAGTTGGAGTTCGTTGGCGCAGCCAGGTAGCGCTGTGCCCCAAGCTGCCCCAAGTCCTTACGCACAAGCCACCCGTGCAGTGAGGACGTTATTGGTAGGGGTTGAATGAAACGTTAGTCACTCCAGGAACTCCGGGGGGTTTCGGAGCAAGGCACAGGCGTGCGCGCACACGTGTGTTACAGGTGCTCATCGCGAATGTTCCTCAACAACATCTGACTTCCTCATTTGTCAACAATACCTTGGCACTTGCAACGAGTACATCAGTCCTTCACAATCAATATTGTACATCGCTGCCCGGGCGCCCAACCAAGGTGCACGCGCGTGATAAGCCCCAATAAGCCACAAGCC
>VFQN01003770.1_pt1 | contig 20980 bp, 27 predicted proteins | sample 3512371 | NCBI WGS metagenome assembly VFQN01 (sample SAMN10412370, study PRJNA504923) | tailings metagenome | isolation source: Replicate 2 from Balatoc abandoned mine | place: Philippines: Itogon, Benguet | collected 2017-08-28
GCATGTTCAGCGGGTCCAACCCTTCCTCTCGGCGAGGGGGTGCACAAGAGGAGTTCACAGAGCATTTCATCAAGGTAGGTTACGCCTTGCTTGGAGTGAAAATGTCCCAAACAACAACGGCAGCGTCAATCCGCAAACGAATGACACCCCAGCTGTTGACCTTGTAACGTCAGTGTCGCTTCATTGAGCCTTCCGGCGGCAATATGTTGCAGTATATGATGCCTTGAGTGCATACCAGCCTCTGAGCCTTACCTCAACTCAACCCATACCTGTTCTGCCGCACGCTCCCCTGCACGGCTGCAGACACTGCACAAGAAGCTGCAGGACCCCAGCTTGCTGCAGACATGCCCCCCGCCCCCCCTGGAGCTATTCAAGCACACAGACAAAAACAGCCTAACCGTCGGGGGCAGGGGCAATGGGCCCCTGTCGGCGGCAAGTGCATACGGGGCCCCGCCGGGTGCCTACAAGCTCCTCAGCTCGGATTACGCCTACCTAGATGACCCCGCCCCTGAGCACAAGGGGAGGCGAGGGAATGCCGCAACTGGGTCTGGTTGGGCAGGAGCTGGGACGAACGCCTGGCTTGAGGAGGAGGACTCGGAGGCGGGGCTACCAGCCCCGCCGCTGGCGATGCAGCAGACCCGGTGAGGGGGACCTCCTGCCTTCGCCACCAGGAGCTCCCAACCACGCCTGCCACGTGGCCTGGACACTTTCGCTCAGCACGCTCTCAACATAATGCACCACTCATCCAGTGCTCATGAAGCTTCCGTTCTTGGATGGTTCTTGCCACCCACAGGTTCCTGGGCAACGCGCGGCTGGTGCTGATCAAGCTGCGGCAGCAGCTGGAGGAGGTGTGCGTGGGGGCGGTGCGGTCCATGGAGGCGTCCATCGTGCCCGCAGACCGCGCAGGCCTGGGGGGCCCCGTGCTGCCCTCGGCGCTGTCCAGGCGGCCCAGCATGGCGGCCAGCGCAGCCACGGCAGCGGCGGCGGCGGCGGCAGCAGCAGGGGCAGCGACCCCGGGGGCGTTGACTCAGCGGAGCTTGGCGGAGGGGTCGCCGCTTGGCGGGAGCAGCCTGGCGGGGGAGCGGGACGCCCCGGGTCTGAGTGTGGGCGGCGTCATGGGGCGGCTGCCTGTGGGCTTGGCGGAGGAGGTGGCGGAGAACGTGAGCCAGGGCGGGGGCGCGCAGCGTGCTGGCTCGCTGGCCGTTGTTGGGGCTTTGGGATGACGTGTGTGGACCCTAACCAACCCTGGGCTAGTTGGCACGCGTTGCAGCCGCAGAGCGCGTGCATACCTGGGATTAGCTCATGCCTGTTGGCCGGCATGTTGGCCGCCGGCTAATGCAGTGCAGAGGAGGTTGTAGCGTATGCAGAGGAGGTTGTGATTTACGTGCATGCCCGTGTCGCGGTCAGGTTCGCACCAAGCTGTGCGCGGCGTTCGAGGATTGCCTCAGCGACACCATGGACCAGCTGTGGGGTGCGCTGCAGTACGCGGGCAGCAAGCACGCCATGGTGGACCGCCTCAAGCAGGTGGGAGGGGGGCAGAGACAAGGCGGCACCAGGGAGACCCGTGCAATAGTGTGCGGCATCCAGTTCAGGTCTGTCCCCACATACGGGCAACAGAGCACGAAGTGGCGCAGCATGGCAAGCTCACCGAGGCCAGCGCGATTCAGCGTCAAGATGAGTACATGTCAAACTGCATTAACACATGCCCATAGACGCTCAGATTGGGATTGTGCCACGTGCGTGTCTTACCGGGCGCGCAGGCCATGCAGCAGCGCGAGGCGGAGATGGATGCGATGGCCGCCAAGAAGACGGAGGAGCTGATGGTGCAGCTGCGGGCGCTGAGGAAGCAGAAGGACGAGTCGGAGGAGCAGGCGGAGAAGGCAAGTGTGTGGTGGGCCGAGGCCAGAGAAAGTTGCCGAACGCGTTTCCCTTGGGGAAAATACGGTACGCTGTGCGGTTTATGTTAGACGCGCCCCCTGGTCACTAATGCTGCTGCTGTGGCTGCAGGAGCGCTCCCGGCTGACGTCTTTGCTGGTGGCCAGCTCCCAACGCATCGAGTTCCTGGACCGTGACGTGTCAAACCTGCGGGGGCAGCTGGAGGTGGAGCGCAGCAGCGCCAGCGCCAAGTAAGGGACTCATGCCACGGTCTCCAAGGGCCCACAACAGCTGCAACAGACCCAGTTGGCACACCTCTTACCCCATGCGCCGCCGCTGTCAACTATACATCAGGTCGTACGCGATGCTTTGTGCACATGACTTCCTGCCGTAGCCTCCATCACTCGAACAACCCCATGTCCATGTTAATGCCTGTCTATGTTATCTGCAGGCTGGAGGCGCAGCGTGCGTCCTACGAGGCGGCTCTGCGGGGCCGGGACGAGGCGCTGCAGGCGCTGCGGGACGACACGGTGGCACGGCTGGAGGAGGCGCGGGCGCTCAGCGCAGGGCTGCACGCGCAGCTGCGCCAGAAGCAAGACGAGTCGGAGAGGCACTGCACGCGGGCGGGGGAGCAGGTGGCGCTGCTAGGTGCGCCGAGGCAGGGCCCGCGGCTAAGCAGCTGCCATATGCAGGAGAACGCAAGAAAACTAGCGTCGACACCAGCGGACATGTTGCAGTCTGTCGGCGGCCAGTACGCGCGTGCTGCGCGGCGTCTCCCGCTGAACTGGTTGGAACGTGGACTGGTAGCTGTACACGTATCCTGTCTGGGTGCCCCAATGGGACGTTAACTAATATAAATGTGCCTTTGCACCGTGTATGCAGAGGCGGCATTCGCCCGGCGTGACGCCTTGGTGCGGGAGCTGCAGGAGACGACGTCCCAGCTGGTGGGTAAAGCCTGACACGCTTAGGCGTCACAGAGGACAGGGCTGCCTGACGACGCACAAAGGAATCACCTTCTGCATAGTCCCCGGTTGTCAACAACCGGTATCATACCAAGCCCTTGTCGCTACGCGGCGCAGGAGGACTACCGGCGGCTGGTGGCCATGCCCGCCGCGCTGCCGCTGCCCGACTGGCTCAAGGGGCTGCGGGAGACGGACGACATGCCGCTCACACCGCTGGTGGGCGGCCCCCTGACGCTGCAGTACGGCACTGGGAGGGCCTTCATGGCAGGTGGGCAGCCGGACCAGGCATGCAATGCATGCTCTTCCAAAATGCATGCTCTTCCAACGCGCAAATCAAAGCTCGGCTTAACGCTACTGCCTGATTTACAGAAGCAACGCTCGCATGCTCTAACCAGGTCCGTGCGTGCATCTGTGCTGCTTGCCCTGTGGCAGCTGCGCGCACGGCGGGGCTGCACGCTGTGTGCAGCGACCTGCGCAAGCTGCTGCCCTCCGAGCTGCCGCTGCCCGAGGGCTGGCCGCCCGAGGGCGCTGGCGGGGAGGACGCACTGGGCCTGGGGCCGCGGCAGGCTGGGAAGGAGGGCGAGGAGGACGAGGACGAGGAGGAGGACGAGTCTCGGGCAGTCAGCCGCTCCACTACTCCGTTCCCTGCCTCTGAGCACGGCAGCATGGCGATCGGGCGGGGGCTGTACCCGGTGGGTGCTGGTGCATGCGCCTTGCTACGGTCTGGTAGCACAGCAAGTTGTGTGGAGGGTTTCCACCATTCCCTGCATGTGGCTTGGGATGACGCCCTGCGGGAGCTGCAATGTTTTTTATCAAAGCATAACCTGGGGTGCATATCGTTGCTTGCGCAGGCCACGCTGCCCCCCACGTGGCTCCGCTTCCTGCGCGCCCCGCTGGGCGACCCTCTGGAGGCGCCCCGCCTGATGGCCACCCTGGCCAGCATGGCGGCCAAGAAGTGGGCGGCGGACGGGGAGGCGCGCCTGCGCGGCCTGCCGCCCCCCGACCTGCACGCCTTCGTGTACCGGCAGGTGCTGGAAGAGTGAGTGGGGCTGGGAGATGGCCCCCGCTTGCATAGCCGCTGGCGGCTCTGCCACTCTCGCCCTACGGCAAGAGCCCGCATGCAAGCTGGTCCTCGCACTTCGGTAGCCATGCATAAACCTGTTGGGCGGGTTGCTGCTGCAGGAACCCCTGCGCGGCGGAGGCGGACGATGTGGTGGTGTGCCTGGTGCAGAGCCTGCGGGCGCACGCGCGCAAGCTGCAGCGGGCCGCCACGTGGCTGCAGCTGCTGCAAATCACCGGCACCGTCATCCCCCCGGATGGGTTGGCTTTCTACCTGGAGGTGGGGTAGGCGGGCTGCTCTTGCCGCAGGCGGCGGCAACGCAGAGTGCAGTTATGGCTACCGTGCATCAGCACACACTCTACGTAGCCCGGGCCTGCAAATGAACCCATGAGATGCCTTGCTGTGATGAGGATGCATGACAGCCCCCATCCTCCTTCCTTCCGCAGCTGTTCCAGCTGCTTCTCACAACATACTGTGACAATAATTGCAACTGACTGGTCCCCTAACGCCCGTCATCCTTGGTCCCGCAGCTATTTCAGCTGCTGCTGGCTTCTTCCGACTCGCACCCTACCAACGTCAAGGACAAGCGCGACGGCACTGTGTGGGTGGCGCCCGCCAAGTGGAAGGCCATCCTCATGGGCCGCGCGGCGCAGGCGTTCGACACCACCCACAAGGCCATGATGCTCAAGCAGGTACCCACCGTCGCCACGCAGGACGCACACTGCCCTACTGCCATAGCCTCCTTCACAGCCTACCGTGTCCCAGCCGCGTGCTCTCTATGTACACCATGCGTAGCATGCCGTCCTGCACACGCCTGTAGGTCCAGGCGTAGATACACTTTCCTGTCCCTACCCTGCCGGTGCCGGTGCTGCGTCCGTGCGCAGGTGGCCTCTGCGCGTATCGACACGGTGCGCGGCAGCGCGTCCTTCGGGCTGAGCGACCTGGACTCGCTGCTGGCTGCCGTGATGCACGTGTGGCTGCTGCAGCGGCAGGCGGCGCTGGACGCGCTGGCGGCCGCGTGGCAGGACGCGGAGCCGCTGGGCGGCGGCGTGCTGGCGCTCACTATGGACGTGGACGACCTCACGCGCGTGGCAGGTGCGGCCCCGGCTGTGAACGGCGCCGTACGGCACAAAAACCCACGCGCGCCCTGCACATCCGCCATAGCTACAGCTAATGTGGTCACCGCCGTGCTTGCTGGTCCTCGGTTCCCCGGATGTGCACGAGCAATGATGCCAGGCCAGCACGAGCGGAAGTGTCTGATGCCCTTGGCTCCTGGCAGTTGCGGCCGGGCTGCCTGTACGGCACCGTACGGCACCGCACCACAATCACTCTGCACATTTTGTCAATGCCACGGCCAATTTGGTCAGTCGCTATTGTGCTCGCTGGTCCTTGGGCGCCCAGACACGCCCAGACGCGCAGAAGCTGCTCATGCCAGCTCTCCTCGGGCGGGATAGCCTTATGCCTTTCCTCTAATTCTTCTCCCTCAGGCTCTGCGCTAGGCGGGCGCGACCAGCTGCCGGACGCCCGCGGGGCGCTGCTGGACCTGTACGGCGACACCGTACAGCACGCACGTGCCGCGCAGGCGGCGGCGCGCGTGCGGTGGTCGGGGCTCACCGTGGCGGCGCTGGGCGCGGCGCTGGCCAGCGCAGGGCTGCTGCCGCCTCGGCCCCTGTCGGACAAGGGCACCCGCGAGGGCGCCAGGCTGGCCGCAGCTGGCGGCCACATACTGCGCATCGCGGATGCACTCATTACGGAGATGAAGGGCATGGTGGGCTTCGGCGGGAACGAGGCGTTCGAGGCGCTGGAGGCGAAGGCGAAGGGGCTGAGGGCGCTGCTGCAGCCGGGTGGCGGGGGTGGTGGTGGAGAGGGGGCGGATGCGGCCCAGGCGAAGGAGAGGGAGGAGAGGCGGGTGGCGGACGGCTGGGGGGCGCTGGAGGAGGTGGTGGCGGCGCTGCTGGCGGCGCGGAAGGAGTTCCGTGCGTTCGAGGCGGAGGTGGTGCTGGTGGAGCGGGACAACGCCGTGCGGGCGGCGCTGAAGCAACACCGGCAGAGCGGAGATGGCAGCAAGGTAAGGAGGTGTGAACTGACGGTATCATAGGAGTGAGAGTTGCTTTGCAACGGACGGACGTAGGTGTGGATGAGCATGCTGAGCCAAGTCCCGCTCTCTGACCCCGCAGAGCCGGCCGGGGTCCGCGGGCAACCGCCTTGGCAGCCGCAGCCAGCGCGCCAGCCGCAAGAGCACTGCGGGGCTGGACAGCGGCGCTGCCAGCGCCCTCGCCTCCGCCGCCGGCAGCCTGCAGCGCGCCAGGTCCAGCGTCAGCAGCGTGGGAGCTTGCGGTGGCGGGGGCGGCTCGCCCTCGCGGCCCATGTCCGGCCGGGCTGGGTCCTCCCGCCTCCGCCGCCCGAGCAGTGGTGTGGAGGGCGTGTTACCTAGGGACCTCCGAGCGGCGCTGGCCAGTGGCAGGTGGTCCAGCAGTGATGAGGATGAGGCGGACGGGGAGGCTGGCGGCGACGGGGATGGGGGCTTGCCGCCCGTGCTGCAGCTGCGCGGTCCGGCGAACCGGAGGAGGGGAGCGGGGGGCGGCGGTCTGCATGTGAGCGGGGAGGACGGGGCGCGGCACGATGGCCCCACGCCGCCCATGTCGCCTGGGATGATGCAGGCGCTGATGAGCAGCGGCGGGGAGGGGGAGGCGGTGGGGGATGTGCTGTACGGGGAAGAGCTCTTGGGGGAGGTGGACGAGGGGGAGGAGGGCGACGGCGAGGCTGGTGTGGGCGGGGGGTACAGCAGCGGGTCCAGGCGCGCGGCTGCAGCTGCCGTGAAGCGGTTGGAGCGGTTGGAGCGCAAGTACGGCAGGCTGAGGGGCAGGTTCGATGAGGTGATGCGGGCTCTGCAGGTGGTGTACGCCACAGGAGGAGGAAATGGGGATGGGGCAGGGGGTGGTGGAGGTGGAGGCGGGGGCGTGGGGCTGCCGCCGCCGGAGGCTCTGGCTCAGCTCAGCCCGGCTGTGCGGCTGCGGCTGGTGGCGGAGCTGCTTGCCACGCTGCACCGCGAGTGCGAGGAGAGCGTGTGGCCGCACCTGGACGAGGCGGCTTTGGCGGCTCTGGCCGGCCGGGGCGTGGCGCAACAGCAGCAGCAGCCTTCTGTAGGGATTGCACGGCGACGGGTGGGTAGCAGGCCGGCGTCTGCGAGCGTGGTGGCGTCCGGCGGCCGTCCAATGAGCGCGAGCAGGGCATTTGGAGACGGTGCTGGCGGTGCTGGTGAGCCGGGGGCGGCTGCGGGTGCAGAGCCCCCTGAGACAGAGGACGGCAGCGTGCCCACCTCCGTGGCCTCCCAGCACGGCAGCAAGGCGGAGGCCGAGCAGCTGGAACTGGAGCAGCAGCAACAGCAGCAGCAACAAGCGGCGGCTGAGGTCGGGGCGCTGCCGGAGGTGCTGCAGCAGGTGGTGGGGCGGCTGCACGCGCACGCGGGGCAGGTGGGGCAGACCATGGCCATGGCCGCGCTGGGGGCCGCGGCCCTCGCACAGGCGTTGGAGGACCTGGAGGCCTCGTGGGCGGAGCAGCAGCAGCGGGGCGGGCCCAGCCCGGGACGCAGGTCCCGTAGCGTGGCATCGCTGTGGCTGGGCGGCGGTGTGTTGGGAGAGGGCGCCCCCGGCAGGTGGGACACGGGGCTTGTCTCGCCCCTGAGTCCTGGAGCTGTAGGCCCTGCGGGAAATGGGCCGCAGCAGGGCGGCCGGATGACGGGTTCACGGCTGAGCACTGGCAGCGGCATGGGTGATGGGAGCTACCTGGGCGGGGCGGCTGCGGGGGCTGCAGTGATGCTGCTCAGGCGGCCCAGTAGCGCGTCTCGCGGGCCCGGGGGGCTGGGCATGCCGATGGGTGGCTCGCGTCGGCCGACCAGTGCGGGCACGGGCGGGCCGGCCAGCCATCGCAGCACGAGCGCCATGGGTGAACCGGGCGATCAGCTGCAGCAGCAGTACGTGGAGCAGGACGGGGATCAACTTGGGGGAGACGATCCTGGTGTGGGCCTGGCCGTGCCACGTGACTCCGACCCACGGGACACGGTGAAACTGGACGCGCTGCGTGCACTGCACGTGGCGGCGGAGGTGCAGGCGGCGGGCGGCGACGCGCGGGCGCTGTACGACGCTGTGCAGCACGTTGTGCGGCTGATGGGCGGGCAGCCCAAGCTGACGGCCACGGGCCGCATCATCGAGTTCTTCCCGCGGAGGCTGCCCAAGGGTGCGCAAATAGCTGGCACTGTGTGCCCTCTGTCGTGTCCGCTTGTCCTTATCTGCTGCAACAGCCACCGCACTGTGTTCCCACCTAATTGCGCGATGCATGGCACTGCTTCACAAAGCATGCTTTGCCAACAGTGCGCAACAACACCGCGTTACCTTTTTACCAGACCGTCCAACCTGCGTGTGCCGATAGCCCGAATTCCCCGGCCCGCTCCTCCCCCCACCCTGCAGACTGGCGCCACCCGCTGCTGCGCTCCTCCCTCATGCGGCTCTACGTCTTCGTCACGGGGCTGCTGCTGCAGCAGCAGGAGCGCTCCGTGCTGCTGCAGGAGGCTACGGCCGACCTCATGCAGCGCAAGGCGGCCCTGGACGCGGCCGCGAACCACCTGGCAGCCAAGGCCTCCAGCCTGCACGGCGCACAGGCCGCCATGGGGGTGCAGCTGGCATCTATCGCAGCCTGCGTGGCCCACGGGTCGGTCATGGCAACTGCCGTGGAAGAGCTCAAGATAGCGGGCGATGCGCTGCGGCAGGTGCTGTGGAAGGCGCCGCATGAGCCGGCGTCGGGGCTGGGGGGTGCTGGTGGGCCTGGGGGTGGCGGCTCCGAGTGCTACTCTGTGCCCAGGCTGGAGTGGCACATGGCGCTGGAGGCTACCAAGGTGATGACGGGCGCGCTGGAGCGGATGCAGGGCGGCGCCATGGCGCTGGCGCAGCTGACGGCGGCCAAGGTGGAGGCGGGCCAGGGCAAGGTGGGTGTTGGGGCTGTGGGGGGTTGGGGGCTGGTGGGCAGGCGAGATTCCTGGTGGTGGTTGGAGTACTGGGTACCGGTACTGCGTGCAGTGCAGCCCAGCTGTGTGCGTGCACTGGTGCTTCATCAAGCGTCGAGGTGGGCCCAGTCTCGGCTTTTAACCAAGGTGCGTACCACGGGGTGCGTTTGAGGCGGTTTGTCAATGGCAGTTCTGGCCCCATATCACCCCATCCTTACATGCTTTCAGGATAGACATGTACCCTAAAGGCCTTGGGCAGGGCGGGTGAGACACCTACTACATCACACTCAACGTAGGAATTTATCTATCGGAGAGAAACTGGCGCTCCTGTCCTTGCGCTCCAGCGCAATGGCTTCGATGTCCGGTCAATCCATCGTCCATGTCCCACATAGAAAGCCATCGAGGCGGCAGAATAGTAGCCTATATATACAATCAAGTCTCCTTTTTTGGTATAAACGCGCTAGGTGCAGGTTGCGATGCATTTGAGGGATATATAGCTTAATAGCTACGGTACCCACCATCGTTGCGCCTGTAACGCCAACGCAAAGGGCCTGGACCCCGGCCCAATCGGAGATCGTATGCAGGTATCTTTGCGTTTGGGGCGATCTCGTAGACTGTGAGGTACAACCGAGTCACGAGTATTGCTGGTTGAAAACTATATTCCATCCCCCTTTCCCTCTCCCGAAAGGGAAGGGAAGAATTTCTGAACGACGCGTTTTTACGCGTCCACCATTCCAAGTAACAACATCGTGACATACATATAGATACTCCAGCGCTCGATGCATGCCTCTTCATTGCCTGTTAATTCACGTAGACACGGCTGCATGCCAACTCTCCGGAGCCAGCACCAAGGCACCATCCCCAGCTCCACGAGTCGACCACAGTCGCAATGGCGTGCCCCGGTTGTATTTGTGGTAGCGGGACGGCCGTGCTGCAGACTGTGGCAGCCAGCTCTGGTGGCAGCACCGCCGACAACGTCCTTGTTGTTGAGGCAGCCAAACAGGTTTCAGCACATGTGGCACGTGTGAACCGGGCGAGGGTCCGGCCATTCTCTGCGTGGCAAGCGAGCAGCGTGCTGATAAGGGGGAACGGGGGCTAATACCGTGCGGATGACATTGGGTCGCGCCAGTGTAGGTAGGCGCGTGCATTGACACGTGTCCCGCTGCCGGCGGCGGGAACTCAGTCCAGACACATACGGCAAGTTGGAAACCTTCACCCAATAGTGGCGAACGAACGAACGTTGCAGGAGTACCGCGGAAGGACGCACCAGCCACTCACAGGGAGGATTAAGTGAGGATACACCGGACAGAAGAGTGCCAGCCATTGACAGTGCCGGCGACGGGACATTTTGTCATGCCCTCTTGCGGGTTGCGGCCTCTGGTTCTGTCGTTGCGTCAAGGTTGGTATTAGTAACTGAGGGAGGTAAGCGAACCACGGCCGGGGTTTGGCCTGGCGTCGCGCATGCACATGCCGAAATATGCTTCCGCGTTCTTAGGTCTGGGCATGAGCGTCAAGATTGGCTTTGGGATTGGCTTTGGCTTTGCCTTGGCTTTGGCTTTGGCTTCGAGTTGGGCTTCTGTTGGCAAACGAGGGGTATGGGCTTGCGCGAATGGCTTGCGGCTGGCTTGTGCACTTCGGCGGACCACGAGTGATGGAGGTCCGGCGGTTCGCAAGGCCACGGCCTTGAGGTATGGTCAGGGCTATGCCATCAGCTTGGCCTTGAGCAAATGGCCCTGCGGGTTGTTTGAAGCTTGGAATCTTACCTTCGAACTGGGCTAGGGAACGCACAGTGGTGAGACGCCAACCTGCGTGAGTACCACTTATATGATTAACAGAACAGGAAGCAGTGCAGGTATGTAGGCGGCCGGGCAGGTAGCCGCGGCGTGGGGTATTACAAGGACCCGCGCTTAGGGGACATTGTGCATTCAAATAATAGTCTTTTCTTCTTACATTGTGAACTTCACTCAGGTGCACCTCGCACACAGTTAAGACAACATGTCGCAGGGGAGGGCCTCGTCGCTAGTACACGCAATAGGCCAAGAGCAATACAAAAACAATACAAAAACAGAAGCTTAATATAGTCATGTACGCGCCGCGCAATAATGGTGCTTCCTGAGCTTACATGAGCTCACAGACGGGGTATTGGGCGTAAGGGCGTAGCAACCACGACGCGTGGCCTGGCCTCGCAAACACGATACACAAATCCATGCTGCACATGTTCATTTGCAGGCAGGTGAGGATCGCTGTACATGCGAGATGACAGCTCGCAGCGGAGGGCATCGTCGCCAATCCCCGCAGTAGGCCTGCAGTAAACAGAAATAAGCATACAACATAAGTTATACATACTTATCTAGAAGCCGCTCAATAACTATGCCACCTGAGCTTGTTTGCGGACGGTTCAAAAGCGGACGGTTTAAATAAGGGAGTTGCGACCACTATAGGCGTAGCCGGAGGGGCACGCCAACACCACGTCCCACCTCCACTCTCAGAAGACCACCATACGTGGTAGTAAGCCCCGCACCGAGTTCAGGAACGTTGCTTTGCCCGTCAGCTCCACTCAACCGCCGATCTAGCCCCCACACCGGGAACCACTGCCTATCCTAGTTGGTCCCCACGCCATGAAAGTGCACGGCTCGCCTCCAGCAGTCAGGGGCATTTTGGCACCTGCACGGGCAGTAACAGGGCAGGAACCGTACGTGATGCCAGATGCGACGGTATACAATCGCACTCGTAAGCCACTGCGTTCCAGTGCGTTCGGCCCACTGCACACCTACCAGGTTGCAGGATGTTCCGTCCCAGCGCCATGTGATGTGCAGGCGCAACGCGCACCGCAGCAGTGTCTGCGTAGGTGGTCCCTTTGCCCCGTTTTGCCCACACGGAAATCCCGGCCGGCCACGTCTCACGCCTAAAGAAAGCCCCTAACGACGCCCCCCTTCCAAGCGAACGCCATCTGGACAGCCAGACACTGCAAAGAGCGCGGAAGGCTTTCTGAACGACCCGTCCTTATGGGCCTACCCACGCAAGTGATACATGCATGACTATCCTGTGAGCTGCGATGCTGCGGTGACGACTTGTCGAGGCGGTGGTACAGTTTACACCAGTCAAAAAGGAAGCCGATGGTACAGTGGTGACGGTCCATCGGCTGCAATTTCCACAGCTTTCTGACTGCTGTTGCTGTGCGCCCCCACCCGCTCATGACGACAGGCAACTGGCGGCGGCACTGGAGCCGGTCATGCGCCTGCACAGCCAGCGCCGGGCGCTGTGGTGCTCCCCTCGGGTGACCATGTGCTGGTGGTGCACGTGCACCACCACACCCACCCACAAGGCACGGGGGCACTGGGCACACAGGGAGGACCAGGAGCGGCCGCGCCACACAGCAGCTGCTCAGCTCCGGGAGATGCAGTCAAATTCGTCGTGGAGCTGCCCACAGCAGCACAAGGTGGCAGCGGCGGTGGCGCAGTGTTACCCGTCGTGCGTTCAGAGTACAGCGAGAGCAGCGAGGAGACGAGCCGACACTCCGCGGCGCCTGGAGAGGCGGTTCCGCAGTACCCGGATGTTCCTACCCCAGGGGTGACGCCCGAAAGCAGTGCCATCTACGCGTCACATCGGTCGCCAGAGTACTCCCTGCAGATGGCCCTGCATCGCGCAGCACAGGTACGACTCTGCCCTGCTCCTCTGACCCGCCTCCGCCACCAAATAATCTATTGGACACCTGCCGTTTCGCTTTGCCTCTCTGCATCAACGCACCACGCTCACGCCAGCCCGCGGTAACGACGGCCCATGCAACTCCCCGTCCCCGCTGCTCTGTCACCCGCAGTCCTGGTCCGACGACCCCTCCGCCCTGCCCCCCGGCGAGGCGCTCATCCACCTGTCCAACGCCATGCTGCGGAGGTCCGCCATGGGCCCACACCAGGGCATGCGCGCCAGGCCGCCCGCCAGGGGGTCCGGCTCCCCGCAGCGCGGCGGCCGCCCCGCCTCTGCCGCGGCGGACGCGCTCGGGCCGCTGCCGGCGCACTACGAGCGGCGGCCCATGACGGCACGCGCGTTCGTGGAGGGCGTGATGCGCGACGCGCGGCAGCAGCAGCTGGACCGGCTGTACGGGTAAGCACGACCAGGCACGACGGAGCATAGGACATACACACACAGCTACAGCCAACTTATCCTGTTGGCCCATACGTTAGCAGCGCAACAAGAGCAGCAACACTAGCCTCTGGGGACAAGCTTAATCCTCCCGAACCGGGCTGACGGAACCTGTGACACTGCTGGCCGTTGCCTCCAGGTCTGCGGGTCCCATGCCGCTGGGCGGTGTGCCCGAGGTGGACGGCCTGGCCGCTGTGGACGCCCACGAGGCGGCGGCGCTGGCGGAGCAGGCCCTGCTGCTGGTCAGCCGCCAGCCGCAGCCGTCCACCGCCCTGGAGGTGCTCATGCAGGAAGCAGAGGTGGCGGCGTCCGCGCAGGCAGCGGAAGCAGCAGCAGCGGAGATGGCAGCAGCATTCCCGGGCGCTGACGGCCTGGATGCGGCCGGGCCTGAAGCAGGCACTGTACACTTTGCAACTGGGCGGGAGGCGCAGGCGCTGGGCGGTATGCACGATACACCCGCTCAGGCAGGATCTGTTCGGGCGGGGTCCCCAGGGCGGCCTGCTAGCGGTCGGAGCACAGGGGAACGGCAAGGCCAGGGGCGCGGACGCAGCCGCCTGTATTCCTCGGGCCGGGCACTGCCACGGGGAGGGGCCGGGGCCGCGCCACCTCCGGGGGCGGCTGGGGGGGACACGGGGCGGCTTGCTGCCGGCATCACAGGCACTCGGCTGGCCGTGCTGCCGCCTGTGGGGTACATGGGAGCCCCGTTGCCGATACCGGCATCGGGTCGGCCTGGCACGGCGGACGCACCTGATGCTGGTGCTGGTGCTGGTGTGGGCGGTAACGGGGCAGCTGCTGCGTCGGGTGTGCAGGGCCGGTCAGGTGGGTCCGCTGCTGCTGCCGCTGCGGTTGCCACGGGGTTGGCGCGGCTGGCAGGGGAGGCGGACTTGGGGCAGCCGGCGACTGGCTTGGGGTACTACCCGGGTACGCAGGTGGATGCCATGGGGAGGGTCACGGACTGGCGGCTGTCGTTGTTGGCACCGTTGGCGCAGCCGCCCAGCCGCCGGGCGTCGCCTCCGCGGCAGCAAGCCATGGGGCCGCCGCATGGGAAGTAGTATGGATAGCTGACGTGTTTAACTATGTGCCCGGTGTAGTGCCCCGCCTGTGCCTTGACGCTACGTGTCATGTACATGACGGTTGGGTTGCATGATGCACAGTAACGCACACTTGCATGACAACATAGGTTGGGCTCGAGGGGTTGCATGCTGCAGTGAGCAGGCAAGAATAAGGCGCGCGTGATCGGTGTGGCAGGATCGGATACTGTCAACGTATTGACGTCAGCGTACGTGTTGGGGCCAGGACTGTATGCCAGGAGCCCAGGAACCGAGATGTATTGCTCCTGGCTGCTCAGTCGGACGGCCCTGAACAAGACCGTCACATGTGTTCTGCACGGGCATGACTTGCCTTGCGCGGACTAAGAGCATAGGAGAATACGTCTTCTCCTTTACATTGCTGTACCTGTGCGTGGTGGTGCAAGCCATGAGGAGGGCTAACAGGCAGCCTAAGCAGGCTGATGATTTGTAGCCATAGCCCTTCAGCACAGCCGTAGAGGCGTACAGCGGAATGTTACATTCAGGTGCCACGCCTGTCCCGCATGTGACGGCGGTTATGACAAGCAAAGTACAGTGGACGTTACTGATCCATGTGAAGGGAGGAGTGGCCAGCGATCTGTCCAACAAATGTGGGGGCCCTTCACGTGTGTACGACTAAACGACTTTGGCCAGTGGCACACAGACGACGGCACGGAAAGAAGACACGGTGCTGACCAACTGGCCCCAGGCCGACATTCGTATAACAGCAGTAGTACACTCCGAAATGCGGGACACAATACACAAAGGACAGCACCTGCAGTCTTGGGTCACTCGCAGAGATGAGCCTTGGGTCACTTTGCAGGCAAGGGCCCCCGTGCTTGTTGCCTCTGGCTTGGGGCCCGGGGACACTTTTCCTACAGACGGTGCTGGATATCACATGTACGTCCCACTACGCAGCGTCACGCTGGCTTGGACATCCCACACAATGGTAGGGCTGCTTTAGTAATTGTGTCATGAGTAGACTTACCAAGCGAAGATCACGAAACCTGAGCAACCTGCCCACACAGGTCCTCACCGATACACAATGCGATCGAACAGGGTTCCTGCAAAGCGCGCCAAACCCTTCAGAAATACACACTTTACGAAAGTGAAGGGGCCAGCATCCTCTGTCCCCCTTACTGCTCCCCCTCCACCTCCCCCTGGTCCCCCGCTGCCCCGCGCTCCTCCCCTCCCTCCCTCGCCCTGAGCAGGTCCTTGGTGGTACCCGAGGGCATCATCCTGAAGTACGCCGTGTACCTCTCGTCCACCAGGTTGCCCAACGGCGCCAGCAGGTAGTGGCGCGTGGCGGCCGCCAGCACGTGGGAGCCGGCGGGGTAGGCGCGGCGCGCGGGGGGAGACAGCCGGAACGAGCTGGCGGCGGCGAAGGCTGCGTTGCCGGGATCCTGGGGCCGCAGGCGCAGCGACTCGCCCCACTCGCGCGTGCAGCTGTCGCAGGTCTTGCGGCACAGCACGTTGTCCGTGTCTGGGATGGCGGGGAGGGCGAGGTGGGGGGCGCGTGTGAGGGAGAGGTGGGGTGTACGGAACAGGGCATGCATGGCAACTGCCAGCACAGGGTGCGCCACCTGGCGGTCAGGACAGGGAGGGTGCGATGCATGCGCGCCCGGGCGGACGTTGACACAAACACCCGTTTCCCGTCACCGCAGGGTTGACACACACTCACACGTGACGTGGCCGCACAACGTCTTGCTTTGCCCACAGTTGACTGCCGGGTCGTTCTCGCATGGCCCGGGGTCCGCCACCTGAAGGGGGACGAGGGAGACGCCCGATAGACAGGTCCGGAGAAATTCAAAAGAGAAATGCAATGTGCTTTCCAGGCGAGTAAGCACGGGTTGATGACGTGTCATGCACTTTCCGACACATGTACAGGTAAGCGTGGCCTGCGGTGGTACTCATACTGCGCGGCCGCAAACCACCACACGTGAAATGTGACTCACATACGCCGTGATGTAGTAGCCCGGCTTGTCCGCCGCCTCAAAGGACACCGTGTCAGCCTGTCCGTCCAGGCCTGGTCGCATCATCCAGCCAGCGTGGGCGCAGGGGGTGTGCAGCGCGCGGTGCCTCGGGTCCCTCACAGCCTGCGGGGGCCGCATGGATTGCCAGCACGACGCTCTGTTGCACTTGTAACGCCACTACAACAACGCGCCGCGCCGGACCCAACAGGCTAGAGCTTTAAACAAAGCATAAAAGGATGCAGGAGCTCACAAGCGCGTACGGCAGGTTCCTGCCCTGCATGCCCAGCCCAGCTCCGGGCACAAGTCCCGGTTTACATGTCTTATCCACGCCGCTCACCGGCTGCATGACGATGACCCCGGTGTGGTCGTGCGCCAGGAAGTGGTTGGGGTAGGCCATGGCCTCCAGGCTCAGCTGCTGGCCGGCGTCGTGCTGGCCCAGGCGCATCAGCGAGTGCATCGAACCGTAGGCGTCCGCCACGGTGTCGTGCGCGTGCAGGCCGTTGAGCACGCTGGGCACGGGCGCGCAAACAAAGGCACAATAAGGCACAGGGGAGGAAGGAGGTTGCCGCCCGTCCATGTTCCAGCCGCGCACGACGGTTCTCCCTGAAGCCGGTGAGCGGTCGCATGCCCTGAGGCCGCAATACGTTCTTGGTAACAGTGTGGGCACATCAGTCTGCTAGCAACGGGCCGCGTCATCCTCAGACGTGTGGCTTGGCTGGCCACCCGTTCTAGGCCCCTGTGGCGCACTCGTTGGGCTTACAGACGCACCTGTCATCCCCGCTGTCGTCCCCATGGCCGTGGAGGGCGGACAGCGTGCTGTGGTGCTCTGCACTGCCCGCACCGCCCGCGCCCTGCGCCTGCCCGTGTCCCTGGCCGTGGTGGCAGCCCCTGCCCAGGCGGAAGGTGGCGTCCAGGGCGTCGCCGCCGTCCTCCACCTCAGACATGTGTAGCAGGTGGGACTCGTGCCGCACGAACAGGCTGCTGTTCCAGCCGGCCTAGACAGGGGGACGAGACAACAAGATCCCATGAGGCGTGTCGCTTCAGGCGGGAAGGTGCATGCGTACGCGAAAATAGAAGGTTTCGTAAGGGAAGGACTACCGGTGGCCATTTGTGTATGAAAGATAGTGCCGTCTGAGGGCCTCTTCACGGCACCAGTATACAGGCACTCCACCCCTTCACTTGCAGGTACAGCCGCCCTCCCCCCGCCACCCCGCCACCCCACCTGCAGGGACACCATCTCGTCCGCATCCTCGGGGGAGTACACAAGGCCCACGTCCTCCAGCCCCAGCGCGCCCGCACCGCCGCCGCCCGTGCCGCCCACGCCGGCACCAGCAGCCCCGGCGCCCTCTGCCGCGCCGCCGTCCTCTTCTGCATGCGGCGGGTTGAAGCCGCCGATACCACTGGCGCTGCGCAGGTGCTCCACCATGTCGTACGGCAGCCCCGCCGTGTGGTCATCGTGCGTGATGCCAGCCATCACGTGTGGACCCATCATGATCGCCTGAGGATGAGGTCAAGGCTCAAGGATCAATCATACGAGCAAACAAACCGGGGCGGTGCGGCCTATATAGGAAGAGGCTAAGGGGCCAGCGGCGTGTGCAAATGTCGCACCGGGAACGGTGCCAAGTCTGCTGTCTGCAAGCATACCCCTACCACGGGAGAGCCTAATTTAGTGCATCCAGATTTTCTCCGGAGAAAGCGTAAGGGGCCTGTGGCGTGTGCCCAGGTTGCAACTGATACGTTATCCAGTCTGTTGTCTGCGCTGCACCCCCTGCGCCTACCGCCAGGGACTGGTACTGCCTGCGGCTGTCCTGCAGCGGCGCCAGCCACCAGCGGTACACGACCCGCACCGACACCCGGTCGGTGACGGCCCACTGCCTGCACGGCAATGCAAGGCGTACGGTGGATTAGGGCGGGAATGGAGAAGGAGGGAGGCGGCTGCGCGTTGAGGGTCAGGAGTATCAGGTCAGCGGGTACTGCGGCACATCAACGGCCTGTGGTGCCGTCGACCAACACTGCTGTGGCTATGCAATGATCGGTTCCCGGGCGCCGCGTGGACTTCAGAGAAGGCGCCATGTCCTGCCGTAATCCATGCCAGTCCATGTCCGGCCCCGTGTCGCACCTAGTGATCCTGCAGTAGCTGCTGGGCGTTGGCGCCCCCGGGCAGCCGTTGTACGACAGGCCGTTGAGCTCCAGCTGCACGCCGGCGGCGCCCTCGCGCGCCCACGACGGGATGCGGACCATGAGCGTGAAGGTCATGTTGTAGCGGTTGGCGGCAGCGGCGCCGGGGAGCTGCGCGAAGGTGATGACCGCCGTGGTCGAGTGGCCTGCATGCCCACAGGGTGTTGTGAAACAGCTGGTCCATATGCAAGTGTTCGCTAGAGAGCGCTGTACCGCAACCACAAACGTTGACTTTTCGGCCTTACCCGGCGCGAAGGGGTCCGCCTGCATGGTGATCTGCAGGCCCAACTCGCTCCACGACAGCTGTGAGGACACCAGCTGGTTCACGTACAAGCGGGGTGGGAGGGCGGTTGTCGTGCCGCCGGGGACGGCCGCCTTGGACTCCGCGACAGGGCTCATGTCCCTGCATGGTGCGGTGTCAGCGAGGTATGGCAATCTGGGCCTGGACAGGGCTAGTGCTCCTTTGACCGGGGCTTGCTGGAACATGGTGCAGCTGCTGCAGTGGCCAGGGGCAAGATATGTGTTGCTGTTGTTGCGTCCTTACTTGAAGAAGATGGAGTCTGCCAGCTTAGCGTACGACTCCACGATTGTGCCGTAACAGCACCAGAAGGAGTGGAACGGGAAGCCCCAGTGGTGCAGGTTGTCGCTCTTGGAGCGGCCGTGGCCCATCGACAGGAAGTACAGGAACACGCCTGCGGGTTACCACGTGCATGGGCACATGCACTTCTGAACAATCGCGTGACAATACCGGTATGGACGCCAGCTCGCTAGGTACAGCTGTGGGCCAGACGTAGTGCGAAACACGCGGCACTAGAACCAAGTCACTGCCCCCACATCACAACACGTTAAAGCCAAACCGAACACACGTAGCAAACCGCTGCGAAACACACCTAACACACCGCCCCAGTACCATGTCACCTCCTCCACCTCACACCACTTCATGAAACACACCTGAGCGCCATGCCCAGGCCCCTCCCCAGTCCCCACCGGGTCCGTGGGCGTCCGACGCGTTCCACTCAGGCTTGGGGCGGTCGAACCCTATCCAGTCCATCCACCTATCGTCGTGGAGGCGGCGGAAGGGGCCCACCACCGCCTCGTCGTGGGACGCAGCGTCCGCAGCCCGCCGGGCGGCCTGGGCGGCGTTGCCGTCGCCGCCGTCGCCAGCCACCGCCACGGCCTGGCGGCGGTGGCTGTGGTGGTGGTGATGGTGGTCGTGGCCGGAGTGGGCCTGGGTGTGGGGGAAGGACGACAGTGCTTACCATGCGGACAGCATCTCGGCCTGGAGCAGGGCCTGAGGCCGTTGGGATGCGAGGGGGAGGTGGTGCATCAAGCGCCAAGGGTCTGCTGCACGGCATGTGCGCAGGTGGGGGACCTGCTGCTTGTTCGTCGCGGTTCACCCCTGGCGGCCCCCACCTCGGCCCAGTCCTCTGGCGGCAGGCGGGCGGTGCCCAGCATGCCGTTGACCAGCGCCCGCTCGTAGTGGTCCTGCAACAGGCAGCCAGCGGGGTGGCGAATGTGAGCAAGTGTACCGGTAGGTTTGTGGCGTGTTGGACGCACTGTGCTAGGTTTCCTGGTTTCACGGAACGGCCGTTGGCCACATGCCCCGGGTCACACACGAGGGAGCAACTGAAGGACAAGCTGGAAATGACAGGTGCGCTGCTTACCGCGTAGGCCACATCTCCAGTCCAGCAGAAGAGAGAACGGGCGATCTTGAGCATGTTGTACTGCGGTGGGGTAAGATGTGGGGGAATCTTAGGCCGGCTTTACACCTTAGGTCTGCTAAAGCAATCTGAGCTCCACCACATGTCACCTCATCCGCTCTAACGTTTGTCCACATTACAATCCTTTACAGTAGGCGGGATACTGCATGCGCCTTACCTGAGTGCATGTCTCGTGAACCATGAGCGGATTCTCGGGCTGCGCGCAGGAGTGTCACGTTTTGTCATGAGTCAGGGGTGCCTTGTGCGACTTGTGCCGTACAGTTACAGCTCAACAGTTAAAGCACCAACCTAATCGACATGCCACACCATGAGATGCTCCGCTTAGTGCGGGCCAGGCCTACGAGTAAATGAGCGAACGTACGCAACCGACAACCGCCCATACCCCACCATTTCCTCGATGGCCCGGCCCAAGGTGTCCGGCTTCTGCCACCTCTCGAAGGCGCTTGTGCCGGCGGTGGCAAAGCCGTGGTGTGCGTTGACCATGTCAAAGAAGTTGGTCACAGCCACCCGCAGCTTCTCGTCATGAGTCTCCTCGTAACCGGCAATGAAGCCAACCACCTGCACGCATGGCCGCGCACGTCGTGCACGCACAGTGCGATGCGCATTTCGTTCGTTCGGTGTTCACGCTACGGTACTCCATCACAACCAGCAGTACGCGACTGCCGCAGGGCACTACACGGCACGTGGTAGGCTACCGGTACGCAGCTGCGGTGAGGCATTCCAGAGCCATGTAATGGTCCTGGCCGGTGCAAGTGTGGGTGCGTGCATGCACTCAAGCCGCCTCGCACCTGCGCCATGTGTGTGTTGGCGTGCAGGTCGTCCAGCACGTCCTGGTTGGAGGCCATGGCCTCAACGAACAACCGCTTGTCAAAGTGCTGGGCGAACGCCAGGTGGGCGGGGTCCTTGGTGATGCCGTACATGCGGTACAGGATCTGGCGAGGGGGGGGGGGGGGGGGGGGCACGGGTTGAGGGGCCGGAAGGGGACGGTAAGAGGATGGGACGTAG
>VFQN01003771.1_pt1 | contig 20978 bp, 26 predicted proteins | sample 3512371 | NCBI WGS metagenome assembly VFQN01 (sample SAMN10412370, study PRJNA504923) | tailings metagenome | isolation source: Replicate 2 from Balatoc abandoned mine | place: Philippines: Itogon, Benguet | collected 2017-08-28
CGCTCAACCTCGTCGCCGACTATGGCGGCGGGACGATGTTCCTCGTCTCGGGCATCCTCGCCGCCCTTCTCGAACGCGGACGATCCGGCAAGGGGCAGGTCGTGGACGCGACCATGATCGACGGCGTCTCCATGCTGCTCGCTCCCACTTATGCTTATCTCGCGACGGGCTTCTGGCAGGACCGGCGCGGCGCGAACCTGCTCGACGGTTCGGCGCCCTTCTACGACACTTATGAAACGGCTGACGGTTGCCACATGGCCGTTGCCTGCCTGGAGCCCCAATTCTTCGCCGAGTTTGCGAAACTGCTGCCGTTGCCGGGTGATCTGGCCAGTCGGCAGTACGACCGCGACGCCTGGCCTGCTCTACGAAAGGCCATCACAGCGCGCTTTTCGGAGAAGAGCCGCGACGAATGGGCGGCGCATTTCGAGGCGTCCGATGCCTGTGTCGCCCCCGTGCTGAGCCTGACGGAGGCGGCAGCCTATCCGCACAATGTCGCGCGGCAAACGCATGGCCGGGGGCGCGTGCTTCGGCCCAACCCGGCGCCGCGCTTTTCTCGAACGCCTAGCTCCGCCGCAGAACCAAGCGGCGATCGTCCGGACTTGACCACGCTCGGTTTCACGCGCGAGGAGTTGGGTGCGCTGGAGGCCTCTGGCGTGATCGAGATGGGACCGACCGGAGATGGCTGAACGCCCCGAGACCCTGCGTCCGACCGACAGCGAGGCGGTCGCGCTCGCCCGCAATCTCATGCGGCTTGCCCGCCACGGCGCGCTGGCGACGCTCGATGCCCGTAGCGGCTGGCCTTCGGCGAGCCGGGTCGCGGTTGCGAGCGACCATGACGGCGCGCCGATCGTGCTCGTCTCGTCGCTCTCGTCGCACACTGCCGCGATGATCGCGGAGCCGCGCTGCTCGCTGCTTCTCGGTACGCTCGGCAAAGGCGATCCGCTTGCGCATGCCCGCATCACGCTCGCCTGCCTTGCGCGCCGGATCGAGCGCGAGACGCCTGAGGGCAAGCGCATCCGCAGCCGCTTCCTCCGGCGCAACCCGAAGTCGACGCTCTATGCCGACTTCCCGGATTTCTCGTTCTTCCGGCTGGAGCCGCAGGGCGCGAGCCTCAATGGCGGCTTCGGCAAGGCGTTCGAACTTTCGCGCGAGGAACTGCTTCTGGCAGGCGATGCCGTAGAGCAGTTGGCCGAGACGGAAGAGGGTGCCGTCGTGCACATGAATGAAGACCATGGTGACGCGATCGAGCTCTACGCCCGGGTGCTTGGCAAGGCACCGACCACCGGCTGGACGCTATCCGGCCTCGACGTCGAAGGGCTCGATCTCGTCAGCGGCGACGATGTCCTGCGCATTGCCTTCCGGCCGCCTCTGTCGAGCGCCGCAGAGCTTCGGCCAAGGCTCGTCGAGATGGCAAAGGCCTGCCGCGCGGCTTCTTGAACGGCTGTATCCGGGATGCACGACAATCTCATCATGATCTACGGAACACGACGCGCATTCGGGCGTTCCATCGCAGTGTTAAACCACGCGGTATTGCGCATTGCAGCGGACATTGACCCTTTCCTCCCTGGCCGACCATGCCGACAATGCGTCGGCAATCCTGTCGGCACTGGGGAATTCGAAGCGCCTCGCGATCATGTGCCATCTGGCAAACGAGGAGCTCTCGGTCGGCGCCATCGCGGAACGGGTGGATTTGAGCCAGTCGGCGTTGTCCCAGCACCTTGCAAAACTTCGAAACATGGATCTGGTGCAGACACGGCGCGACCGGCAGATGATCTACTATTCCTGCAATTCCGATCGCGTGCGCGAATTTCTCTTCGAATTCCAGCGCATTCTCGAACCGGAGTTCAGCGCAGCCTGAACGGCTCGGCCGCATGATGCCGATAGTAGTCACAGATCCGCTGGATGCGCGGATCGAGGCCTATCGTGATATTCGCGAGCGTGACCTCGTCGGCAGGCGGGGTCTTTTCGTTGCCGAGGGCACCGTCGTCCTGCGCGCGATGCTCGATGGCGGCCGCTTTCGACCGGAATCTCTGCTGGTGCTGGAAAACAGGCTCGCTGGGATTTCCGACCTCCTCGACAGGCTTCCCGACGCCACTCCGGTTTACGTCGCCCCCCAGCCGGTGATGGACGCGATTGCGGGCTTTCATATGCACCGAGGCGTGCTGGCGCTCGGGCGGCCGGTGGCGGAGTTGTCCGCGGCGTCGCTAGTTCGCGACCCTGCCGGACAAGGCGCTGGTGGTCTTGCTCGTCGGCATCTCGAACCACGACAATGTCGGCTCGATCTTCCGAAATGCCGCCTCGTTCGATGCGGATGCCGTGCTGCTGGACGCCACGTGTTGCGATCCGCTTTACCGCAAGGCGACGCGCGTCTCGGTTGGCGCTACGCTGACGGTGCCGTTTGCGCGAGGCGGGGAGGCGGGCACGCTGCTCCAACTTCTTAAAGATGCAGGCTTCGAGATCCTGTCCCTGTCACCGTCGGGCGGCGAGGACATTGCGACGATCACGCGGCCAAAGCGGGCCGCCCTCGTGCTTGGCACCGAAGGCGAGGGGCTTCCGCGAGACATTCTAGAGGCGACGCGGTCCGTGCGTATCGCGATGTCGGAGCGCTTTGACAGCCTCAATGTCGCGGCCGCATCGGCCGTGGCGCTGCACCGGCTCTGGCGGGGCTGATCAGGCGCGGGCGGCTTCCTGCAAAGCTCGAATGCGCGTTGCGAGGCTCACGTGACCCTCTTCGTCGGCTTCCTGCTCGGCGACCAGATCGTGCAGCGGCGAGGCGGGACCTTCGGCAAGCGCCGTCAGGTGGACAACCTTGGCGGCAAGGTCGCTGATCTGGTCGCGCAGGATGGCTTCCGCCTCCTCGCCGTTCGTCAGGCGGGTCAACTGCTCGCGCAGCTTCCGGTTTTCCTCGCGCACGGCTTCGAGACGCGCTTCGATGCGGGCGGTTTCGTCAGTGCTGGCTTCGGTCACAACCGGCGCGGCGGCCAGCATCTGTTTCAGCCGTTCGATCTCCGCTTCCAGCGCCGTGGCGCGCGGATCGTCCTGCGCCGGCATCACCGCCGAGACATGGCCGTCTTCGTCGCCGACGCGCTCGCGCAGGCGGGCGAGGTCGCGCTCGCGGCGTTCAAGCCGGTCCTCGCGGTCCGACAACGTCGCGACCAGCGCCTCGGTACGCTGCTCCAGGCTGTCGAGGCGATTGCGCTCGAGGCGCAACTCTTCCTTGAGCTTGCGGTTCTCGGCGGCCGTCTCGCGGATTTCCTTGTCGAGTTCCTTACGCTCGGCGCGCTGCTTCTTGAGGCTGTCGGTCAGACGGTCGAGGTCGCTCTCGCGGGCGACGAGCTCGATCTGGCGGCTGGAGGAAGAAAGGCTTGCATCCTCGAACAGCAATTCGAGCTTCGACAGTTCGATGGTCTTTTCGTCGAGCTGTTCGCTGGTGGCCGAGAGCTTGTCAGCGACGAGGGCAAGCTGGCGCTCGCGCTCCTCGAAATCCTTGCGCATCTGCGCATGCGTCGCCTCCAGCTCTTCCAGTCGCTTGGCCAGCCGGTCGCGCTCGTCGGTCGCGGACTTGGCCTCGTTGCGGCGATGGTTGAGTTCCAGAAGCTGCTGCGCGGCCTTCTCGCGCTGGTCCTTGATCGTGATCTCGAGCCGGCGCGTGGAAATCGCGAACTCGGCGCGCATGCGGTCCTTGTCGGCCTGGATATCCGACAATGTGAGCGGCACCTTCGCCTCGATCCGGCGCTTCGTCAGGCGAACGGCGCGGTTCCAGATGGCCGGCGCAACCAGAAGCGCAATGAGCCCAGCAGCGAGAAAACCGAGCACGAAAAAGAGAGACGACTGTATCAACGAACGCTAACCCTGCCCAAGACCGACCCCGGCTCGTCTGGCAGCCCAATATGGCACATTTGCGCGAGCCCTGCTGCCGGAATGCGAACGGCCGCGCAGAGCGCGGCCGGTGTGATGGTCTCTGAGTTTTGGATCAGAACGGGTTCCAGGTCGGGTTCGGCGTCAGCTTGAGGTAGCCGAGATTGACGCCGAGGCGGGCGCCGACGCCGGTGCGGACTGGCACGAGCATGATGTCGCCCTGGCGCAGGACGTGGAAGCCGAGGCCGGCGACGACATAGGCCTGGCCGGACATGCCGGCATAGCGCTGGTAGAGCGCCGGTACCGAATTGAGGTTGTAGACGAGGATCATCGTGCGCGAGCCCTGGCCGCCGACATCGATGCCGAGCGATGGGCCCTGCCAGAAGACGCGGTGATCTCCGACATTCTTCGTGTAGAGCGTGCCTTCGCCATAGGTCGCCCCGGCAAAGAACGCGCCCGAGCCTTCCTCGCCCAGAATGTAGCCGTTGGGCAGGCCATAGGAGGAGAACAAATGCTCGACGACCGAGGCGAGGCCGCCGGAGGTGGCGCCGAAGAAGTGATGGCCGGCGTCGACGATTTCCTGCGAGGTGTAATTGTTGGCGCGCGCCGGGGCCGAAGCCAGCGCCAGGCTGGCGGCGACGGTCATCGCGGCCAGGGCGATCCGTGCGAACGTGCCGATCCTGTTCATGAAGCCCATGGTGGTTCTCCCGTCAAAGGACTGCTGCCGCGCCCATCCTCGGGCGTCGGACATTCGATCGAACTGCAGGATAAGCGCTAATCCTTTTTCAACCATTAACCGCGCGTTTGCCTTGTTGCGGAACAGTGGGAAACGCCGGTTCGCGGCGGTTGCTTGCCCGCGCTTGAGCGCTGCCTTAACCAAGGAAAACTCGGAAGTCGCCGATTCGCATCGGGGGGCGCCTGCCGCAGCGACACTGGAATAGAGGGGACTGGCCACCCATGGCTGAACTCGTGAGTCTAACGGCAACCGATCTTGCAGCGCTCCTGTGCAGCCGGGTCTGCCACGACATCATTTCGCCGGTCGGAGCCATCAACAACGGCCTCGAACTGCTCGACGAGGGCGGCGCCGACGAAGACGCCATGCGGCTGATCCGGTCGAGTGCAGTCAATGCTTCGGCGAGGCTGCAGTTCGCGCGCATCGCGTTCGGCGCAGCAGGCTCGGCGGGCATGCAGATCGACACCGGCGACGCGGAATCGGTCGCGCGGTCCTTTTTCGCCAACGAAAAGCCGGACCTCGAATGGAAGGGCGTGCGCGTCCTCCTGCCGAAGAACATGGTCAAGCTGCTGCTCAACCTGCTCCTCGTCGGCAATGGCGGCATTCCGCGCGGCGGCAAGCTGACGGTCGAGCTGGAAATGGCCGGAGAGCGACCGCTGTTCACGATCACGGCGAACGGCCCCATGGTGCGCGTGCCGGCGAAATTCCTGGAACTGCATTCGACCGGCAAGCTAGAGGAAGCGATCGACGCGCATTCCGTCCAGCCCTATTACACGATGCTTCTCGCGCGCGAGGCAGGCATGGAGATCACCATCCACGCCAACGCGGAAGAACTGGTTCTGCGCGCAAAGTAACGCTTCAATTTAGCGCTTCTTTAAGCCAACCGCTTACCCTCGGCTTTACCCTTATCGGGTAAGGCTGGACTTCGGGCCGTGAGAGGCCGGAAAGTCGCAGGGGGTTGGTCATGATGCGTTGCTTGATCGTCGACGATTCGAGCGTCATTCGGAAGGTTGCCAAGCGCATCCTTGCCGGGCCGACCATGATCACGTCGGAGGCGGGCAACGGCACGCTGGCGCTCTCGCTCTGCCGCACGGAGCTGCCCGACATCATTCTGGTCGACAGCGTGCTGCCGGACATGCCGGTGACGGATTTCATTCGCGAGGCGATGGCGATGCATCCTCACCGCCAGCCGCGCATCGTCGTCTCGATGACCCAACTCGATATCGGCACCATCATGCGCGCCAAGCGTGCAGGTGCGCGCGGCTACGTGCTGAAGCCCTTCAACCGGGCCCAACTCGTCGACAAGCTGCGCGCCGTCGATCTCGTCGCCTGAAACGAAAAAGGCGGAGCCGAGGCCCCGCCCAACCAATTCCGATCCCAGATCTTCTTAAGCGCTCTGGCGCATGTCCTCGGGCTCGCGCAGCACATAGCCGCGGCCCCAGACTGTCTCGATGAAATTCTGGCCGCCGGAAGCCGTATCGAGCTTCTTGCGAAGCTTGCAGATGAAGACGTCGATGATCTTCAATTCCGGCTCGTCCATGCCGCCATACAGGTGGTTGAGGAACATTTCCTTGGTGAGCGTGGTGCCCTTGCGGAGCGAAAGCAGCTCCAGCATCTGGTATTCCTTGCCGGTGAGGTGAACGCGCTGGCCGCCGACTTCGACGGTCTTGGCGTCGAGGTTGACGATCAGGTCGCCGGTGGTGATGACCGACTGGGCATGACCCTTCGAGCGGCGCACGATGGCGTGGATGCGGGCGACCAGCTCGTCCTTATGGAAAGGCTTGGTCATGTAGTCGTCGGCGCCGAAGCCGAGGCCGCGCACCTTGTCCTCGATGCCGGCCATGCCGGAGAGGATCAGGATCGGCGTCTTGACCTTGGACAGGCGCAACGTGCGAAGAACCTCGTAGCCGGACATGTCCGGAAGGTTCAGGTCGAGAAGGATGATGTCGTAGTCGTAGAGCTTGCCGAGATCGACGCCCTCTTCGCCGAGATCGGTGGTGTAAACGTTGAAGCTCTCGGACTTCAGCATCAACTCGATGCTCTGTGCGGTTGCACTATCGTCTTCAATCAGCAGAACGCGCATCTCGATCCCCTTCTCTGCCGCCGTGCCGCACGGTTGCAGTTCAAGCCTGACAGCAGGCTGCCACCCAATGGTTAACAAAGCCTGATTCGACGCGCCTTGTCCAACCCATAGCCTAAGAACATGACGCTACCGGATTGAAAACAAACGCTCTTCGCACCCGAATTTTGTTAACGCATCACATCAACGATCGGCTGTAACCGACTCTTGCGACTCTTACATCGCGCTGATTTGGGAGGCTTCTTTTACCCGCCCTTAAGTCCTTACCCATATGATTAACGATGCGCGTAAACGAATGGTTACCAGCGCGGGGTGGGCCGGGAAAATGTTTGCCCCTCGTTAAGGATGGGCAGCGGTCCGCCGACGCGAGGAGTGGGGTGGCGATGTGTAGTATCGCCGGGTGCGTTCAGGAGTAATGCGTATGAAATCGCGAGACAGTATCGTCCGGCTGAAGCAGTTCCAGGTCACCGAAAGGCGGCGTCACCTGAAGCAGCTGGACCAGATGATCGCCGAGTTCGAGCGCATGGCCGCCGAACTCGACGCCCAGATCCAGGCCGAGGAAAAGAAGGCCGGCATAACCGACATTTCGCACTTCGCCTATCCGACCTTTGCAAAGGCGGCGAGGCAGCGGCGGGACAATCTGCGCGACTCGCAGACCGATCTTGCGCAACAGCGCTCCGCTGCAGTTTCTGTTCTGGAGGAAGCCGAGAGCGAGCTCGCAAAGGCCGAGGCGCTGGAAGCGCGTGATGGCCGCGGGCGCGAGGCCGAGAGCCCCAGCCGCGCGGTCGGCTAACGGCGTCCATCACCGAGTTCGAGGATGCCAGGCTCGACGCCTGGCATTTTTCGTTTCCGAGACGACAAAAAGCCACTGGCGGCGGAGATTCGCCGCAGCCGAAGTGACGATGTCAAAGAAGGGTGAGGGGCTTCGTTATTGAAGCCTGAATGCCGAGGACCGCTGAGCGATGCTCCTGGGGTAAGATCGGCGGCAGGCCGTCGAGGCCGTGCCGCCCGATGCCCTTGCAGCTAGTGCCGGTACTGCTGGATGCGCGTTGTGCGCAGGCCTGCAAGGCCGTATTCGTCGATCGAGGCCTGCCAGGACAGGAACTCCTCGACGGTCAGCTTGTAGCGCTGGCAGGCCTCGTCGAGACTGAGGAGGCCGCCGCGCACTGCTGCCACGACCTCTGCCTTGCGGCGGATCACCCAGCGGCGCGTGTTGCTCGGCGGTAGGTCTGCGATCGTCAACGGGCTGCCGTCGGGCCCTATGACATACTTGACGCGTGGTCTCACAAGATCGGTCATTCAACTCTCTACAAACACAGACCCAATCGAGGTCACATTACCGCCACAGCTTTAAAAATTGGCTAAACCCGTCGTAAGCTTAGGGTAATGAACATGAATCCGGCGTTAGGCTTTCCTAATGCATTTGAGTCGAAAGCCGCAGGTCGCGCAGGGTGAGGTCCGAGGCTTTGCAGCAGGCGCCCGGATCGCCTATATGCAGCCCCAAGTTTTGCCAGCGACAGCCTGGAGCGTCCGCCCCATGAACAGTCTCGACCTTCCCGGCCGTCCGGAGGATACGCGCATCGTCGTCGCGATGTCCGGCGGCGTGGATTCCTCGGTTGTGGCCGGCATTCTGGCGCGTGAGGGCTATGACGTCATCGGGATCACGCTGCAGCTCTATGACCATGGCGCTGCCGTTCACCGCACGGGCTCCTGCTGCGCCGGACGCGACATCGACGACGCGCGCCGTGTCGCCGAGACGCTGGGCATCCCGCATTACGTGCTCGACTACGAGCGGCGCTTTCGCGAGGCGGTGATCGAGCCGTTCGCCACGAGCTATGCAGACGGCGAGACGCCGATCCCATGCGTATCGTGCAACCAGACGGTCAAGTTTGCGGACCTCCTCGCCACGGCACGCAACCTCGGCGCCGATGCGCTGGCGACCGGGCACTACATTCGCTCCAAGGCGAACGGCGCCCACCGCGCGCTTTTCCGCCCGGCGGATGCGGATCGCGACCAGAGCTATTTCCTTTTCGCGACCACGCAGGAACAGGTCGACTATCTGCGCTTTCCGCTTGGCCATCTGTCGAAGCGTGAAGTGCGCGAGGCGGCGGCTGCGATGGGTCTCGCGATCGCCGACAAGCCGGACAGTCAGGACATCTGCTTCGTGCCGCAGGGCCGTTATGCCGACATGATCCGCCGGCTGCGCCCGGAAGCAGCCGTTGCCGGCGAGATCGTGCATGTGGACGGGCGCGTGCTCGGCCGCCATGACGGCATCATGGGCTACACCGTCGGCCAACGCCGCGGCATCGGCGTCGCCACGGGCGAGCCGCTCTATGTCGTGCATCTCGATCCACGCGAGGCGCGCGTCGTCGTTGGCCCGCGCGAGGCTCTGCAGACGCACCGCATCGAACTGCGCGACGTTAACTGGCTCGGTGACGGTGACATCACACAAGACGCCGGACGGCCGATCTTTGCCAAGGTACGCTCGACTCGCGCGCCGCAGCCGGCCATGCTGGAGGTTCGCGACGGCGAGGTCTCCGTGCATCTCGCCGAAGGCGAAGCGGGCGTGGCGCCGGGCCAGGCCTGCGTGCTCTACGCCGACGATGCCGAGGGCGCGCGCGTGCTTGGCGGCGGCTTTATCGCCCGCTCGCCAAACGCCTACCAGGCGAGAACTGGCGCGCGCAGCCTGGCGGCCGTCAGCGCCTGAGGCGCTCAAGCTTCAGTCGTGCGAGACCGTGCCGGCGGTCAGGATCTTCAGGACCGTGATCGCTTCCGCGCCGCCCGTGCGCGGTTCGCTGCGCGTCTCGATGCAGTCGATGAAGTGCTGGAGTTCGCGCGTCAGCGGCATGCCGTCATTGACGGGCACGTAGCTCGGCTCGTTGGTCGTGAAGGCCCACTGGCCGCTGTCCTGCCAGACGGCGTGGCGATAGACGGCGAGCTTGCGGTCCCAGGGCTCGACATCGTCGAACACGGCCATGGCGCGCGTGCCCACCACCGTCAGGCGTCGCTCCTTGTAGGGGTTGAGCCGCGAGGAGAAGAGGTGGCTGCGGATGCCGCCTGGAAAGCGCATGTGGAGATGCGCGAAATCGCTCAGATGGTCGAGAATGGCCGCACCTTCGCCGCGGACGGAGATCGGCGCCTCGCCGGTGATGGCGAGGATCATCGACAGGTCATGCGGTGCCAGATCCCAAAGCGCGTCGTTCTCCGTGTGGAACTTGCCGAGGCCGAGGCGGTGCGAGTGGATGTAGCGGATTTCTCCGAGTTCGCCCTCGTCGATCAGCCGCTTCATCTGCTCGAAGGCCGGGTGGAAGCGCAGCACGTGGCCCACCATGAACACGCGGCCATTAGCGGACGCGGCCGCGACCGCGCGTTCTGCGTCGGCCACTGTGAGAGCGATCGGCTTTTCGACCAGCACGTCCTTGCCCGCCTCGACAGCACGGATTGCGGTCTCAGCGTGATACTGCGGGGGCAGCGCCATGACGATCGCATCGACGTCGTCGCGCGTGAAGAGTTCGTCTGGCGCGAGCGCCAGGCAATCGTGCTCGGCGGCAAAGCCTTCGGCGCGTGGAGCGCTCGCATCGGAGACGGCATGGAGGGCGCCGAGGCCTTTCAGCGTGCGGATGTGGTTCGAACCCCAATATCCGCAACCCAGCACAGCAATACGCGGCTTCATTCACTCATGTCCAAGGAGAGGGCGCCGCCGGACACATAAAGGTGCGGGTCACGCAACTCAACCCCTTGAACCCGCCCCCGTCCCTGCCTCTGCAGCGGCTTGCAGGGGTAGGGCGCCTGCCTCCCGCTGCGGAGACCAAGCCGCGCTTGACAGCCAAGACCCGCCCCCCTTATATCCGCCCGACCTCGCGGCCGGGCCACCTGCGCCGCACGGGGCGGAGTAGCTCAGTAGGTTAGAGCAGAGGAATCATAATCCTTGTGTCGGGGGTTCGAATCCCTCCTCCGCTACCAAAATTTCTCAAAAGAATCAGATATTTACCGGGCGGCGGCGAAGTCAAGTTCGCCTTGGGTTCAGATCTCTGATTTGCGCCACACCACTCTGACACCATTTCCGGGGACGTTCAGCCAGAGCTGGAACGGTCAACTCGATTGGCATTCGTCTGCAGCCCGGGATGCCATTCCCGATCTCTTTACCGCCTCCTAAGACGGCTACTCTGCCTCCGGATAGAGGCGCGTGACGAGGCCGTTCTCACCTCACGACAGACTGCAGACTCGACCGGAGCGCACCCAGTCCGACGTGGTCGCGAAGACGTTGCCGCTTGGGTGCTGCCGATCCCGTGTCGCGACGGAAGGCAAGGCCTGCGCTGCGGAAGCCTTACCCGATCAGGACATGGCGGCGTGCAACATTCGAGTGCGCGGGAGGAAGACCCGGGGAGGCTCTCGCATCCCCGGGCAGCCCCTGTTTCGGGACCTAGCCGCGGCCGGATTCCAACCGACATCTCGTGCGCTCTCCTCTCAGCCCCGAAGGGTGGCCCGGGTACCATCCCGGTTGAGCTACGCGGGTGGGGTTGGAATGCGGCGTCGACGCGGGTGACGTCAAGCCTGCGGCAAAGTCCGCGATCGAGAAGAAGATATTCCTATGCAGCGGACGCGCCCCGTTGTGCAGCCTCAGGGCGCAAGCGACAGGCAAGGCCCTGTATGGTAGGAACCTCCCGGGAACGGGCGCTCTCGGGAGGGGTCGAGTGGCAGACATGAGCAAGGCGCACTTCAAGATTTCCTACGACGGCGCAGCGCTTCGCGAGGGGCGCATGGACGTCCGCGATCTCGCGCCTGCGCTGCTTGCCGTGGGAAGCCTTTTCGACGCCGCGAACCGGGCACTCAACGGTCAGGACGGCCCGAAGGTCGCGGTCAACGTGACGGCCACCGGAACCGGATCGTTTGAGATCGACCTTGAGGTTGTCCAGTCCCTCTACGAACAGGCCCGCACCTTCCTCGCCGGAGACGACGTGACCGCGGCGGTGAACCTCGTCACCCTCGTCGTCGGTACCGGAGCCGGCGGCGGCCTGATCTGGCTCGTGACGAAGCTTCGCGGGCGGAAGCCGGACAAGGTGGAGAAACTGTCTCCTGACCGGGTGAAGCTGACGCTGACGCTCGAGGGTCCGCCCGAGGTGCTCGAGGTGCCCATGCAGACCCTGCGCCTCTACCAGGACGTCGCCGTCCGGAAGTCACTCGAGGGCGTCGTTCACGACCCCCTGAAGAAGGAAGGCATCGACACCTTCAAGGCGCTGGGCGACAAGGCCTCCCCTCCCGTCATCGTGAAAGAGGGCGACGCCGAATCCTTCGCGGCCCCGGAGATCGAGGGCTCCGTCGTCATCGACGAGACGCGCAACATGGCGCTGTCCATCGTGTCCTTGGCCTTCAAGGAAGACCGCAAGTGGCGGTTCTTCGACGGCAACAGCCAGCTGTCAGCGACGATCACGGACGAGGACTTCATCCGCAAGGTCGACAACAACGAGCCGTTCACCAAGGGCGACGTGCTTCGCTGCGAGGTGCGGGTCGTCCAGCGGCAGACGACGGCGGGCCTGAAGACCGAATATACCGTCCTCAAGGTGCGCGAGCATATCCCGCCGATGCGTCAGATGCCGCTGCCTTTCGACGAACCGGACAGCGGTATCGAAGCGGATAGCCAGGGATAGCGGATCGACATCCTTGCAGTGAACGAAATCGGAACGTAACTGTGAGTCGAAGGGCTCCATCTTGCCCGGAATCGGGCTAGGTAGCGGCATGCTCATCGACCATCTCGACACCGTCAGACGCGAAGTCTCGCCGACCCTCGATCCGAAGCGGCGCTCCAAGCTCGGCCAGTTCATGACCCCGGGGCGAATCGCGTCCTTGATGGCGGAGATGTTCGTCTCGATGTCTGGTGACATCAGGCTGCTTGACGCAGGCGCCGGGATGGGCGCGCTGACGGCCGCGTTCGTCACGGACGCCTGTCGTCGCCCAGACAAACCCACCTCCATCGACGTGACCTGCTATGAGATCGACCCACGGCTTGCGGAAGTCCTTCAGGGTACCCTCGACCAATGCGCCGAGGCGTGCCGGGCTGCAGGCATCAGGTACACCGCGCGGATCGTCGCCGACGACTATATTCTTCACTCGGCAGAGCCACTACTACAGCACGGGCGAACCTTCACCCATGCCATCCTGAATCCGCCGTATGCCAAGCTGAATACCGGGTCGGCATGGCGCATGGCGCTGCGGACCCTCGGCATCGAGACGGTCAACCTCTACGCCGCGTTCGTTGCCGTCGCGCTCCAGCAGATGTCCCGCGGAGGTGAAGTCGTCGCCATCACACCGCGTTCGTTCTGCAACGGCCCCTACTACGAACCGGTTCGGAAGCAGCTGCTGTCGACGTCAGCCTTCCTTTCCATCCTCGTGTTCGAGAGCCGGAAGTCCGCATTCAAGGAGGACGACGTCCTCCAGGAGAACATCATCTTCCATCTGCGCAAGGGCGGCGAACAGGGCAATGTGAGGCTGTCGACTGACGCCTCGGATGGCCGCGACGTGCCCTTCGAGGAAGTCGTACAGCCCCGGGATCCCCACGCATTTATCCGGCTGGCGGTGTCGACCGACGACACCGACCTGGCAACCAAGGTCCAGGCGCTGCCGTGCTCTCTCGCGGACCTCGGCATCAAGGTTTCAACGGGCCGGGTGGTCGATTTCCGTGCGGCCGACCACCTCCGAAAAGAACCCGGGAATGACACGGTGCCGCTTATCTACCCAGTGCATTTCAGCGACGGCCGCATCACGTGGCCGCTGGAAGGCATCCGGAAGTTCAATGCTCTGGCCGACTGCCCTGAGACGCAGTCGCTCATGGTGCCGCGTGGCGTGTATGTGCTGACCAAACGGTTCTCGGCGAAGGAAGAGAAGCGTCGCCTGGTCGCCGCCGTCTACGACGGTCCGGCCGAGAAGGTCGGCTTCGAGAACCACCTGAACTACTTCCACGCCAACGGTCAGGGCCTCGACCCGACCTTCGCCGCAGGTCTGTCAGTGTTCCTCAACTCGTCAGCCGTGGACAACTATTTCAGGCAGTTCAGCGGCCACACGCAGGTCAACGCGACCGACCTCAGGAACCTGCACTACCCGAGCAAGGATTCGATCCTCGGGCTGGGCAACCGCTTCCTGTCCGATCAGGCCGAGATCGACGAGGCTGTCGAAGCGCTGCTCTAGCCCTCGACCTTTAGTACCTTGGCCGGGTCGCCAGCGATCCAGATGTACGTGCCCGGCGCGATGTTCTGGTTCTTGCCCTGCCGGGCAGCCGCGTCCTTCCAGGTCAGGTAGGTTGTCGTGAAGCCGACCCCCGCCTTCTTGGAACGATCCGCCAGCTTTCGCATCTGGTTTACCTTGTGCAGATCGACCTCGCCGTCGGACGTGACGGCCTCGATCACCCACAGCCAGTCGGTCTCCGGGTTCCACAGGAGCGCGTCCGGCATGGCATCCTCGAGCGTCAGCTCCACGCCTGCCTTGGCCATCGCATCCCTCTCCTTCTGGGAGATGCGGTCGCCGTCCGCGTCGTCGATATAGAGCACCTGGAAACCCGGAAGGAACCGGGCGGCGTAGTGCTCGACGCTTGTCGCGATCAGGTCGGCGTGGCTTCTGTCGACGAGAGCCTTCGCCGCTTCCGCCATCTCGGCCTGAAAGGACTGCCGTTCCCGGGCCGCGTCCTTCGACGCCCATTCCGCCAGCATCTTCTTCCAGTCGCCGTCCGGCGCGCGGAGGATCGCGATAAGGCCTTCTTCCAGCCTGTAAGAGTTGTTCGGTGACTTCGCCGTGGGATGCCCGGCTATGAACGCACCGTCGTTGAGCTGGATCGCCTCGATGCCGCCGAGCTGGCGTAGCGGCTTGAGCCAGTAGTCGCGGCCTTCGCGATCCAGCTTCCGGCCTCCGCGCTGAAGGATTCCAACGTGACAGGCGACATGTGCGGTAGTCGCCCCGTCGCTGATGGTCGCGCCCTTGGGCGAGTTGGCGAACCATGAGGGCGTCTCGTCATCGAGAAGCGCGAAGACGGCGTCGATCAGGTCGGCGTTCCCACCGAGGTCGATGGCTCCGAGGACGGCCTTGATGCGGTCCTTCGTGACTTCCTGGAGAACCTCCGGCCCCTTGCCTCCGCGCTGTTTTCGTAAAGCCTCTACCCGGTCCTCAAGAGCCATCCGTCTCCCCTCGCGATTCCGCAAGAGGAAAGTGACAGCTATCGACGCCCCAGGAAAGATCTCCTGTCTGCTACCTGCCCGGCAGCCTCCAGCCCCGGGCCGCGTAGTCCTGATCCGCAGCCACCAACAGGTCGCCGTAGGACTCGCAAGCCGCCAGCCTCCGCGGCGTCCCGGCCCCGTCGACGTCGTCCAGCCACCCGTCGCCGTGCTCGATCGCGTCCCGCAGCCAGCCTGCCAGTACCTCGTCCTCCGGCGATCCCGGCTTGGCCGCCTGCAGGTCGCCCATCTTCGCTGGCGATCCCGGCCCGCGCCGCGCCAGCGTGTCCAGTAGCATCGACGCCGCGATCCGGCCGAGGGAGGCCTCGAGCAGGCGCAGCAGGTGCGCGTCGCCGTCGGCCAGCGATGCCAGCCAGCGCGTGAAGAATTCCTTGTGATGGGGGTCGAGCCGATCCATGCCCCGGCATAGCACGCGGGCCTGCTGGCGAGAGCCCCGGCCGATAGATCGGATCCGAGCGATGGGTTTAGATCTCCCCTGGATCCCTCTATGCGAGTCTCCCTTAGAACGAGCAGGAGGCAGCCATGGCACGCGATGCCGGATACAACATCGGACTTCAGGCGACGGGCGTTGGCCTCACGGCCGCTGCCGTCCTGTGGACCGGGGCCGTGAAGGCCATCGAAGGCATGCAGACCGCGCGGGAGGACCGCGAGCAGGCAGCATACGACGCGGCCGTGGCGTACCGTCTCGGCAACGCCGACCGTCTCGAGACCCTCGCCATGGAGCTTGCCGACGAGCTGGCGGAAGCCCGGGCCGAGAACGCCCGGCTGCGTCGCCAGCTGGCGCAGAAGCAGGCCTACCTCGACAGCCTTCGGAGGCCGTCATGAGCGCCGAGGCTTACGACATCATGGGCGACTACGCTCACGAGGTGCCGGAGGCGGCCGAGGCCGTCCTCCGCTGGAAGCGCGAGCCCGCGCGGGAGACCGTGCGCACCGCCATCGAACGGGACAGGAAGGCGGCACTCGACGCCGCCTGGGAATCCCTGCTGTCGAGGGACCGGGTGGTCCGGCCCCTCGACTGAATCCTACGCGGCCGCCAGCGCGCGGCCGCTGGTGTCCTGGATGCGGTCGCGCAGGGCCTCGCGCACGCGCTCCCTCGGGTCGGCCTCCGGCTGCGGCGCGGCCGGCTGCATCTCCGGCAGGCCCACGATCCCGCTCCGTTTCCCCGTGATCGCGCGCTGGCAGGCCAGCGGCCCAGCGGCGGCGAGACGCGCCAGCTCGGCGTCCGACAGCCCCAGCAGCCACCCCACTTGCATGTCTGATAGACATGTCAGATCGACCGCGCCCCTGACATGTGGGTGCGCCGCCGTCGCGTACTGGTGCACGGCTGCGCCCGCATCACGCACGGGCTCATTGTCGCGGCTGATCGCCCTGTCCAGCGCGGAATCGTAGCGATCGAGGATCGCCTCCGGAGTGGCGCGCGGCGGCGCGATCTGCGGGACAGCGGGCGGGCGCACTCCGAGGAAGCGGCACAGCAGCGCGACGACGGCGTGCACCGCCATCAGGATCGCCTGCATCGCGCGCAGGCCGAGAATGGCCCCGCCTCTTCCGAAATCCAGCATTCCTTTCATGTCGCCCTCCCAGCAGTAATTGTTGACAACGAGGCGGCCATGCGCGCGCATCTATATTGTTGACAACGATGGTATGTCGGCGGACTGCAAGTGTCACGGTGTTAACTACGCAAATTGTTGACAACGCAGCAATGAAAAAAGTCTGTTGACGAGCGCTTTATATTGCTATCATGCGGCATGTGGACTGCATATTCATTTCAGAAATTGTCATTTTTATTCTAAAGACCCCTTGAAGGGGACATGAGATCGAGCGATGATTTTCTTACGGGCGGCGATCAAGCGGGCCCAACAGGAGAGAAAATGACTATGACGACCGCCCTCATCAACGCCAACGCACACGCCATCTGGGCAGCGGGCGACACGCTCCAAGCCGCGCAGGACGAGGCCGACGCGAGCGCCGGCTACCGCCAGGAGTGGACCGCCATCAGCCGCCAGGCATTCGAGGGGTGCTTGGGTGACCGCTACATCGCCATCGCCGTCCCGGCCGGGGAGTGGATGGCAGGCGACGCAGACCGTGCGCTCTCGGAAGGCAAGGTGCTCGGCTACTGGCGCGTCGAAGACGTCCTAGACCACGCAGCCTGATCGGTACGCGGGGGTCTCCCCCGCTGCCCCCTCCCGAGGGCCTGCATAGGCCTTCCGGCGGCGGCAGCCAGCCGACCGACAACGAGCGACACCAGGAAAGGACAGTTAGATGACGAGGAAGGCGAAGGATGAGGGCGATCGCGGCAAGTTCGTCGCAATCGCCTGGTACAATCAGGGAGGTTATTCGTGGGGGTGTGCTCCCACGCGCGACGAGGCCATCGCCAACGTCCGGAAGGCGGCCCGTCGAGACTTCAAATTCCGAGGGCCGCTGATGGCGTACCTCTACGAGACGGGGGGCAAGCACATCGTCTGGTACGGCGACGGCACCGTCTGGAACGAGGACAACCGGAATATCGCCAGCGAAGGCGAACTGGTCGAGATTGCAGCCTGACGAGGTCGGCCGGGAGCGATCCCGGCTGCCCCCTCCCGAGAGCCCGCAGGGCTTTCCGGCGGCGGCAGCTGATCATTCAGGAGGGACGACATGCTTGGCTGGACAGACGACAGATACCGCGTCGAGCGGGTTCGCGCTCACAAGCGCGTACTGAGCGGGCATATGACCCAGAAGGAGATCGCCGAGGAACTCGGCGTGGAACTGGAGACGCTGCGGGGCTACGCGAAACACCCCTCGGCGGGCAACTGGCGAAGGATTCCCGACAGCAAGCTTGAGCAGTTGCGGGACATGGCGCTCGCCCGTCTCGAAGCCGATCTGGAGGTGTACCGTGCCGCCGCTTAGAGTCCTGTCGACGTGCTCCGGCATCAGCGCGGCCGGCGTCGCGTGGAAGCCGCTGGGCTACGAGTTCGCGGCCTACGCCGAGGTCGATCCGTTTGCCTGTCACGTCCTCGCCCAGCGTTGCGACGCGACCGCTCCCCGCTACCTTCCCGAAGGCTTCAAGCCGAAGGATTTCGCGGGCATCTCCGGCGGCAGCGTGCCGAACCTGGGCGACCTGACACAGGTCACGGACGCCGATCTCGAGGCGCTGGGACCGGTCGACGTGCTCGAGGGCGGGACGCCCTGCCAGGGATTCTCGGTCGCCGGATTGCGCGGCGGCCTTATGGATCCGCGCGGCCAGCTGACGCTGGCCTTCGTACAGCTCGCGCATCGGATGCGCCGGATCAACGGACTACGCTACATCGTATGGGAGAATGTGCATGGAGTCTTCAACCCCAACCTCGGCAACGTGTTCGGACACTTCCTTGCAGGATTGGGTGCCGTGGGAGGACGAGCCGAACGTCCACTGGAGCCTCCAAGAGACGGGATCGGGTGGACGAATGCAGGTCATCTGTTTGGTCCGGCCGGATCTTTCGCCTGGCGGACGCTCGACGCGCAGCACTGGGGTGTGCCCCAACGACGCAAGAGAGTCTTCGTTGTCGGATCTTTTGGAACCCGCGGAATCGATCCCCTTGAAGTATTGGGCGAGTACGGAGCATGCCAGGGGAGTCCTGAGCCGCGGGGAGAGACGGAAGGCGAGGACGGGTCGCTCGGCCATCCCTCCCGTCCTGGAGGAAGCGCTGCGCGAGGCGGCCGGGCTGTAGCGTACGTCGGGGGTCAGGGTGAAAAGGCCGGGACAATCGGGGCATCGGAAACCGTCGCACCGTGCCTGAAGGCCGCCAACTCCGGCTCGGCCAGGACGCCCTTCGTCGCGCAGCTCTACGACCGCCAAGCGGCCGACATGTACGGCGACAACGGCGTGGCGTCGACGCTCCGCTCGAACACCAGCGCAGGATACGATCATGACCTTGTCGTCCACCCGGGCAATGGCAAGACGTGGTTGGTCCGCCGCCTGATGCCCGTCGAAGCGGAGCGCCTACAGGGCTTCCCCGACGGGTGGACGCACGTCACCTTCCGAGGTCGCCCCGCCGCCGACACCAACCGATATGGCGCCCTGGGCAACTCAATGGCCGTGCCTTGCATGGCTTACATTGGTGAGAAGCTGCTTGCCGCCCACCACGACATGGAACAGCACGAGGAGTACGTCTATGGTCTCGCAGCGTAGATTTCCGCCCCCGGTCCGCCGGGGCAGCCCGCCCATGGAGGGAGATGCCGCCGTGCCCCCACCGGCACCGACAGCGACGAAATGGGTCCGGTGGCGGGTCCTGTCGGACGGCCGCGCCGCTCGGGTGCCAGCGGTGCCGGACTTCCTGCTGCGGGCGCCTGCCAGCCGGGAGGGGTACGTCGTCGCCGGATCGCCAGAGGAAGCTGAACAGCGGGAGGCGGCGCATGCCGAGGCGGCGGCCCGGCACGGGTAGACATGTCAGGCTGACAGGTCAGTTGACGGATCGCGGGCGGGAGGGTATCCCGCCCGCTTCGCATCGGAGACATATCAGACAGACATGTCAGCACCTCAATCGCCACCGGTCACGGACTGGCCGAAACGAATCCGTTCCCGCGCGGCCAGTATCGCGGGAGGCGATGTCCTTCTGGAGCTGGCGTCAGAGCCCGGCCTCCTCGATCACTTCCGGCATTCAATGACTTGGGGCATGCCGCCGATGACGACGTTCTCAGGAGACCTGATCGAGAGGATCGGTATCGAGGCAGCGCGCAACCGATCCCTTAAGCAGCTTGCCGGAGAGATCACGTCCTACCTCTGCGAGACGAAGCTTGGGGCGGTACGCGGCGGCAGCACCAAGATCCTCGATGACCAGCTCTTCGCCAGCGGCACCATCTGGAGGCTACCGGGAACCAAGCGGGTGCGGAAGCGCGGCCAGGCCGATCCGCTGGCGACCGAGCTGGTGATCCGGCACCTGACGGACGAGGCTCTCGACGAGCTGTCGGCGATGATCGACGCCGAGTTCAAGCGGCGACGGAAGTGATCTCGTATAGCGCAAAAACTGTTGTCATATAGCGGAATACATCCAGAGGACGTCATCCGATATACCAAATCGAACGTTTGACGCTTCAAGAGCGTGAAACGACCGTTATGGCTGCCTCCCCAGAAGGCGCCGCACGGTGCCGAGGTGGGCCCCTCAGTCAACCCCGGGGCGATTAGTTTGTTCACAAAGTCGGGCCACGTCGGCGACGCTGTGTCCGCCCGGCGCCAACTTTGGTTGCCAGGGCAGCCGTCAAGGGCGCTGACCGTATCGACCTCTGCTACCGCTCAGCGCTTGGCGGGTTCAAAACCTTCGGTCCGAGCGACGCCCGCCTAGGGCAGTAATGCGGTTCAGAGGGGACCATTGCCGCTCTTCGGCGGCCTCTTTCGGAGAGACGGCGGCGGTGGTCGGCCTTCTCGTTTCACTCTGGAACGTTGCTGTTCTCGTTGAAGGCGCAAGACTTCCCAGCGCTTGCCTGTCCTATCATACCAGTCCTGGTAGGCGGTGAGATTCGGCAACATAGCGTCATACGCCCGTTGCGCCGCCTCCATATCGCCTGCCTCGGCCGCAACTCGTTCCCAGGGAACCAGCGTGCGCTCCTTCTCGCCCTCGTCCGGAACGAATAGCAAGCGCGCAGTGAACCCTGCCGTCGATGGAATCGCAAGCGACGATGTCCAACGGCCATGGTTCACCTCGATTTCATAACGCCCGCGAAGCTCGGGGCGATCAGTCGCTTCAATCGAAACTGAAAAAAAATCACTTACGATAGTCATATCGAAGTCGGTAACTGCGACCCGGTTAAGGAACTTTGTACGAGCGGCCAATTGCCGATGGGCTCTGCGATTTGCCTCAGTGGACAAGGGGGGTCGGTATCGCCGCTTCTCTTACAGTTCACCACTCCGCAACGCATCGGTGGCAAGTTGCGCGGCGACACTACGCGGGGTTTCCAGCGATGAACTCCTATTCCAGACTGCAGATTGGCCTCCATTGGGCAGTGGTCGGCATGATCGCCGTCCAGTGGGTGACGTCTGGCGCTATTCCGCGAACGCACAATCCACTCCTTCCTGCCGCGCCGGTGGACCTGCTCATGCATGGGGTCCACAACTTCAATGGGATGGCGATCGGTTGTC
>VFQN01003772.1_pt1 | contig 20976 bp, 34 predicted proteins | sample 3512371 | NCBI WGS metagenome assembly VFQN01 (sample SAMN10412370, study PRJNA504923) | tailings metagenome | isolation source: Replicate 2 from Balatoc abandoned mine | place: Philippines: Itogon, Benguet | collected 2017-08-28
CCCCATGCCGCCCGTCCCACCGCCAGGCTGCGCCCCAGGGTGGGGAAGGCCTCGGCCAGGTCCTGCAGCCCCAACGTTAAGACACACCCCCAACCCCCTGCTAATACACATGCCCCATGCCGCCCGTCCCACCGCCAGGCTGCGCCCCAGGGTGGGGAAGGCCTCGGTCAGGTCCTGCAGCCCCACCGTTAACACACATGCCCCCGACCCACCTCCAGGCTCCGTCCCAGGGTGGGGAAGGCCTCGGTCAGGTCCCGCAGCCCCACCGGCTCCCCCAGCAGCTTCTTGTACACAACCTGGGCGAAGGTATCAGCCAAAAACACAAAACTCAAATAGACATATATGTGTAATTTAAGCTTTCCAAGGCCTCGGTCAGGTCCTGCAGCCCCACTGGCTCCCCCAGCAGCTTCTTGTACACAACCTGGCAAGAAATGGCGTATTAATGTAGACTACAATTCAGTAATAGAATGTGGTATAAAACCCACCGGGTCGAAGGACTCTTCAGAAACAGTCCGGAGGGCCCCAAGAGCCCACAATGCACGCACGCTAACACACCTGCCAACACACACTAGCTAATACACATGTCCATGCCCCCACCTGCGGGAAGTGCAGTGGCAGGATGACGCCGTTGTAGATGGCCAGTCCCAGCATCACGCCAACCCATGCTAATACACATGCACACACACGCTAGCTAATACACATGCCCCACCTGCGGGAAGTGCAGCGGCAGGATGACGCCGTTGTAGATGGCCAGACCCAGCATCACGCCCACCTGCGGGGTAGGAAGGACATTGGTGTACGGTACTGCGAGCTGAACGGAAAGGCTGTACGGTAGACGACATGGAAAAGCTCTTCGTACCGCCGTGCACACTCTATGGTCCGACATGTTTCGAACCCACCAACTTGAACTCCAGGCCCGACTCTACGCAGGCGTGGCTGAACCAAAGGCCCGCGTCTCCTCGCTACACATCCAAACAACAAGATTTAATGCACAAACAATTTGTCGCATTTATCGTCCACCCACCAGCTTGAACTCCATGCCCGACTCCAGGCTGGTGTGGTTGAACCAAAAGGTGCGCGTCTCCTCGCTGTCCGAAATAAATTATGTATGAATATACATTAAAGAATATATCACTAATAGATTTTATTACTCACCAGCTTGAACTCCAGGCCCGACTCCAGGCTGGTGTGGTTGAACCAGAAGGTGCGCGTCTCCTCGCTGTACACGAACATGCCGTACTGCGGCTGGAAGATCTCGGCCACCTGCGGGTACGGTACGGTACGGTACGGCCGGGGGTGTACGACATGAGGTGCGCGCGCAGCAGGCAGGCATGCTACCGTGTACCGTGTACACTCTCCCCCATGCTCGGTACCTGTGTATTAACGGCGGGTGGGAGAGCTCCCTAGCTGGATATCCCCGCAGTGGGCTAACTCCCACCCTCATGCAATCCGTTGATGCAGGCCGTTGCAAGGAAGCAAGGAGGGAGTTCGTCAGGAAGGCACTGATGCACGCACGCGGACTACTACCGTAATACCGCACACTTCTGCACTTCTTGCAAAACACCCGCTAGCAACAGCCCTTGCCCAGCCCTAGTCCCACGAATAACCTGTTCACGCAGCAACCAACGTGCTCACCAGCAGCTGGAAGAACTCCCTTGACACGCCCCCCTGGTCCACGCCCTCCTCGTGAAGGCCGTTGGAAACGAAACATCCCTCGTTCACCACCCCCTGCTCATCTGCATGCCGGACCACGCCCACAAACGGACGAGGCCTATGACGCATCACCCAACCGACAACCCACCAGTATCACGCGCCAACGTGCACTTCCGTAATGCAGGGCTTCGCTTGCCCCTACCCGGACCCAACCACCCACCAGCAGTTGGAAGAACTCCCGTGACACGCCGCCCTGGTCCACCCCCTCCTCGTGCAGGCCGTTGGAAATGAAGGACACGCGCAGCGGCCGCTTGAGCTGGTGGGCGGGGCGCAGCGCCAACTGCTGGGCCGTGTCGGCTAGGAGGGACGTGCGGCGCACCGAGATGTCCAGGAAGAGGGCGGAGGCAGGGTGCAGGCCCTGTGTGGGTTAAAGGGCCGACGTAGCGGCAGGGGTGTGTGTGTTGGCGTGTGTATTAGCTGCAGGAAGGGGGTGCGGCGCACGGAGATGTCCAGGAAGAGCGCGGACGCGGGGTGCAGGCCCTGCCTGTGGGTTAAGGGGAGCAGGCATGGATGTGTACCGATACGTTCAGCAACATGTGCTAACGGTGTTGTCAACAGTGTGCCCCAGCAAACATTCGCAATTAGAAACGAAAATAAGTGCGTAGCCCACCTGCATGAGCGCCTCCTGCGCGCTGTGGCTGACCTCCGCCTCCTTTTGGATCATGGCCTCGCCCTTTGGGGGTTAGGTGCAGGACAGAGGAGAGCGTTCATCATCTTGTTGCATATGATATTATGACATTATTCCATGCATCAAGCGAAGTGGTGTGTGGTGTGGAGGGTGTGCGGTGATGCACGCGCAGTGAGAGGGCCCTAGAGCATTTCGTGGGTGCCAGGAGAGACGTGTGAGAGAGCTATAACACGATGCTGCGGGCCACAAGCAGTGTACTGGTGCCCCGCACCCAAAGGAATCAGCCCAATCTGTAACGAAAGGGGCCCAGCATTTTACAATCTTATCTGTTAAAGACTGCCAGTCCTGTGTGTCTCACCTGCAGCATGCGGCTCTTGGCCTCCAGGGTGAGCACGGCCGGGAACTGGCACAGCGACAGCAGCACACGACCGTCGTACTCGCGCCCGCCGACCTGAGGTGGTTAAGGTGGTTAGGTGGTGGTTGATAGGCCCTGGCGGACGTATCTACGTGTGTGTTTTGCCTGAAACGTATACTTCCACGACCACCGGTACCAGATCTACCACGGCTGGTATCTGGTAGCACTGTGCAGTGCTGAGGCCTGGGGCCCTCGGGAGCGCACGTCTCTTCTCTTTGCTTCGGTCGGCCAGAGCAGGACAAAGCAACTAACCAGCCGGCTAGCAGCCGCAACCAATCCAGCCGCCAGCCAACCGCCCCAACCGTCCCAACCGTCACCTGCAGCCACAGCAGGTACTCCTCCCGCAGGTTGGCGGCCGCCGACACCATGGGGTTGTAGAACTCGGTGTACGGCAGCACGCCGCCGGCCTGCGAAGGTTAAGTACAAGAGACATGAAACGATGGTTGTACATATTCCGGGTTTCGGTATGACACCATGGGATTAAGTAGGACCCGGTGTACGGAAACGCCGCCAGCCTGAGGGCATCAGCACACGCCGTAGTACAGCGTTGCTCAGAAGGCCAGAAAAGATTGTTTATTTTAAAATGTTTTAATAAAGCGGCGCTGCACCGCATCCTTTGCTACGCGTGTCCCCCCGAGAGCTCGCATCCCCACCCATTTCAATGTGTCCCCGCAGAGGCTGTTAGCGCGAGGCGGCAGTGCTGCAGGCCATATCCTGCTTCGGGGCGTTAGTTGGGCGCGCGCGTGTGACCCTGACAGTTCACTTCCATCCCAGTTGGTCGTTCCCTGCCGCACCCAAGCTGCGCCGCCGCCCTTCTCTCCACCCGTCTGGTCCACACCCCAGGCGTGCTGCGTGCACGGAGCAGATAGAGGGCCAGGCATTGGCTGTGTGGCCGATGCCACTATTTGCGACCCACCCGGTCGTTGGCTGCCGACAGCTCACGGATCAGCGCCGCCGCTGTGAGCACCTCGGGCCGCCGGACCTCGTACCCCGTGCCGCCGCCAGCGGCCGCCACCTGGGGAAAATAGGGCCGGGGAGGAAGGAAAAAATGCATGGCAGATGTGAATGTGACAACACCAACTGTCAAGATAGCGAGCAGGCATGGCTGGTCGGGGCGGCGGACCTCGTAGCCGGTGCCGCCGCCAGCAGCAGCACCCTGACCAGGGGGACGCACAACACTTGCCGTACTTGTGCGTAGGGTAATACGATATGTAGGCGGCCGCCGCCAGCGGCCGCCACCTGAGGCACGCACAAGCCAGCCGAAGTGAAAAGCCATGTGCTGCGTCGATGGTCAACGGTCAACGGTCAACGCTGCGTCAACGGATGGCTGGCGGCGCCAAGGAGTCCTCCCAACGCTTGTTTGTTTGGTCGTGACGTCGAGCAATGCCAGCCCCCACCTACGGTTTGCCCGCCTGCGCCATGCAGACCTGCAGCCGCCGCACAACCCGGCCGCCTATCCGACGTTAACTTACTACATACACACCACGCGGCCGCCTTGCCTACTGTAATTGTTAATACATCAATGTACCAATGCATCAAATGCCCACCTGCGCCATGTATTTCTTTATTTATTATTTATTATAATTTATCAAATGCCCACCTGCGCCATGTAGTTCTGCAGCGGCCGCACCACGCGGCCGCCAAACACCTCTGGCGGCAGCGCCGCGAGCCACGTGGCCAGCAGCTGCGGGTGCGACGGGCAAAGGAAAATGCAACAATTGGATGCTATTAATACAATATTTGGATGCTGCTGGCTAAACGAATTAGGAGATGGCCTCTGGCGGCAGCGCCGCGAGCCACGTGGCCAGCAGCTGCGGGTGCGACGAGGGAAGAGAGAAACTACCATAATTGGATGCTGATTGCTGAAAACAATCAGAAGAGGTTGAAGGTGCGCACTGTGGCGAAAACCGCAGCTACCAACTTGCGAACTTGCAACCGTGCCGGGTCCGCCATGGCACTGCATGCCGTGCGCAGGCCACCACAGGCCTACAAATCGAACGCAGCGCAAGCAAAAGCACACAGCGCCGCGAGCCACGTGGCCAGCAGCTGCGGGTGAGATACGGCAAACGACAGATGCATGAATGACAATGTGCAACTGCAAGCCGAAACACGGTTGGTAGATACCGTACACATGGTGGGAAAGCTGAGGTTCCAAGCAGACCTGGGAGCCCTCAAGGCCTACGAGCCGTGCCGGGTGCGCCAGGGTACGAAATGCATGCTGCGCAGAGGCAGGCCGCGGCAGGCCTGCAACGTAACACACAGCGCTGGCCCGTGCACAATCCGCAGCTCAGCACACGTCATTTGTAGTAGATATGCAACACACTGCAACACCCTCCAAAAGCCCCCGCCCACGCACCTGTGCTGCCTCTTGCGGCAGCGCCGATAGCCGTACCAGCCGGGACGCAAGGCTGCGTGGTGGGGCCACGGACGTACATGATGAGCCAAGGCATGGCTTAAACACGCAGTACGGTGGTACGGCAGTGTGGAAATCAGAAGGGGACCTCAACAAGGCAGCACGACCACACCGGGCGCAACCCACCGAGCACCCACAGGTTCTCCAACACCACATCCGTCCCCAGGTCCGGGGTGTGACTGTGTAGTGGTATCCTTCACTGACAAGTGCCCGGCACGGAGGACACACGGTGCACCCCAGCCCACCTCCCCTACCCACCTGTTCCCCAGGCCCAAGTCCCTCCCTGCACCCGCCAGCAGCGGGCACTGCACCGCCAGGAACAGCAGGCGCAGGGAGTCCACCCGGACGCAGCCAACCAGGGGAGACCCCGCGCAAGCAGCCGCCGCTGCCGCCGCCGCTGCAGCTGCAGCTGCAGCTGCAGCTGCAGCTGTGCCGCCTGCCGTACCACCGCTGCCGCCGCCGGTGTTGGCGGCGGAAGTAGCACCAATCGGGTCGGGCAGGTCGCTGCCGTACGTGCCACCATTTGGGTATGACGGGTACGGCTGGGGGCGGTTGGGGCGGGAGTGTTTCGGTTGGCGGTTGCTGCTGCTGGGCTCGGCCTCCTCTACCAGCGCGCTGGGATCTTCGGGCAGGAGCTGTAGCAGGCTGTTGCCCAGCGCCGTGATTACGTCGGCATTGTACAGCCGCAGCAGCGCCTCATAGCAGGCCTGCACAGAGGGAGGTACGGTGAAGGTAAACACACGCCAATGCTTCTACGCGAGCGGCTGTGATCTGTTGCCAGCGCCGAGCGGACCTCGTCAGCGTTGTAAAGCCGAAGTAGAGCTTCGTGATACTCGTTAGAACAGGGTGGCGTAACAGAGACTTAAACGTCACGTAACAGAGAGTTAAACGTCACGGAGCGTTTCGGCATCACAGTAGCACTATGAAGCCGAAGGAGAGCCGCATGGGAACAGGGTAACAGGCATGGACGAGTTGAACTGCAATGCGTTACTGCATCGTTCGTAGTGAGCCTGGTGACTCGCAGGACACACACCTGCACGGCTGCCGCATCCAGCCCGTGTGGGTACATCGGCGGCGGCAGCTGCCCCGGCCGCCGCAGCGCTGGGTAGGCTTCCCGCGCGCCGCCGCCAGTCGTCGCACCGCGGGCGCCACTGGGCATCAGCGGTGCCGCTGCAGTAGCGGTAGCACGGCCGTCGGCCGCAAAGTGAGAGAAGATGTACCCGGGGCAGTTGAATACCTCCTCGACCGCCTGGGGGAGCGAGGTAAGAGATATCGAGCAAACCGCGTTACAACGCTCCACCAACTACGGTACTGTAGCGCGGCCGCCTGAGCCATGAAGAATGGTAAGCCGTCAGACGGGGGCCCTAATTCGTCTTGGACACAGACTGGCCGAAATGCTTCCACAGCATATACTCGTATGCACAAAAAATAGTTCAGACAGTTCGCCACCCGCAGCTTCCCAGCCCTCACCTGCACCACCTCCCGCAGGGCCCGCGGGTCGCCGCTCGCCGTACTCGCCGCCGCCGCCAGGCGGTTCAGGTCCGGTACCTCGTATGGCGTGTCGTACAGCCCATGTCGCCGCCCCGGCCGAGGCCCAGGGGGAACGAAGCCGCCCAGGGCGGTTGGCGGCGCCGCCGAAGATGCCGTACCAGAGGCGGGCGCAGCGGCGGCGGAGCCGCCGGCGGCGGCGGTCCGCAGGCTGCTGCCTAAGCGGCCGAGCGCGGCGCTGAAGGGCTGTACGGCAGGCGGGTGTTGCTGTTGCTGTACGGCAACCTGTCGTCGGGGCCAGGGAGGCCGATGGGCGGAAGGATGTCGCTCTGGTCTTTGTGGGCTGGGCCTTGGGGTCAAAGTTGCGGCAACCCCTCCAAGTGTGCTGTGTCATGAAAGCGCGGTTGGTCATGCCGTACAGGGACATCTGCAGCCGTACTGTCGTACGTGACTGTAAGCGCGCTGCGCATTAGTCGTGCTTGGTCGGTGCCAGCTTGGGGACCAACGTGACACCCGCAACAGGATGTGCTGCGTCGTACGGAAAATGCCGTACTGCGACATCAACAGCCGTACACCCGTACCTGTACGAGCGCTGCGCTGTGGTCGCCCGCGGCCAGGATGCACAGCACGGGGGCGCCGGGGGGCAGCCCCTGCACCCGGCGGGGGGAGGGGTGGACCTCGGCGGTGCTGGCGGGGCCGCCTGGGTCGGCGGTAGCAGGGCGAGCAGGGGAGGTCCCCAGGCCCAGCTGCGTGCATGCGGAAGGAAACGAGAGGGAGGCGTAAGCAGCGACATTGGCTTTCCTTTGCTTGTTAGTACAACGCTGAGCGCGTTGAGCAGGGGAGGACCCCAGTCCAAGCTACGTACAGGGGCAAAGGGGGAGGAGGTGAGGGGCATGGCAGGCGGGAGGGAGTGCGGAGCTGCGCGACCGTGTTTGCAAGCGGAGTGGGGAACAAGCGAACTGTTGACAGCTACCTTGCCATAGCTTACTTCGCATGAATTTGCGGTAGCTTGTCGGTACCCAACCGCTATCGCTCCTGGCATGGGCTGCTTGTTCGCACCTGGCCGAAATCGTCGTTGCCCCAGGCGAAGACGGCGTTGGAGGCGGTGAGGGCCAACGTGTGTCGCTGCCCCGCCGACACCTGGGCAGGGGGAGGGAGGATACGGCAGCTGTGGTGTAATTTGAGGGCCGTATTGTTGTTTTCCCTAGCTAGCCAAGATGTTCGAAATGGCCAGGGCCAACGTGAGCCGCTGTCCCGCGGAAACCTGGGCACGGAGGGAAAATAAATACAAGAGAGTGTACAATATGCACGACCAAACATCCGGTTAGAGCATATGTAAACGGGCACTCAGGAGGGTGACAGCTGTCGCCCTGTCTCGACCTGCACGCACCCACCCACCTGCACTACACACTCGCCCTCCAGTAGCCCACGGACCCGCGCAGGCCTGGGGGCAGGCACAAGGAGTTGCAGAAACACACGGTAACCCGGGTGCACAAGTAGGAGGGGATCAGACCTCAGGGCTCATCTATTAGCGTTGTTAGTGACGCCCAGTCCCGTGGCATATCCAACATCACCTCATGTGGCAACAGCTGGCAACAAGCTGGCAACACCACTTCCTCCAGACCCAGGTGAGGGCGCATTTGCGGCAATTCCAGAACTCTACACCAGCCCGTTACCGTAAGTACCCGTTCACGGCAAGTACATTTGGTGCACGATTACAAGCTGCGGTTATGGACCAGAGCTCACAGCTCACCTGAAGGTGTTGTCGGTGCCGCCCAGCCCCGTGGCGCCCCACGTGCCGCGCCCGAACGCGTACAACACGCCCGAGCCCTCGCACGCGGCCAGAGCAGCAGCCTCGCCTGGGGTAATGCCGCCGCTGCTGCCGCTGTTGCCTACCCCATGTCCGTTGCCCTGTGCTGACTGCGCTCCTGCGCCACTGCTGGGTGCTGCAGCAGCCGTCCGTGACAATCCTACTGCCCCTGCTGCTACTGTGCCGCAGGTGACCACGAGCGTGTGGTCGCCGCCGCATGCCACCTGCACGTGTGGGTGAAAGCGGGTGTGGGTTAGCGTCTGTGTGCAACCACCGTGTTCGGGAAACACCTGGTGGTAGCCGCCGCATGCCACCTGCACGTGTGGGTTAACGTGGGTGTGGGTGAGCGCCTGTGGTGAAGCAACTTACGGGTCCGGGTGCATTGTGCCGGTGGTTACTAGTCGCCGCAGAGCGCAACTTTAGATGCGCTCCCGTACCCCGTACCCCGTACCCCGTACAGCGGTGTCGTACAGTGCCACACATCTCCGTACCTGTGTCTCCCCGTACCTGTGTCTCCCGAAGTGCCGCCACTGGCTTGGGCCCTGGTTGCGGTGCTGTCAGGACTTCTCTTGCAAATTACTCAAGACGGCTATCCACCAACCTGACACAGGTGCTTGATGTGCGGTGCGCTGTGCATGCGTGGTATAGGGTACGACCCTGTGCGTCAAGCCATTGCGTGGTTCTACAATCTGCCGGAAAGCCGCCGTACAGCACTGCCGTACCTGGGTCGCCCGCAGCCCCCGCAGCGCCGCCACTGGCTTTGGCGAGGCCAGGCTGTTCCAGTCGCCGTGCCCCAGCTGCCCGTACTTGCCGCGACCTGTGTACGGCAGTACGACACAGTATGACACATACGTGCATGTGTTGGTGACAACATGCCGTCGCCAGCCGTGCCCCAGCTGCCCGTACTTGCCTCGACCTGTGTACGGCAGTACGGAGCAGCACAGCAGTACCAGTGCATAAAACCTTGATGACACTGCGTTGACACGCGGCCGTTCGCCACATGCAGCCGTACACAGCTTGCAGCAGCAACTCAGGTGTCCGGGGCCGGTGCCGGTGCTCCCAGGTGCTAATACTCTGGGTGCTAATACACAGACCCCACCTCCTGGGTTTAATACACATGGTGTCCGGGGCCGGTGCCGGTGCTCCCAGGTGGAGTAGAGACGTGGCCTGTCCCGGAATCCCGACTTGGTTTTCATTGTCTCACCCCATGTGAACACCCGGCCATCCGCAGAAAGCGCCGCGCTGTGAAACTCGCCCGCCGCAACCTGCCAGGGGCAGCTCAGCGCAAGGCAACTGATGATAGTTGTGTTCTGTTTTTAGGGTTTAGGTCCTATCATGCCCACTTTAATCGACCAAAGCGGCTGCCAACCCTGACCGCTTCCTGCTGCACAAGTGACGCGCAGGACAGCGCTGATACAGGCGTGCTTGGCGGTACCACATACGAGTGCCGTACAGCCCTCCAGGCTTCCGTACCTGTACGACACCGACGCTCATGAGGGCTGGTACGATGACGGGGGAGGGCTGGTTGGAGGTCTGACCAGGACACCCTGCGGCATAGGCAAGGCACCCGACACGGCACCCCCCGCTTCGGTGTGGTGCCATGCTGCTGCTAATACACAGACCCCACCTCCTGGGTTTAATACGCATGCCCCACCACCACCAGCACAGCACACAACGAGGGCAAGCGCGCCAACGCCCAACCGCTATTCGTTGCAAAGCATGCAAAGCATTGTGGCACAACACGCAATACGTGACGGGTCGTTGCGATAAACGGAGTGGAATGTTGGCGAAACACTGCCCGGAGCTAGGTAACAGACGCGCAAGGGCAGGGGTGCTCGGCATGAACTGAAAGGGAGGCCATCTACCAGGGGAGTCCACCCACCTAGCGCGCCGTAGCTGCCCTGCCCCACCGCCAGCACTTGCCCGCCGCCTGTGAGCAGCAGCGCGTGGTTGGAACCCACCGCCAGCCTGCGGAGGGGAAAGCGGGGCAGACACGTGTGCACATGTCAACTGCCACGTGTCAACTGCCACGTGCCATGGGGTTGGGCGTGCTGAGCGGCAGCGCGTGGTTGGACCCCACAGCCAGCCTGTGGAGAGGAAAGCGGGGCAGACACGTGTCATGCGGCACGCGTCGGGGCACCACACGTGCCAAAGGGCAAGACTCCCGTTAGCAGTTGGCGTCAGTTGGTCCAGACAGCAGCAGCACCTGGTGGTTGGACCCCACCGCCAGCTTGCCGAGACACTGATGGAGAGGGGGACAAGGGCCATGCGCTGAGTATGTTTTGCCAGCAAGGACCGGGGGCGCGGTGCCACACGTGTCAGCTGCCACGTATTTCATGGGACTGGCATGCTGGGTGGCAGGGAGTGGTCGACGCCTACCCTGCACCGTCGCCTCAAACCTTAAATACCCCTTGTGGCTGCTTGTCAGAAATGCTAAATATTTGGTCTCCCCATCGCATTCGCACCTCACCACGCGGCCGCGCACCGCCCTGATGTGCCGCGGCTGTGGGTTGCTGGGCTCCCCCCCCTCGGTGCCCCAGCCCAGCTGCCCAAACTCGTTGTCGCCCCATGAGAACACCTGGCCCTGTGCGGGGAGGAAAGACAGGAGGGTGTGTATTAGCGTGTGTATTAGCTCGTTGTTGCCCCACGAGGACACCTGGCCCCGCAGGGGAGGAGGGATGTGTATTAGCGTGTGTACTTGCTCGTTGTCGCCCCACGAGAACACCTGGCCCTGCGCGGAGAGGAAAGACAGGAGGGTGTGTATAAGCGTGTGTATTAGCTTGTTGTCGCCCCACGAGAACACCTGGCCCTGCGAGGGGAGGAAAGACAGGAGGGTGTGTATCAGCGTGTGTATTAGCTTGTTGTCGCCCCACCAGAACACCTGGCCCTGCGCGGGGAGGAGAGACAGGAGGGTGTGTATAAGCGTGTGTATTAGCTTGTGGTCGCCCCACGAGAACACCTGGCCCTGCGAGGGGAGGAGGGATGTGTATTAGCGTGTGTATTAGCTCGTTGTCGCCCCACGAGAACACCTGGCCCTGCGAGGGGAGGAGAGGCAGGAGGGTGTGCATCAGCGTGTGTATTAGATCGTTGTCGCCCCACGAGAACACCTGGCCCTGCGAGAGGAGGAGGGATGTGTATTAGCGTGTGTATTAGCTCGTTGTCGCCCCACGAGAACACCTGGCCCTGCAGGGGAGAAGGGATTTGTATTAGCGTGTGTATTAGCTCTTTGTCGCCCCACGAGGACACCCAGTCACCCACGGAGGACACCTGGCCCTGCGAGGGGAGGAGAGACAGGAGGGTGCAGGTAATGAACGCCCTGCAGGTCATGAACGACAAGCGGAGGTTGGGGAGGAGTAGCGAGCAAAAACATCCTGAACGCGGAAAGGGGGTATGTGTATTAGCTAGCGTGTGTGTGTTGTCGCCCCAAGAGAGCACCTGGCCGTGCAAGACATGGGGGCGCGCAATTGCTCAAGGTGGTCCACCGCAAACACGTGCCCCTTAACAACATGCAAGTACGCGCCGCACCCGATCAGCCTGGAAATCCTGTTGTCACCACCCAACCGCCCACATTTTACCAACCGCCTGCTCCGAGGTCGCAGCGTGAGTCCCGTGTGAGCCGCACGCCGTCGCTGGAAACATACCGCCTCTCCACAAACTGCATACACACGTGTAATACCCGCCTGCTCCGAAACCGCCAGGGTGTGCCCTGCCCCGCACCCCGCCGCCGCCACCACCGTCGCCTCCAGCGCTGACACGTGGCCTGGTCGGGTTGGAGACGAGCCGCCGCCGGCGCCAAGGCTGTGACACACAGGGAAGGAAGCATTCAGTTAAGCTTCAAATCAGGATCGTAACGTCATTAGTCCATTTCAATGGAGGTGCTAACGAGCACCACCTCCGTCGCCTCCAGCGCTGACACGTGGCCTGGGCGACACGCGGGGGAGCCGCCGCCGGCGCCAAGGCTGCGAGGAACGCAGGAAGGCAATCCTTCGTCTAACATATATAATAGTACATGATTACATACATACACCGGCTTTTGTCATTAGCTTGGCAAAATACATTCACGATGCGCACCTCTGCTCCCCGGCAGCCCTGCTCCCAGCCCTGCCGTCCGCTGCACCAGGCTCAGCCGATCCATCCCCTTCATAACCGCCCGGTGTCACTCGCTTTTGTCACTCGATGCACATCCGGTCTCCCTGACTCCCCAGCAGCCCCGCTGACCCCCCTTCTCAGCATCCGCATGTCCCCCGCCTCACGGTACACCTAACTGCTGTCCCACCGACTGCTACCCCACCGTATCACTTGCTGCACACGGTCTGAGCAGCAGCAGCCCACCAGGTACGGCCATCATGATACCCCCATCATGATGCCACAACCCTCGAGTTCCACTATGCCCACACTCCCTTGCCCTGACGCCTGGAGCCGTTCGGCTCTCGACCAACATTACCCGCCTCCTCAGCAGCCCCGCCCCGCCGCCCGCCGCCTTCCTCCCCAACTGACCGTTGTGCCCTACTTTGTGCCCTAGTTTGTGCCCTACTTTGTCCCCCGTCGGTGACTCCAAGTCCCGCCCACGGCGTGCCATACGGGTTATTGGCTTGCGCTTTCTGAGCAGCCTCGAACTCAGACACAATGCGGCACTTGTGTGCGTACGGCCCAGAACCTGTTGGTCCCAGGCACCCACCATGCTAATACACAGCCCCGCTAATACACATGCAACAGGGCCCCACCTGCTGTTGTGATGGCATGCCCAGAACCTGTTGGTCCCTCGGCCAACGTAACGCACCTTCGCAGCAGCCCCGCCCCGCCGCCCGCCGCCGCCTTCCTGCCCAGTTGCCCGTTGTCGTTGCAGCCCGTGGTGTACAGCTCGCCGTCGGCTGTGGTACGGTTACAAGTACGGGTACGGCACGGTAAGGTACGGCAGGACACGGTTAAGCCATGAGCATGAGTACCGTACACTTAGTCATGCTGAGAGCCACGACAGCCGTGGCGCAGCAACAGCGTTGTCCATGCTGAGAGCGTCCACTGCACCAATGCTGCACGCCTGTGGCGAACACTGCTGAATCCCTGCCGGCCTGCTCTGCGCCTACAACAGGTTCAGCGACCGTAGCCTCACCCCAGCGGCCATACCCGTCACGAACGCATACAAAGGGGCCCCCCACAGGTCACCGGTGACCAAACGCACCGAAACCCACACCTCGAAGCCCGAATCGTACTGCCCGACTAGCCACCGCCCGCACCTGTCACGAACGCGGAGTGGAAGGGCCCTCCCGCCATGCCCATAACGTCCTTGCTGGCCAGCGCCTGTGGAGGAAGTGCAAACATATATTTCACTCATATATAATATACAATACTATATATTATACATATTATATATGTGCGCACGTATGGGTATGTATCTCACAACCTTTCCGGCCAGCGCCTGGGGAGGAAAGGCAAGACATTGCGCACACTCTTTACGCACAACAGTTAAGACACTCACCAACAGTGTGTCTTACTTGTGGATATACACACCCGCCACACAAACCCTGGCTGGCCAGCGCCTGGGGGCGGTGCGGTGCAGGCAGTGCGGTGATGAGGCCGGGAGCGATAAAATCACGTGCGGCCCAACATACGTCCGGCCCCAGCCAATCCAGCTACCCCACCCGAGATCAAATAAGCTACCCCACCCGAGACCCTTGCATTGCTTGGGGCTCACCTCTACGAGTGCTGGCACGCCGACACTGCCCGAATCGCCCTGCGCAACAGAAGGGGCAGGCAAACAGCGAGGCGCGAACGCGACGTGTAACGGAGTGCAACGTGTACTTGTTTCACGCATTGTAAAGGTGCAGTTTCTTTGAGGCAGGCGAATCGAACGGTACTGCCCCTCACTATAAGCTGCGCCGTCCGTCCCCTCGCTAACACACAGCGCGCTAATACACGTGCACCAGGGCCCCACCTGCTGTTGAGACTGCATGCCCAGCTGCCCCATGTCGTTCCTGCCCCACGCGTACAGCTGCACCGTGGGCCCAGGCACCCACCATGCTAATACACAGCCCCGCTAATACACATGCACCAGGGCCCCACTTGCTGTTGTGATGGCATGCCCAGCTGCCCCATGTCGTTCCTGCCCCACGCGTACAGCTGCACCGTGGGCCCAGGCACCCACCATGCTAATACACAGCCCCGCTAATACACATGCACCAGGGCCCCACTTGCTGTTGTGATGGCATGCCCAGCTGCCCCATGTCGCTGCCCAAGCCATACAGCTGCACCTTGGGCCTTGACAGCCCCCATGCTAATACACAGCGTGCTAATACACGTCCATCAGGCCCCACCTGTTGTTGTGCTGGCATGCCCAGCTGCCCCATGTCGTTCCTGCCCCAGCCATAGAGCTGCACCTTGGGCCGAGGCAGCCGGTCCAGGGAAGGAGTGGGTGGGGGCGGGGAGTGCTGCTGCTGCTGCTGCTGCTGCTGCTGCTGGGGGTGTGGTTGCTGGCCGCGGGGTTGTCCTGGGGCTTGGGCTGATCCAGCAGGGGAGGTGGGCGTTGGGCCGCCCCCGCCTCCACCCCCGCCCCCGCCCCCTCCCCGGCCAAAGAAGGCGTGCATGGCAGTTACCGCCCGCGCTGTTGTGCTGCGGTCGCTAGGGCACCCTCGCCCCTAGCACCAGCAGCGGGCCTGAATACACGGTAAGCGCCGTCCCGTATTGCGCTTGTCAGTGGCTGCGTATGTGCGTGGTGGAAACCTGGGAGGGGAGGGACGGGAAATGGTTGTTGCCAGTACCAATATCGGCATGACAGCTGACACAGGAGGGCTCACCAACAGGGCTGGGGGTGTGCAAGCTAGGGTGGGGTGGATGTTGAAAGTGTTGAGAAAGGCTCGTGCCGGCGGGTGCGTGTCATTAGGCACGTGTCAGGCGGGTGGGGGCTGGAGGGAGAGGGACCTCCAGCCCTACGCGGCGACCGGGTGCGGAGGCCCACTGTGGTGCTATAATTACGGAGACACGGCCACTTCCGAACCAACATTCGCGTGGTATCGCCCTCTGCCATTTCACGCCCCGACATTGCGCGTCGCAATTGAAGCAAGGAGCGTCGTTTTCCGCCTTAGGCTATTGCACAACATTAGAGAACATACCAGTAGTCGATCTTTGCCCGCTTCGCGCACAAGAGGCGGATAAGGCGAGGCGATGTGCTACGCGTGGCTCGTTACTGTTAGCGAGGTCGCCAGCTTTACGACTGATCGAAGTATGAGCTCTTTGAATAGATTGGTATAGTTACTTAACGACTTGCAGCACAGCATTACGCTAGAGAAGCTTCGGGTGACTGAGTGACACATGAACCTGCGGTGCTAAGCAGGTGCCAAGGAGAAAAAGCTGTGAAGCATCTATGTTCATTGTCGTGTATCACGGTATGCTCCTGTTCGGCCTCTTGGGGCGCTTCTACAGGAACTGCCCTGCAACACGTCTGAGAGACCGCGACACACGTGGCAACCCATCCCTCCTGAAGTGCTCTCGAACTTCCGCACGGCCGAGAACGAATACACATGCATCTGCCACACATGGGCGATGTGCATCCAAAAAGATCACAACAACGAGCTGACGGCAGTGTGTTCAAGGGGCTGACCCACTGGTCTCAAAGGCGGCTGAGGCAAAACAACATTTCAACCCGGGGACGGCCCACAACGGCCTGCACCTGCAGTGCGCTTCCATTCGCTTTCCGTCAAGCCGCCAGCAACAGCTTCGATGTTGCCAGCGGGTGGCGTAGTGCTGAGGGTCCATGCAAGCATGGCAAGGGGCGGCATGCTTCGCGGGAGGGAGGGAGGGGGGGTGGGGCTGCCGTACATGTTCGTCGACCAGGGGAGCTCCCCTGCTCCCCTGGCCTGGACACGTGCAGGAGTCGGTCCGGTGCTGCACCGGTACGGTGCTTCTGATAGCGAGCCAGCCTTAAAGGCGCCCCTTTGGTTAGCAAGTGCGATAGTGGGCCCAGGGTGGTGTGGTGGACTCCCCTGGGCATGACGAGGACAACCGACGCTTGCTACCCGCACATCCAACTTAATCGGTCGACGGAACTCCTGTGCACCTATATATACATATCTGTACTTGAATATGATACGGTGTTCTGTCTGAAGTTCGCGCTTCGTCTTTGCCTGGCCTTCTGTCTTTGCCTGGCCGTCTCGCAGCCTTCGACTAACATGTCGCGGGTCGAGGACAGGTATGAGTGCTGTAGTAACATTATACTTGGACTCTAAATGCCGTCGCTATGGAACATGCACCGTGCGAGTCATTTGCGCAACAAACGCCGCTGCTCGCTGCCGCCTGCTGCCCCCCGCAGTGCGCTCACGTTCCTGTCCCACCACAAGAGGTCAGCCCCACAGAGCAGCCCGCCAATGGATGCAACAAGCAACGTCAGGTACGGTACGCCGAGCGCCTCCTGCACCACACGTGCGCGTGCATGCACGGTCTGATCCTGAGTGCGCCGGGGAGGCACAGCCGGCGGCTCTCTCTTCAGCTACCAAACACGCACAGGTGCGGACGCTGTGCTCCGCACAGCGTCCGCACCAGCATCAACGGCCGCCACTTTGCCTCGCTGCCTGCTTTGCCTTGCCGCTTTGCTCTCCTCCCTCATTATTTGACTTGTTCGCCTTAGGCTGATACGCCTGCATCCCGCACTGCATCATTCGCCACACATGAATGGCGTACCGTACGGTCGTCATGATGCTGTGCGTGTCATACCGGTATGCTTCAGCAGGAGCTACCGTGATGCATGCACGCTCATGACACACATGCTTTACGAGCTGCTTCCGGCAGGTACCTGCACGTGCAGAATTGCACCTGTTTTTCAGCCTTTGCCCCTTGTTCCGGACGCGCCGGGCTGCACTCCTGTGCCTCGTAGTGCTAATACACATGCCCGGGTGCGCAGGGCCGCACCCGTGTACCCCATACTGCTGTTTACACGGGCCCTGATGCGAATGGCTGCACCGCACGGCCACATGCATACCACCATAACGCAAGGGGCTGCTGCACCCCACAGTGTCCGCTAAGACACGTGCTCTGACGCGCAGGCCTGGCCCCTCCCCCGCCCCCTATTGCGCAGGTTCAACGTGCACTACATTGCATATTGGGACACCAAGACCCTGGCCATCTACTTTACCAGAGCCACACCCGGCGTGATCGACCACACGGACCACATAGCACAAGCCATTGTTGTGGACTACACAGCATCCGAGCAGCTGGTCTCCCTGGACCTCAACTATGCGCCGCATCACAGTGTGTGCCACTTCTATGACACGGACCAATGGGTCGGGGACAAGCAGCCCCTTAAGGTGACCTGGGACTACGACCCGGCTTCGGGGGACCTGTATGTGTATTTGACGGAAGGGAAGAGTGTGGGTCAGTTGAGGCACACGGAGGATCCCAGGGTGTTGATTGGCGTTACGGATGAGGGGCTGTGGCAGGCGGTGGTGGTGAGGGACGCGGTACAGAGTATACCGGCAGGGGCAAGCCAGGCGGCATGAGAGGATTGCTGGGAGGGGGCGGGGCTGCTGGCACGGCAGGGTTTGTGGGGTGCGGGGCTGCAGGAGCAGCAGGTTGTGCTGGACGGACACCCGGATGTTAGTTGGACACGGGGGCCAAAGCGAAAGCAAGTGACATGAATGCATGCTCACTGCTGCACACATGTGGTACTGTACGGTACCTACCTAGCTAGCAATGCTGACGAGCTGTGGCAGGCGGTGGTGGTGAATGATTCTGTGCAGAGCATACCGGCTGGGGCAAGCCAGGCCGCATGCGAGGATCGGGTTGGTTGGAAGAGCGGGTGATACCGTACGTCGGGCGCAGCATGTTGCTTTTCGCTACACAGTGCGGCCGTGTTGGTACGGTAGCCAAGAAGTGTGTGCAAAACACACAAACGTGGCAATGCCGTACACGGTACCGGTAGGAGGTGGGGTAGCTGACGTGCGCGGGTTGCGCTGTTGCGGTGGAAGACGGGGCTGTACGGCAGGGCAGGTTCAGTTGCTTGTCATCAGCACACGGTGTGTTAGTGCGCCGGGAACAGCCCCAGGTGTCAGGCTGTTGTCACCGGGCGCTTCACCCTGTGAGCTAGCTGTGACAGGTGTACACGTGGCACCGTACCTGTCGGAGGTGGGGTGGTTGACGTGCTGGCACGTGCTGGTCAGGGGAGCTCCCCTTGTGCTGGTGGTTGGCATACACTACTCTTCGGTCCTTGCCAGGGGACAACTGTCACAGTACGCGCCTTATGCTTAGTCTACCAAAGTACCATCCTAAGTGCCTACTTGTATTGCTTGCCGTGTATGCCTGTATGTACCCTGCTTGTACCATTGCATCGCGGTCGTCCGCATGCCGATGGATCTGTACGGCCTCTGGCCAATGGTGACTTAAGCTGCGCTTGCCCATACGAAGCCCCTTCTTGGATGCCGATTGGCGTGGTGACGGGCTGTAGTCCGTTAGGCAGTGGCCTAGGACTCTTTGCCGTCAGGCATTCTGGCTCATTCGCCGACTGGCTCTGCTCCTATCAGCTCTCCCACTGTGACAACAACAGTCAAGCGTTGCACTGGCAGCACTGGATGATCTGAATGCGGCCGTGCTGAGGCCAGGGTTCTGCCATATGATGGGAGAGTGGAGGTCGTGGGGGCAGCAATCAAAGGGTGCATTGGATGCTATAAAGGTAGCTGTGGCCGTGGTCTGCCATGCGATGGGAGAGAGGAGGTCACAGGGTGGGAGGCGAGGGGGTACAGGACTCCCCAGCCTGTTAACCTGCTCTTGCGCAGCTCTTGCGCATACTTACAAGGAAGCCAATGTGTTGTTTGTGCTATCTCACATCGTTCGCTCTTGTCTCTGGCGCGAGCTCTTGCACTCTTGTCGACGAAACACCGGCGAGCAGGGGAGGCAGGCAAACTAACTCGAGCTGGCCCATCGCTCCGACGGGCACATGTCCGTCAACTTCATTTGTTGTATATTCTACTAGCTCATTGATTCAGTAGGTTGCCATGTCCTCCCCTGCCCCACCTCCCCCGCCCGAGTTCACCAGGCACGACTGGGCCCCCTACGTCAGCGTGCTATTTATCGCCCTTGCCAATATCTTATGTTATTGCTGCAACGATAACTCGATAGTCGGCCGATGGCTTTGGAAGCGACGCGGCAAGTCCCTCTTTTTCGCTGCCAACACCGCTGGAGGAGACTGGGGCTTCAAATGTAAAGCAAAACCTGAGCGCTTTTGGGCGTTTGATGTCCTGGAGGCCAAATCGTTGGTGAGCTTCCTGGCGTCGAACGGGCGCGCTGTGGCATGAGCGGGTCAGCGGGCCTTGGGCCCTTGGCACGCGGCCTGCGCTCTGTGTTGCAGCAGGAAAGCAGTTCCACATTCATTACTCCATCTGTGCTTAGTGCACATGGGGCACGTTGGGAAAAGTCACGTGCACGCCTTGCAAGGGGCCGTTTGACCGTTAAGGCAGTGGTCCGCCCCTTCAGCCCCTGGAGGCCATGTGTTCCCAATACTCCTCACGCCCCATACCTTTTTGGCCGACCCTCTACCTCTCATGCAAGCATATGCACTTCCGCTTTTGACCCAGTGTGCTGTCGTGCGCGTGGGGCCTGGGAGCAGATGGGGACAGTCCAGTGGCACAGGGCAGGCCCCTAGCGGAGGCCATGCGTCCCATGCTCCCGTGCGTCCCACGATTCCATGCGCGTGGGGCCTGGGAGCAGATGGGCCTGGGAGCAGATGGACGCAGTCCAGAGGCACAGAGCAGGGCCCTGCTAGGTGTATGGCCCTGGTGCAGGCCTGTAGCAGTAGCCACGTGTCCCACCGTTTCGCCCTGCCCTAGACCTTTGGGATATGGCATTGTCATGGCCATCAGGTCGCGCACCACTCTTGGAACTAGGGGGACATCCAGTGGCAGGGGAAGTCCAGTGGCAGGGGAAACCCAGTGGCAGGGGACATCCAGCGGCAGGGGACATCCAGTGGCAGGGGACATCCAGTGGCAGGGGACATCCAGTGGCAGCAGGGCATGTGCACTCCCCTCCCCACAAGCCTCCTCACGTTGTATGGCATGTGGCCTGGGGCCTGCAGGTCGTGCAGGGGCACTTGCTTGCACCTACACCAACACATGACATGGGTTACTGTTGTGCACACAGTCTGCACCATGCAGCCGGCCGTGCAACCTCCACCGGCCCCTCAGGTGTCGTCCCACCCATTTTCTGGACGCATGGGGGCTGCTGGTGGTGCAGGGACCTTACCTTACACGCAATGAATCAGCATACGATGCTACTTTTTTTTAACAAGTCAGGGTATATCCTTCCTCATCCGCCTCCCCAGGTGTCTTCCCACTTCCTGGGCGCATGGGGGCTGCTGGTGGTGCACGGCCTCACGCTGTGTTGGCTCATGATCACGCTGCTGGTGGAGGAGTTCGCAGGTGGGTTACCAGGGGGCTGTGGGCTAGCCGGGCTGTGCGTGGGTTAGCCCGGTTGTGCAGGTTGGGTGCTGGCTCATGATCATGCTGCTGGTTGGTGGAGTTCGCAGGTGGGTG
>VFQN01003773.1_pt1 | contig 20973 bp, 18 predicted proteins | sample 3512371 | NCBI WGS metagenome assembly VFQN01 (sample SAMN10412370, study PRJNA504923) | tailings metagenome | isolation source: Replicate 2 from Balatoc abandoned mine | place: Philippines: Itogon, Benguet | collected 2017-08-28
CCGACGACATTCGCCCGCTGGTACTCTGCAGCGTCGCCCCAGACGCCCGCTTTGGCAGCGACGTGGAGGACGGTCTCACACCCTGCCACCGCTGCCTGGACTGCCGCAGGATCTGCCAGATCTCCCTGCAGACAGGTGACACCACTGGCAGCCAGTTCGGGATAAGCTCCGCGAGACAGACTGCGGACGCTGAGTCCCCGTTTCATGAGGGCCTGACAGAGTGCACCGCCCAGAAAACCACCGCCGCCCGTCACCAGCACCGTCGCCATGAATCCGCCAGAATTGATGAACCCGCGAGAATGGAGTCGCCGTCAGTCGTGGGTGCCTGTCATACCGCCCGCGCCGTCCTGCAGACGGGTGTTGTCCGCCGTCGTGACCGGGTTTTCAAGTCCGCGCAGCAAGAAACCCGGGGATTGTGTCCCCGGGTTTCTGTCGCACTCGATCACTGGCACACCTCGTGTGTCCCGGCGACCGAAGGGTGGACGGGAGCCGGCGTTCCACGGCAACGATCTTCCTGGTGCCTCGGAAACCGGCCAATCGTTCCCCTCGTTCACATCACGTCTGGATCACATCACGTTCGGCTTGCCGGCAGGGTCAACAGGCTGCACGCCACGTTGATCGAACGGACCAGCCTGGAGCATCCCGGCGAACGGACGATCGTTTTCGTTGCGGCTACGGCGGCGGTCCGGCGTGCAACAGTTCCACACTCAACAGTCTGGCAGCACCTGCCGTGGGAGCCCCCGCTTCCGGCAAGCATTGTTGTTGGTCAGATCTGCCGCCCGGAGCATCGAGTGTGGCGACCGGAGTAAACGTCCGGGACGCCGGTGACAGGGATCGCATCATCATTCGGCCAGTAGACAGGCTGCCGCAGGACATGGCGACGGTCTCCGAAAGGATGGTTGAGACTCGCTGGCGATCACACTCCATTCTGCGCCCTGGTTCAGACACTGCTCTCGAATTCCAGTGAACCGCCGACCGGTTCCGCTGCATTTTCCCGAGGCTTGCAGAACGAGCCGCAAAACGGGCACGTCCTGGCCAGGCAGCAAGGTCAGGCCCGCGCCGGTCACCAGCGGGATTTCCCGGTCTGTCTCCTCGCGGCAAGCGGCACGGCATGGCTAACCCCCCGGAAGTGTGGTAGAAAAATGAACAAATCCTGACGTCCACACGCAGCGTTCGACGGACGTGCCTCTTCAGCGAGATATCCGGGAAGCAACATCGTGGCAGCCAAAGCCTGGGGCGGAGCCTTCGACCAAGCGACCGACCCGCGCGTCGAAAAATTTACCGAATCGATCAGCTTTGATTCCCGTCTGGCGTTCGTCGATATTCGCGGCTCCCAGGCGCATGCCCGCATGCTGGCCAAAGTCGGCCTGCTGACCAGCGAGGAAGCGGAAGCGATCTGCCTGACGCTGCACGAAATCGGCGAACAGATTCTCCGTGGGGAATTCGCCTGGAAGACGGAGCTCGAAGACATTCACATGCACATTGAGTCGGCGCTCATCGAGAAACTCGGTGACGTTGGCCGCAAGTTGCATACCGGCCGCAGCCGCAACGACCAGGTCGCCACCGACCTGAAACTGTATGTTCGCGAAGTCATTATTCGCATCGACCAGTTGCTGGAAGACCTGCAGCGGGCGTTCGTCGAACGGCACGAACAGGATCAGGATGTGGTCCTGCCTGGCTACACCCACCTGCAACGTGCCCAACCGGTGATGGCGACGCATTACTGGCTGGCCTATTGCGAGAAGTTCCAGCGGGACCGTGACCGCCTGGCTGATTGCCGGCGACGTGCCAGCATCCTGCCGCTCGGGGCTGCCGCCCTGGCGGGAACCTCGCTGCCAATCGATCGTGCCGAGACCGCCCGTCTGCTGGATTTCAGCGAGGTGGCTGCCAACAGCCTGGACGTCTCCAGCGATCGCGACTTTCTCGCCGAGACGATTTTCGCACTGTCACTGATCGCCGTGCATCTGTCCGGCTGGGCGGAAGAATGGATTCTGTGGTGTACGACCGAGTTCGGCTTCCTGAAGCTGCCGGACGCCTATACCACCGGTTCCTCGATCATGCCGCAGAAGCGGAATCCGGACGTACTGGAACTGATCCGCGGCAAGTCGGCCCGGGTGATCGCCGACGTCCAGCAGATCCTGACCCTGCTGAAGGGGCTGCCGCTGGCCTACAACCGCGATCTCCAGGAAGACAAGCTGGCCTTCTTCGATGCGGCGGACACCGTGTATGCCTGCCTGGAACTGGCACCGGCCGTTGTCCGCAGCGCCCGTCTGCAGGTCGAGACCATCAATGCCCGCATTGAAGAAGGGTTTCTCGACGCGACGACGCTGATGGAGTACCTGATTCAGCGCGGCGTGCCGATGCGCACCGGTCATGAAGTCGTCGGAAAACTGGTGCGGCAGTGTGAATCGCGCCGCTGTCGCCTGGCGGACCTGTCCGTGGCAGAGTTTCAGGCCGTCAATAACATCATTGATGAGGACGTCTACAACTGGCTGGGCGTGCAAAACGTCGTCACCCGACTTCAGTCCGATGGCAGCGGCGGTCGGGAATGCGTCGCCGAACAGGTCGCCGAGTGGCAGACTCGCCTGCGGACCGAAGGGTAGTTTTCTCCGGCTCATTCAGGTCAACGTGCGTTTTTCAACAGAATTACTCGTTGACAGAACTGCAGGAATTTCATTCTGAAGCCTTTGTATTCACCAGCCCGAAGCGCCAGCGAGCGAGTCTTTCGTCATCACCGGGAGTCGGTGAGTCCACCCCGCGAAAACCATTGAACCCGAGTCCGCAAATAACAACACAACTCCTGACCCGGCTCCGGATTTTGGCAGGACGGATCATAGCGAGTCGGGAATTTGTTGTTTGAGATTTGTTGGTCATTTGAATCCTGAGATTTGAGATTTCCTCCAACGGGACATCCCTCGAAATGGCAACTCCGATTTCGCTCGCAGTCTGTGGAGCTGCGGGTCGTATGGGTCAACGGGTCGTGGCACTGGCGGGGCAGGATGCGACCCTGAAAGTCACCGCGGCGTACGAGTCGCCGCAGTCGCGGTTCCTGGGACGCGATGCCGGCGAACTGGCAGGCGTCGGTTCGCTCGGAGTGCCGGTGACGGCCGGGATCGGGCAGCACCCGGACGTGATCATCGACTTCTCGACACCGGAAGGCACGATGTTGCTGGTGCCGGAATGTGCCGAACGCCGGATTCCGCTCGTGATTGCCACAACCGGTCTGACGCCTGCCCAGAAAACGGTGATCGAAACCGCGGCCCAGACCACGCCGATCCTGATGGCGCCCAGCATGAGCTATGCCGTGAACCTGGCAATGAAGCTGGTGGCCGATGCCGGTCGGGTGCTGAAGAACCATGCCAGCGGCGTCGACGTGGAAATCATCGAACGGCATCACCGTTTCAAGGAAGATGCGCCCAGCGGCACCGCCCTGAAATTCGGCCAGATCGTTGCCGACGTGATGGGCCAGGACGAACATGTTCACGGTCGGGAAGGCCGCATTGGCCAGCGGCCGCGCAATGAGATCGGTTACCACGCGCTGCGCACCGGCGATAACGTCGGTGAACATACCATCGTTTTCGGCATGATCGGCGAAACGCTGGAAATTACCGTCCGCGGCCAGTCCCGCGACAGTTATGCCCTGGGAGCCCTGGCAGCCGCGAAATTCCTGGTCGCCCAGGCAGCGGGCCTGTACTCGATGACAGACGTGCTGGGGCTGTAGGAATGGGCTGAAGGTCAAAGGCTGAAGGCTAAGGGACAGAGGCAAGCCGGACTGTTCCCCTCTTCTCAGTCCCTTAGCCCTTAGCCTTCGACCTTTAACCAGGCGGTGATTCGTGCGGAAATCGGGTTGATCGTGACTCTGGTCCCTGGAATGTGTTACGATTTCTGCTGTTCTCAGGACAGGCGTTCCGTCTGTTGCTCTCGTCCGCTGCTTTCGCAATTCCGGGTTTCGCAATCTCAGGTGCGGCGACGTTCGCAGTTCGTGTTGAGGAATGGCCACCGTGTCAAGCGATGTCGATGATCTTCCCGCCTCCAGTGCCGGTAATGATGGCAAACGCAGGATCGCCGCCATGTGCTGGAAAAAAGGCACTGATGCGATGTCCAAGGAAAACTGGGACTATTGCATCGAGATGTTCGGCCAGTGCGCGAAGCTGGTTCCCGACAATCTTGTCTATCGCCAGACGCTCCGCAACTGCGAGTATCGCAAATACAAGAACAACAAGACCGGCGCCTCGATGGCCAGCATGCGATTGATGGGCACGCGCGGCAAGATCAAGAAGGCCCGCACCGCCAAAAGCTGGGCTGAGATGGACGCGGCGGCGGAAGAAGGCCTGATCATCAATCCCTGGGACGCCCAGTTGAACGCCGATCTGGGAGAAGCGGCCCGGAATCAGGGACACGACGACGTCGCCATCTTCGGTTATCAGATGGCCGTGCAGGCCGAACCGAAGAACGTGGACTTCCTGCGTGGCTACGCGGAAGTGTTGCGGACCAAGGGAGAATACGACCGCGCCCGCGAGTGCTGGAAGAAAATCTACGAGATCAATCCGCTGGATGGTCATGCCCGTTCGATGATGACGTCGTCGGACACCGAGAAAATCATTGACCGGTCCGGCATGGAGAATGCGAAATCCACGCGTGCCGTCAAACAGGGCTACGAGGATTCCGTCCGGGGAGCCAGCGCGAACCCGAATGAAGTGATCACGCCCGGCGTCTCTGCCGAAGCCGATCTGAAACGGATGATCCGCAAGGAACCGGTAAACAAGGAAAACTACCAGAAGCTGGCCGACCTGTATCGCAAGGAAGGCCGGCTGGAAGAATCGCTGGAACAGTACACGAAAGCGTTCGAGATCGGCGGCGACATTGTCGTCCGCGAACAGGCCGAGGAAGTCCGGCTGGATATGCTGCGGAAGAATCTGGGTCTGGCGATCGAAGCGGCCCAGAAGAACCCGGCCGATGCCCAGGTCCGCGAGCATGTCGAAGGGTTGAAGAAAGAACTGCTCGCCCAGGAAATCGAAATCTTCACACGCTGGTCGGAACGCCGCAACCAGGATCTGAAACTGAAATTTGAACTCGGGCAACGGCTGTTCCGGGATCAGAAGTTCCAGCCGGCAGCGCAACTGTTCCAGCAGGCCTCGGGCGATATCCGCATTGAAGGCCCGGCACTCCTGGCTCTGGCGAAGTGTTTTCTGAAACTCCGTCAGAACTCGCTGGCGCTGCGGCAACTGGAGAAGGCCGTCGAACGCTTCAATATCACCGAACACAAGGAACAGTTCACCGATTCGCACTATCTGCTGGCCCGCCTGTACGAAGAGGCCAAGGACTATGACAAGGCGGAGCAGCATTACACGGAAGTGCTGACGGCCGATTTTTCCTACAAGGACGCACACGTACGTCTGTCGAAGATCCAGGAAATCCGTGGCGGTTCCCAGGGAATGGCCGACCTCGGCGATCTCTGAGCCTGGTCAGCTGCGACCTTCGCGGTACTCGCGGCCTTTGGTCCTGATTTTGATGAAAAGTCGCCCGCGGTCTGATGTTTATCAATCCCGGGCGGCATCAATGGATTGCAGATTCACAGCTGTTTGCCTCGCTCCTCTTTCAGGAACGGATCGCATGCTCACATTTCGGACGGATTCGGGTCGTGGACGTGTTTCTCGCCAGGGGTTGCTGCTCTCCGCCGCCCTGGCTGTCGTGATGGTAGCGCTGTCAGCGGTTTCCAGCAGCGCGGACGTCACGATCCGGTACAAGTTCAACAAGGGTGAGGTCACGAACTACGTCGTGAGCCAGACCGTCAATATGGCTATGAAACTGCCGCAACCGGCCCAGTCCGTGACCACCCGCATGCAGCAGCAGATGTTCATTCAGACCACGGTCGATGACGTGCTGGCAGACGGTTCGTCGAAGCAGCGGATGGTGATTCGCCGGCTGGTGATGAAGACCTCGAATGAAGGTGTGCCCGGGAATGCGGGTAGTTTTGAGTATGACAGCGCCAGCGAGGAAAAGCCGACCGGTCCGCTGGCCGACGTGCTGCTGAAGTCGCTGGAACCGCTGGTCGGCGCTGAGTGGAAGCAGACCATCAGCCCGCTGGGCAAGGTCTCGGACATCGAGATTCCCGAAAAGGTGGTTGAGAGCCTGAAGTCCAATCCGGGAGCCGCGATGATGGGCAGCATGGCCACCGCAGACGGGCTCAAGCAGATCAGCAGCCAGAGTTCGATGGCGTTTCCGGAAGAGCCGCTGTCCCCGGGCAAGACGTGGGAATCCACGGTCGATCTCAAACTGCCGTTCGGCACGATGGCCACGAAGAAAATCATGAAGTATATCGGCCCGGCAGACTCCGGTCGCGAAAAACTGAGCATGGAAACCGACCTGTCGTTCGTCCCGAACGCGGAATCCGCCATCCAGCTCAAGGTGGTCGACAATGAGTCGGAAGGGGACGTGCTGTTCGATACGCAGCGGGGCCGTCTCGAACGCAGCAAGTTGCATCAGGTGACGACGATGCAGGTTGCTGCTGGCGGTCAAACGATCGATCAGGTCGTTACTACGGATGTGCTGTTCGAGATCGACGAAAGCGCCGCGAAATCGAGCCGATGAGCCGCAAACGCGCTCGGAATGACGGGACGGGCAGCAACTGGCTGGGGCACACCGCTGCCCCGGACGAGTTGACGATGTTCGTCCTCGTCAATGCCCTCGATGTGTTCATGACCTACTGGATGCTGGCCAACGGCGGCTTCACCGAATCGAATCCGGTGGCGTTGTTCTTCATTCACCGCTGGGGCATCCGGGGGATGGTCTACTTCAAGTTCTCGGTGGTGGCGTTTGTGTGCGTCCTGGCGCACATCGTCGGGATGCACAACCCGCAACTGGCGTCCCGCTTTCTGATCTTCGGATCACTGATCGTCGGCGGCGTGGTCGTCTACAGTCTGACGATGTACCTGCGCCTGCACGGCGGCCTGCTGTAACATCAGGCTGCGGTCGACTCTGGAAAATTGCGAAACCGCAAGCGACTCTCAAGGACCGCTTGCGGTTTCGCGATTGTGTCCGCGCAATTCCCCGGGGCTTCACTTGCCCAACGTCACCGCTGCGGGCATCATCACTCATTCCTGATGCGTCCAGTCGCCTGTCGTCAGCAAGGGTTGTGGGTTATGCAGCGCAATGTGATCGCGCGCCTGTCTGTGATGATGTTCCTCGAATTCTTCATCTGGGGAGCCTGGTTCCCCCTGATTTTCGGCTATCTGCCGGAACTCGGTTTCAGCACCGGACAGCAATCGCTCATTCTGGCGACCTTCAATCTGTCCGCCATCGTGGCGATGTTCTTCAGTACGCAGTTTGCCGACCGGAACTTCGCTGCTGAGAAGTTTCTGGCGGTCAGCCATCTGATCGGTGGACTGGCGATGCTCGGTCTGGCGTTCGTGACCGACTACACGACGTTCCTGATCCTGATGCTCGTCCACACGTTGTTTTACGTGCCGACGATTTCCATCACCAATTCCATCGCGTTCGCGAACATTCAGGACGCCCAGAAGGATTTCGGTCCGGTGCGGCTGTGGGGCACCATCGGCTGGATCGCCGCCAGCTGGCCGTTCGTGTTCCTGCTGGCCGACTGGGAGAAAATTCCCGCGTTCGGCAGCGTGCCGTTCACGAACTGGCTGGGAGCCGCCCTGGGCACTGCGAAGTCAGGAAAAGCGATGGTTGAGGCGACCACCTGGACGTTCATCGTCGCTGGCGTGGGTTCGCTGGCCCTGGCCGGATTCAGTCTGCTCCTGCCGCATACTCCGCCGAAGCCTGCGAAAGCCGGGGAAAGCAGTCTCGCCTGGCTGGGTGCGGTAAAGCTGCTGGCGATGCCGTTCATCGCCGTGTTGTTCATTGTGACCTTCTTCGATGCCGCGATTCACCAGTGCTATTTCGTCTGGACCGGCCGCTATCTCGTGGACATCGGCATCCCGGGCAACTGGGTGATGCCCGTCATGAGCGTCGGCCAGCTCGCGGAAATCGGCACGATGGCTGTGCTCGGTTACTTCCTGAAAGCGCTGGGCTGGAAGCGGACGATGATCATCGGCATCCTCGGCCATGCCATCCGTTTCGGAGTGTTTGCGTATGTGCAGGTTCCCTGGGTCGCGGTGGCGATCAACGTGCTGCACGGTGTCTGTTATGCCTTCTTCTTCGCCACCGTCTATATCTTCGTGGACGAGTTCTTCCCGAAAGATGCCCGCTCCAGCGCACAGGGACTGTTCAACCTGCTGATCCTCGGCGTCGGCCCGCTGGTGGGCAACTTCCTTGGGCCGTGGCTGATCGAGCGCTACACGGAGAACGGCGAAATCAACTTCCAGAAGCTGTTCCTTGTGCCGACCTTCACTGCTATCTTCGCCGCCGTGCTGTTGCTGCTTTGCTTCTCACCACCGAAGAAAGAGCCCGAGCCGGAAGCCGTGCCGCTGGGGGCTTCGGAACTGTAGCAGCCGCCGGAAAACGTCCTGTCGAACATCAGCAGGGATCGTCGCAGTCGCTCGTGAGCAATGAGTGATGGCGGCGATCCTGTTGTTTTGTGGGGAACCACATCCGGGTAGCTGCGAGGAGGGCCGTTCACACCGTTCCCTGAGCGGGACTTTGCCACGACTCCGCCTGTTGTCGGGCCAGTGAGATCAACATCACGTCCGGAAGCGGCGAAACTCCCAGCTGTCGCAGCATATTCAGCAATTGAGCGGTCGTGTATTGGGCATGCGTGCAGACGTGCAACAGGATGTCCGCCCGCCGTGTCCCGTGCCGTTTGCCGGCTCCTGAACTGGTGCTGATCCTGTAAACGATTTCGTCGAGGGACGCGTCGGTCAGGGACGCGAGGTACTGGTTCCAGCGCTGGTCGACCTCCTGCCAGCGGATCACCAGTTCGTCCAGAGTCTGGATTGCTCCTGTGCCCGCCTGATTGCCCGGCAACTGGCCCACGACATCACCGGGCAGGAGTGCCGATTCATTTCCGAGCAGGGCTTCCAGCCAGACATATTCTGCGGCCAGCAAATGGGTGAGCGTCTGCCATACGGACCCCTGCCCGATGGCGAACTGCTGTCGCAGTTGTTCTTTCGACAGGGCACGCACAGCCTCCAGCAACCCGCGATTGGACCACATCCGGTGCTGATGGAGACGGCGAATCAGGTCCGCGGCGTGCATGGCCATTCCTTCTTCAGGCAGAACAGGCATCCTCACGACCTTCGGCGAACCAGCAGGGCTGTCGTTGTGTCACGGCGTGGGACAACGCGGCCACGCTTGCGATAACATCGTCGTACGTGATCTGCGCCAGTGACACGGGGGCCGGCAAACTGGTTCAGGTAGTCTCCAGGACCCACGCTGGCAGGTCGCTGATTGAGACGATCGTCTGCTACAGAAAGGGATGCCTTATGACCGGACGACTGCAAAACCGGAAAGCCGTCATCACCGGCGGAAGTGACGGCCTGGGCCTGGCGATTGCTTCGGCGTTCGCAGCCGAGGGCGCCGATCTCTGGCTCGTGGCCCGGGACGCAGTGAAACTGACTGCTGCCGTGGAAGCGTTGCAGACGCAGGGCGTCTCTGCCCGATTCACAGTTGCAGACCTGACCGACCCTGCCGCCGCGGGCGAAACGGGGGCAGAGATCGCCCGGTCCTGGGCCCGGCTGGATGTGCTGGTGAACAATGCCGGCATGGCCCGGTTCACCAGCTTTGCGGAGGTCACCGCCGCAGAGATACAGGCCCAGGTGCAACTCAACCTGCTCACCCCCTACCTGCTGACCCAGAGCCTGCTGCCGCTGCTGGTGGCAGCCGGGGGAAACGTCATCAATATCTCCTCGACCTCGGCACACCGCCTCATCCCTGGCAGGCCGGCTTCCGTCTATGCCATGACCAAGGGCGGACTGAACTCGCTGACGAAAGCGTTGGCGCTGGAACTCGGTCCGCAGGGAGTGCGTGTCAACGCGATTGCCCCGGGCACTGTCCGCACGCCCCTCACGCAAAAGATGCTCGCTGCCTTCTCCGAAGAGCGCAAGGCGGAGTACGACAAGTTCGTCCGGCAGTCGTTTGCTCTGGGCCGCCTGGGGGAACCGGAAGAAGTGGCTCACCTCGCCGTCCATCTCGCCTCGGACGAAGCCCGGTGGACCACCGGTTCCGTCCTGATCATTGACGGCGGACTCAGCACCAATTGAAGAAGTTCGGGAACAGGCCAGCGTCAGACAGATCTGGTTTCCAACATCTTCAGCAACATCTGGAACGTCGCATGGAATCCATTACCTGGTCTGATTTCGAGCGGGTCGAGCTGCGGGCGGGGACGATTGTCTCCGTCGAGGATTTTCCCGCGGCCCGCAAACCTGCCTACCGGATCAAGGTCGACTTCGGACCGGAGATCGGCATCCGGCAGTCCAGCGCGCAGCTCACCACGCTTTACACCAGGGACGAACTGCTCGGGCGGCAAATCATCGGGGTCGTGAATTTCCCGCCCAAACAGATCGGACCGTTTCGCTCGGAGTTCCTCATCACGGGCTTTTATCGGGAGGACGGCGCGGTCGTACTGGCAGTTCCCGATCAGCAGGCTCCCAATGGAGCGAAGCTGGGATAGCAGTGATGTAGGGTGACGCCGACGTCAGGAGGCTCTCCGCAATCACAGAACGACTTACGGTGAGCCTCCTGACGTCGGCGTCACCCTACTCCCAAAAACTGATCTGACCTGGCATAGAACCCCACCCTCAGCGACCTTGCGGCAGCAGGCCCAGCGTTTCAGGGTAGCCGTACATGAGGTTGAAGTTCTGGATCGCGACGCCGGACGCGCCTTTGATCAGGTTGTCCAGACAGGCCAGGATGACGATTCGCCCGCGGACCACGCGGACGGTGATGTCGCAGAAGTTGGTTCCGGCACTATCCTTCGTCGCGGGGATATGGTCCACGATCCGGATGAACGGCTTACCGGCATAGAACTCGCGATAAGCGGCCAGCAGCTCTTCATCAGTCACCGGCCGGGTCGGCTTCGCATAGATCGTGGCCAGAATCCCGCGGTCCATCGGCACCAGATGTGGCGTGAACAGCACTTGCACCGGCTGGCCGGACGCCTGGGACAACACCTGTTCGATTTCCGGCGTATGCCGATGCCGGCCGACGCTGTAGGCCACGAAGCTCTCGTTCACCTCAGGAAAGTGAGACGTCAGCTTCGGACTGCGGCCGGCTCCGGAAACCCCGCTTTTGGCATCAATGATAATGTCGTTCGGTTCCGCCAGCCCGTTGACCAGCAACGGGGCCAGCGCGAGGATCGAGGTGCTGGTGTAGCAGCCGGGATTGGCAATGAAACTGGCCCCGCGAATCTTGTCGGCGAAGAGTTCGGGTAGTCCGTAGATTGACGTCCGAGTGCGTTCCGGATCGGTGTGCGTCAGTCCGTACCATTCCGCATAGACGGCCGGATCATTCAGCCGGTAATCGGCGCTCAGATCGACCACCTTGCAGCCCAGGTTCAGCAGTTCCGGAACCGCTGCCATACTGGCCCCGTGCGGCAGGCAGCCGAAGACGACGTCTGCCCGTTCTGCGATCGCAGCAGCCGCCAGATCCTCGCAATTGACGTCCAGCCGACCGTACAGGCTGGGATGGACCGATTGAATGTGTGGCGAGCCTTCCTGACGCGACGTCAGGGCCGTGATCTGAACTTCAGGGTGGTCCAGCAGGATGCGGATCAGTTCGAGAGCGGTGTAGCCAGAGGCTCCCAGGATCGCGACGCGGGTCATTTTCAGAATCACTCGGTGAGGGTGCGACAGAGATTGAACGACCTGAGAGGTCCACTGCGATGAAGGTTCCGCAGAATCGGACGGAATTCCGGAATCGCTCCTGAATTGTAGCCGGTTCGCAGTGCGGGTGAAGCGCGGGAGCCTTGTGGATATCGTACTGTGACTGAAGAAGTCTCCCCATACGCCTGCTGCGCTTCCTGAAAACCTGTGGAACACCGTATGTCCAGCCGCTTGCGTGATGATGCCGTCCGGATCTGGCGGGCCGGGGTGGCAGCAGTCGATTCCGCGCGACTGGTTGGTACAGCAGTCCGGCGGGACGGACAACAGCTCACGATTGCGGGAGAGACGTTTTCGCTGACCGACATCGATCGGATTGTGGTGGTCGGCGGCGGCAAGGCCGGGGCAGGCATGGCGCTAGGCCTGGAACAGGCCCTGGGTGACGATCTTGTTCGAGAGAAAGTCTCGGGCTGGCTGAACGTGCCTGCTGACTGCGTTCAGCAGTTGCAGGCGATCCGGCTGCATGCCGGACGCCCGGCCGGCGTGAACGAGCCGACCGCGGCAGGCGTGCAGGGGACCGACGAGATTCTTCGCCTGGTCCAGACGCTGACGCCGCGCGATCTGTGCCTGGTGCTGCTGTCCGGCGGCGGCAGCGCCCTGTTGCCGGCCCCGATTCCCGGCATCACACTCGCCGACAAGCAGGCGGTCACACGCGGCCTGATGCACGGCGGCGCCTCGATCGATGAGCTGAACACCGTCCGCAGCTGCTTGTCCCGCTTCAAGAGCGGCGGGCTGCTGCGGCACATGACGGCCGGCCGGTCGATCGCCCTGATCATTTCGGACGTGATCGGCGATCCGCTCTCGATCATCGCTTCGGGACCGACGGTGGATCAGACGCCGGATGCCGCGCGAGCCCTTGAGATCGTGCAGTCGCGTCTCACATCGTCCAGCCTCCCGTCTGCGGTGCTAAAGGCATTGAAATCCCAGGTGGCTCAACCTGTCACGGCAGCGCAGGGAGTGAGCAGCGTGCAGTGCCGGAACGTGATCATCGGCAACAATCAGACAGCGATCGATGCCGCGGCAGTGGCAGCAGCGGCTCTCGGTTATGAAGTAGTGTCCAGCAGCACCAACGAAGCGGGCGTCGCCAAAGAAGTGGGGGCGGAACTCGCCCGGCAGTGCGAGCACTGGCGGCACAAAACTCAGGGGCAACGTGCGGTCTGCATGCTCTCCGGCGGCGAGCCGATCGTGAAACTCGCTCCCTCGCTGAACCCGCGCAAGGGGGGCCGCAATCAGGAACTGGTTCTGGCAGCGGCGCAACAACTCTGGCAGGACGAGCCGGATCAGATCGTCATTCTTTCCGGCGGCACTGATGGTGAGGATGGTCCGACCGACGCCGCCGGCGCGATTTTTGACTTGGAGGTGCGGCAGGCAGCCGCGGTGAAGCATCTGGCTCCGGAGCCATTCCTGGCGACCAATAATTCCTATCCTTTCTTTCAGACGTGCGGGGGCCTGCTGAAGACGGGACCGACTCATACCAATGTGATGGATTTGCGGGTTGTGCTGGTTGGTGCGAGCGTGCCGTCGATCAGGTGAATGTCAGCGTGCAGCATCACGTCTCTCCGGCTGGTGGCAGGCTGGTAAAATCGTTACGTCGGTTGCTGGTGGAGGAAATTGCCTGGAAGAACCAGGGCGGTGATTTCCGCAGAATCAGACCGATCGATCCACGAGCTAGAGTTTCGGTGGGCCAATCTTTTCAGGGACAGCGGCAGGCCGGGATGTCTGCCAGGCTGCGCCCGCAGGTATCCCGGTTTCACAGGTTGGCAACAACGTGCTGTCGGAAGAATTACTATCGCAGCAGACGTCGGTCATCGGTGCCGGACTCGCCGGGTTGATTCTGGTTGCGACCATCGCCGGTTTCTGCGCGGGGGTCTGGTTCGCACCCTGGTTGCAGGAACGGGCGGCGCGCCGGTCCGCACGGCGGGTGCAGCGACTGACTGCGCTGGTGCTGGGGGAACTGGAACGCGCGGCCCGCATGGGGCAGTTCCTGGGAGCCTCGACGACGTCCCCGCTGGAGCCCGGTCACTGGCAACGCCTGGAGCAGGTGCGTCAGCAATTCGGCGATCTCTGGCAGCAACTGGCCTCCCGTCAATCCACGCCGGTTTCCGTGGCCGCCACCGTGATCGAACCCCGGCCGGTCAAAGCGGTCCTGGAATGGAATCGCACACCGATCGAACCGCTGACCCATCTGCCGGACAAGGCCGCGTTTGACGCCAATCTGAAACAAATGCTCCAGACGGCCACGGTCCTGGGACAGACCTGCGGCCTGATGCTGATCCGCATGGACAAGGCCGACCAGCTCATCATGCGCTATGGGCCCACCGCGGCGGCCGCGCTTCAGGAACGGGTGGCTGACGTCATCGTGCAGTCGGCTCGCGACAGCGATCTCGTCTGCCGCGTGAGTGCCGATCTGTTCGGCGTGCTGATGCCCGGAGTCTCGCCGCTGGAAGGTGTGCGGATCGCAGAGACCTTCCGTGCGGCGGTTCGCGATCACTCTTTCCGCTTCGAGGATGATGGCCCCGCCGTGCTGGTCACTGCCAGCTTCGGCTACGCGGCCTGTTTACCGACCGATCCGCCGAATCTGGTCGTGGATCGCGCGGCGGAAGCGCTCGACAAATCCCAGTCCACAGGCCGCAATCAGCTGCATCTGCATGACGGCACCAATCGCGTGCTGTCGCACATCGGGTGAGGCGATCATCAATCAGTCATAAAGCGCGAAGACGCCCACCCTTGGCCAGGGGTGGGCGTCCGGTGTTTCACAGGATCTGCAATCAGCTCACGCCCCGACGCGCAGGTTTTGTGGTTGTTGCGGGACGGCATCGAACAGCTTCGAGATCAGTTCCGCCGATGGCGGTCGCGTGATCAGACTCACGCCGATGCCGCAGATCGCCGAGGCGAGCAGACCCCACAGAATCGGGTCCAGTCCCAGCAGGAAGTAGGGCCGGAATGTACTCGCCAGGCCCATTTTTGAATCCGGACCCAGCACGGACATAACCGTGGCTGCGAAACCGGTCACCTCGTCGGGCTTCAGCGCCAGCGCCCAGTTATGCACCCAGCCGGTCGCGTACAGTCCGAAGTAGAGCGCGAATCCGCCGAGCATCCCGGCCAGCATGCCGGCTTTGGTCGCATTCCGCCAGTAGCAGGCCATCAGCACCGGCGTCACGAACGCTGCGGCACCAGCCGAACCGCTGAAGACCACCAGGGCCTGCAGGAAACTGATCGGTTGCAGGTTGGCCACGATGCCGATGATGCCTACTCCGATCATCGACAGGTTCGTCACCAGCCGCAATTCACGGCCGCCGGCTTGCGGCCGCACAAACCGCACATAAATGTCCTGCACCAGTCCGGAGGCGATCACCAGCACGAAACAGCTCACGGACGCCATGATGGCGCCGAACGGGGCCGCGAGGATCAGCCCGGTCAGGAATGAACCGAACGGCAGGTCGCTGGTGACCTCCAGCGAGATCCGCGGGATGATCTCGTCCGGCTTGTCGATATTTCCCAGAATCGCCCGCGCACAGATGCAGATCACCACCAGGGGGATGTAGATCAGGCAGTTATACAGCGACAGCAGCAGGATCGATTTTCGCATCACCTGACTGCTCTGCGCGGCCATCACCCGGATCAGGCTCGCCGGCGACGCAAAACCCGAGTAGACCCAAACCACGAACATCGAGAACGAGACGCCGATCGGCAGGAAGGCCCGGCCTTCGGCATTGAAGCCGGGGCTGAACATGTAAGCGTCGGGTTGCGCTGGATAGCCTGCGTCGGGATCGGGTGGAGACTCTGCCGCAGCAGTCACCATGCGGTCTGCTGCCCGGAGGCTGGCCTGTTCCAGTCCACCAGCGCGCGGCAACGCCAGAAACAACAGCAGCATCACGCCGAAGACCATCATCACGCTTTGAAACAGGTCGGTCCACACGCTGGCGAGGAAGCCGCCGATCATGGTGTAGCCGACGACCGTCACTGCGAAGACGGCCAGGCCGATCAGGAACTTGTAGTCCACCTGGACATTCGGATCTTCCGCCAGGGAGAACATGCCTTCCCCCGGCCAGGCCAGTTTCATGATCGTGGCGCCGGCCTTGAACTGGGCGACCATCGTGAAGCACATGAAGAACATGATCAGCAGCGAAGCCACCAGACCCACCGACGGACTGGCGAACCGTTCCCGCAGGAGGTCCGGCACTGTCACGGCCCCGGTGCGCCGCGAGATCTGGGCAACACGTTTGCCCACGACGGCAAAGCCGGTTAGCGGAACCACCATGTAGCCGGCGATCCACAGGGCCACGACCCAGCCGTGGGCATACACAAGAGACGGGAAACCCATGAACGTGCCGCCGCTTTGCACCGTAGCAGTGAGCGCGAGCGCCCAGGGCCCGAGCCCGCGGTTACCGAGAAAGAACCCTTCGAGGAACTTGCCGGACTCCATTGCTTTCTGGGCCATCGTGCCCAGCCAGACCGAGGCGGCAATGAATAACAACAGGGCCAGCATCACGCTGTAGCCCGGACCAGTCGATGTTTCCGCCAGCAGCAGGGAAGGCATAGTGAATCCCGAGTCTGATGAACCAGAGAAAGAGAGAGAGGACGCCGACAGTCGGGTCATCAACTTTCATTCACCAGAGTGCTGCCTTCGCTGACACTACTTTCCGGCTCCATCCCCAGGTCTTCGTCGGTGATGTAGAACATGCAGAACCAGGCCGAGAAGATCGTACAGGCCCCCCAGGGAACGATCACGCCCCAGAAGATCCAGTCGGGGAAACCGAGTACGAACGTCAGGCTGTCGAGCGACCGGTCGGTGCCGTACATCCAGCAGTACAGGACGGAATAACCGGTGGCGACCAGCCAGACGAACAAGCAGACAAGGGCTTCACGGCGGGCGGACTTGAGCAACGGATCTTCGTCCGGAACCGGGGCAGGGACATCAGACATCAGCCGGCTTTCAATGACGGTGGGACAGACCGGCTTTCGACATTTGCACGGACCATCCAGCCCTCACGCCTTGAGAACTGCAAAGTCGCAAACAAACGTCGAAATCCCGGGAAACCAGACACAGAATCAGAACACACCGAGCGGCTTGCGGAGTGAGCGACCGTCAGGAGATCCGTCGCATGACGGCCAGGCAGGAAGTTACGGACTATCAGGGTTGGCAGCAGGAGTTGTCAGCGGACTTTGATTTTTCGGTCAGGGAGGGCGAACCTCCGGTCAGAGAGTGTCGTCCTGCTTCTGTTCGGACCAGAGCAGTTTGACAAAACAGTACAGGGTGCAGCCGATGATGATCGACCAGGCGATCCCCATGAAGGTCCAGGCCATCTGTGTCATTCGGGGGGGATCTCCTGCAGTTTGCGACGACGTGACCAGGCGACGTTCACCAGGGCGGCCAGACCGAGGAAAGCAGCGACCATCACGCCCCGATCGGCGGTGCGCATGAATTTCAGCTGGGAATTGAATTGCTGCTGCTCGACGGTCGCGTCCGCTGGCAGCGGCAAGTCCTTGTGCAGCAACTTGCCGATCATGCTGCCCGATGAAAACTCCCACGCGGGAACCGGAGCTCCGTCCGATGTTCCCGTGATGTAGGTCTTCCAGCCGGCAGCCGGTTCGAAGATGTAGGCGGTCAGAATCACGATCAGGAATGTCGGTGTGACATATTGCATGATGTAGTAGAACAGTCGGGGCACTTTCAGTTCACCGCCCCGGTTCATCTCTTCCCAGCCCCGCGACATCCCGTAAACCCAGCAGAATAACACCGATTCCGCGACCGCCATCACCACCAGCGTGAATGTGCCGGCCCAGAAGTCGAATTCATCGAAGAAGCTGGCGGTATGCAGGGCTGCCACCGGAATCGCGAGCGGCAGCAGCATGGCTCCGAAGGCGAGGGCGCTCTGCTTGCGCGTGAACTGGAATTCGTCCTGCAGGAAGGCCAGCATCGGCTGTCCCATCGCCAGCGAACTGGTGATGGCTGCGAAGAACAGCAGGCCGAACCACAGGAAGCCGGCGACAGGAGCAAAGTTGCCCCAGTTATTGAACAGGGTGGGGAACGTAAGGAAGCCCAGTCCGAACCCGGAGCCGCCTTTCACGATTCCCTGAACGGTTTCCAGTCCGAGGTAGGCAACTGCGATCGGAATCAGAATCGTACCGCCCAACACCACTTCCACGAATTCGTTGGTGAAGGCGCTGGTCGTGCCATTCAGCGTGATGTCGTCATTCTTGCGGACATACGACGCATAACACTGCATCGAGCCCATGCCGATCGAAATCGTAAAGAAAATCTGTCCGGCGGCTGCCAGCCAGATCGACGGGTTCGTCAGCGAATCAAACTTCGGCTCCCAGACAAAATTCAGCCCGACGAACGGACTCGTGACGGCTTCGGCATCAGTTTGCGGATCGATCATCAATCCACGAATTGCGAGGATGGTGGCGAAGATCAGCAGGATCGGCATGCCGATCTTCGAGACAATCTCGATCCCCTTCGCCAGACCCCGCGACAGAATGAAGACATTGATGCCGATGCACAGCGCGAACAGTGCCATGCCGTATCCGCTGGCCGCGATGATGTGGTTGTCCTTCTGGCCGGTCAGCGATGCGAAGAAGTCGGCCGGCAAGGTATCCTTGAAGCCGCCGATCAGCGAATACCCCGCATATGCCAGGCACCAGGTTTCGATATACAGATAAAACGCGGCGATAATCAGGCAATTCCAGAGGCCAAACACCCCCAGATATTTCCAGAACGGGCGTTTGCCCATCACATCAAAAGCGCCGGGCGTGGAGTGGTGGCCGTACTTGCCGCCGAGTCTGCCGATCGTCCATTCGATCCAGACCAGCGGCAGACCGACAATCAGCAGGGCCACGAAGTAGGGAATCAGGAAGGCGCCGCCGCCGTTCTGGGCTGCCTGGGCCGGGAAGCGAAGAAAGTTTCCCAGTCCGACCGCGTTGCCGGCCATTGCCAGCACCAACCCGACTCGCGAACCCCAGCGTTCTCCGCCGCTCTTCTGCTCTGCGCTCATGCAGGCTCCCGCTCTCGCATCATTGCGTGTGGCTTGAGGAACTCACCTGTCCTGTTACGTCTTTCCCGGCGACTGCCACGGTGGCTGTTGTCGTCACTGTCGCCCGTCGTGATCGTTGTCTGCCGGCGACCGCTCTGGCGTGTGAACTCAGGCTGTCGGTACATCGCTGGCCGGAGTTTTCTTCCAGAGCAGTTTTGACATGACGAAGACCAGCCCCAGCAGGACGGCGAGCGCGATCAGTCCTATCGTGATGGTGGTCTTGTACTGATCCCAGAGTTGGAGTGCCTTGTCTCCCAGCCAGTATCCGGTGAGTGTCAGAATCGAAACCCAGAGACCGGCTCCGACACTCGTCCACAAACAAAATCGAAACAGATTCATCCGGGCCAGTCCGGCCGGAATACTGATCAGCTGACGAATTGCCGGCAACAGTCGACAGACAAACGTGGCCAGTTCGCCATGTTTCTCCCACACCTTTTCCGCCCGCTGCAATTGCTCCAGCGGTACAAAAAAGTAGCGGCCATAGCGTTCCAGGAAGGTTCGACCGACAGCAATTGCCAGCGTGTAATTGATCAATGCTCCTGCGAGACTGCCCGCGGTGCCCGCAAAAATTGCGGCGAACACATTCATCTTGCCCTGATGCGCCAGCACGACGGCGGGCAACATCACGATTTCACTGGGAAACGGAATGAAGGAACTCTCGATCGTCATCAGGACAAAAATGCCCCAATAGCCCGAGGATTCCAGCGTCCCGACCCAGGCCATCACCAGGGTCTCAATCCATTCGGTCAACTGTCCCACACGAATCCCTCCGTGATTGTCGATCGAATCGCGTTTGCTGAACTCCGGTTTCTGCAAACGGATTCCTGCAATCCGTTACCGGATCGCTACGGCATGGTATTCATCAATCGCACCAGATGCGAGCGAGATGGCCGGATTTGACAGGCTTCGGCCGCAGTTTTTCCGGAGGCAGGAAACAAGGAGAGCCTCCTTCAGCGGACTGTCGGCGATCTGCTGCCGGAGGTTGATGATGACCAGGGCAATCCCAGGCCAGTCGCAGACTTTGGAGATGACCTGCAGACGCGATTGATGCTGTCTGGAAACAGACGTGGCGTCGTCAGAAAGCCGGATCAGGCCAGAAACCTGAAACTGCCACCTGCGACGCCATCGCGATCAGATCGTTGACAGGATTTTCACCGTCACCGGGTTTTTACGGTGACGGAACCCCTGTTCGACCTTTGCAGATTACTGTCGGACGATCCGGGCATCGGCCGGAGCAGCAGACCATTCCCGGTCGGCCTTCTTCTTCGGGGTGCGAGCGAGCGCGGGTGAGCCGAAGCTGCCGCGGATGGCCATCCGCGAGCGGGCGATCACCGGGCTGGTGGTGGTGATCAGATCCAGCGGCGGACCGGAGACCGGGGATTTCAACTGGGCCGGTTGTCCATCCAGCGGTTCCCGCTCGGCTTCCACCGGTTGCGAGGCTTCCGGAGCCGGGGCCGTTTCGGGCAGCACGGACGGAGTTTCCGCGGGCGTGGTCGGTTCTTCGGCGTTCGGCAATTCGACCCGCCCCGCACTGAAACCGCCCGTGCCGGGATTCGCGGGATCGATGGGAGCCCCGAACGGATCTTCGGTGGCCGGCGTCCGCGAGGGCAGGGGACGGCTGCGGAAGCCGTCTTCACCCGGAGGGGTGTCCATCGGCGGCAGAGACCGGTCAGTTCCGGTGGGAGCCGGTGTGCGGGACGGCGCGGGAGCCGGGGACCGGGAAGGCGGCGCTTCCGGGGGCCGGGCGCTGTTAAACGGATCGCTGTCCGTGCCCATCGGTTCCGACGTCATGGGATTGGTTCCCATCGGATTTGGAGCCCGTGTCGGCGGTTCGTAGCGGGGAGCGTCGGTGTCTTCAAAGGTCCGGCGCGGCGGAGGTGGTGACGACGGCCGCGGAGCTTCCGGCGGAGTCCGGGGACGCACCGGTTCCGCGGGCAGGTTCGGATCGGGAATCGGGTTCGTGGCATCCGGAGCCGTATTCAGATTGCAGTTTCCACTCGCACAATTCCCGTTGGCACATCCCCCGGCACAGCTGCCGTCGGCACAGCCATATCCACAGTTGCCGCAGGAACTGCACCCGCAGGAGTCGCACCCGCAACCGCCGGCGTAATTCGACTGACAGGAACTGCAGCCGCCGGTCCCGCACGAGTTGCAACCAG
>VFQN01003774.1_pt1 | contig 20963 bp, 39 predicted proteins | sample 3512371 | NCBI WGS metagenome assembly VFQN01 (sample SAMN10412370, study PRJNA504923) | tailings metagenome | isolation source: Replicate 2 from Balatoc abandoned mine | place: Philippines: Itogon, Benguet | collected 2017-08-28
GGGGGGGGGGGGGGGGGGGGGGGGGGGGGGGGGGGGGGGGGGGGGGGTTGGAGCAGGCGTGGGATGTCAGTGCTAGGGCTTCTGTGCTTGCAGCTATGAATGCCACTGCGGGGACAGGTGGGTGGTGGGGTAATGGTGGGGTAATGGTGGGGTAATGGCAGGGTGGGGTTGTGGTCAGGTTGAGGGTGGGGCGGGACAGGGGCGATGGGGCCAGGGCGGGGTGGGGTTGCGGTTGCTTCTGCGCCTGCGGCTACTAATGCCACCGCGGGGACGGTTGGGTGGTTGTGTTGCAAATGCAGTGCGGGATGCATGATAGGGGCCGCATGAGTTGGGGCCCGGGATATAGGAAGAGGGATGGGAGGGGGCAGAGATGGTGGGCGGAAGGCGGTTGTTGGGGCAGGAGTGGGGCAGGAAAAGCTCATGTTAGGGTACTCAATGAAGCAGCAGATTCTCTAGTTTCCCAGGTACTCATGTGCTGCACATCATGTAATGCACGCAGTACGAAACCTTGGCGGGTATTTCCTGTAAGCCAAACGGCTCTGGCTGGTGTTTTGCAGGTGCCGCTTTGCGCACGAACGCCCCTGGCGCATGGCAGCGATGGGCGGAGAGGGCTGGCATGTGCTCCCTGTTTTGATCCATACCGTACATCCACCTTCACACGTGCACAATCTTCTTACCGTATACCCACATGGTGCTTCTGGCTGCCAAATGACGCTCCTGTCCATCCTTACAGGTGCCGCTTTGCGCACGACCCCGACGCAAGGCAGCGATGGGCGGAGAGGGCCAGCAGGGGCGGCGGCGGCGGCGGCAGGGGCGGTGATGGCAGCGGCAGGGGCAGGGGGCGCGGGTACGGCAGCGGCGGCGGCCGTACGGGTGCGGGCGGGTACGACTATGCAGCGGAATTCATCATCGGACGTGTCCGTGAGTGGGGAGGGAAACTGCCACACACCTGTATGGCAGACAACACTGCATACATGAGTTTGGTCCAGTCTAAGATGATATGATCCAAGTATGATGAAATGATGCATGTATGATTTGTTCCCATAGGGCCTGCGTGCGATTTGGGGAGGGCTGGTTTGAGTAAGCCCTGTCAAATCATATAAGCGTGGCGTACAACAACATGGGGACACATGGTTGATGACAAGTGCCCAGCAATCTAAAGGTTACACGGTGAGCGCAGGACCCCTGCAAGCACCCCTGCGTTTGACTCACCAGAACCAGCAGCCCATCTGCGCCCCCTCGAACCGGAACTGCACCATGCAGTACACCACGAAGCAGTAGAGCAGCGACACGTCGTGCGTTGGCTAGGGCTCTTCTACAGGGGGCTGGGGAAGGTTTGTGTGCATACGGATTGTGTATTAGCACGTGGGTGCAGGAATGTGGTGGTCTATGGGACTATGACATGTGTGCTGCTGTGGGCGGTGTGCGGGGACTGGGGGGAGCCGCAGGGGGCCGGGGGCTGGGTGTGTGGGCAAGGTGTGTATTAGCACGTGGGTGCAGGAATGAGGTGGTCCAGGGCATGCAGGCGGGCATGTGGGTGGTGTGCGTGGACTGGGGGAGGCTGCAGGGGGCAAAGGGACGGGCGTGTGGGCAAGGTGTGTATTAGCACGTGGGTGCAGGATTCTGGTGGTCCATGGCACACGCGCTGTCATGGGCGGTGTGCGGGGACTGGGGGCAGCTGCCGGGAACAGGGTAGGGGGCCTTCTTCCCTCGGGCCCCCTCTCCACAGGCTGACCGTTTCCGGTCCAGTTACGTCGCCGCTCCGCGGTTTACTCCACCCTACCCGCCCCCTGTCCTCTGTTTTTCCCTTGCGTTTTACTGGTACTTTGCTCCCCCTCCCCTCCTGCTCCCCTTGCCATTTTTATTTCTTTTCCGCAGTGGCGAAGGAGGCGGGACTTCTCGACAGGTGCGTAGCGGATGCGGATGCGGCGCGGGATGTAGGATGTAGGCGAAATGAGCCTGATACAGTTGCAGGCAGACAGGATTAGGGGGCAGGGTGTGGCGAGGCAAGGCGGCAGAGTGGCAGGTCGGTGACAGTGATCGCTGTCGCTGATTCTGTGGTGCTGAGGTATGTAGCTGGACAGGTAGTGGGTTAAGGTGCGTTAGCAGCATGGCAAGATGTAAAGTGTAAAGTATGACTCTGCCGTTGCCGTACCGTGTTGGTTGCCGTCTATGCTTACCTGAGCGTGTGCGGCTTGGAACGGGGTTGTGCGCTAGCTATGGCCCCCATGCCCCATGGAGTCCTGCAACACAAACCCCCCCTGCCCCTTTCCGCGCTCTGCTCATCCTCAACTTTTCATAACGTCACATCTGACGTCACATCGTCCCCTCGCCCTGCCGTACAGTGACGGGTACGGCAGCGACGCCACGTAGAAGGACGCAACCCCCTCAAACGCGAACCCACATGCGCCCTGCCGCCCTCTGCTCCCCTCACCGCCCCCGTCTGCCTACGGTCCCCCTCTCTTCTGCTCCACAATTTCGCCTCTCCTCCCGCCCTTTTCCCTTCGTACAACAGTGTCCCATGACCCCCCTCTGCAAATCGCAATCCAACCCCGCCCGCTCTTCTGCCGTACAGACAGGACCGGAATGACGCATAAGCGCCCTGTTTTCGACCATAATCACTCTCCAGTAGCGCAAAATGTTGCACCGGGGTATGTGCTCAACTGCATTACCTTTTCAAAACGCCTCAATAGGGATTTTTGTTCCCTCGCCCTGCCGTACAGTGACGGGTACGGCAGCGACGCGACGTACGAGGACGAGCTGGACGAGCGGATGGGCAACATGGGCTTCACGCGGGACGAGGTACGTACGGCGTACGGCGTACGGCACAGGGTGTACGGGCGGGGAGGCTGGGTGGCGGTTGGGCGCGGCCTTGGGCCGTCGGCATGGTAGGGTTGGCGTGCGGTTGGCGTGCGGCACACGGCGTACGGCACACGGTGTACGGGCGGGGAGGCGGGGTGGCGGTTGGGCACGTCTGTCGTTGCGGCGGCGGTGGGCTACAGTTGGTTTCGGGAGCGGCTCGGGTTGGCTTTGCTTTTGGTTGCGTTACAGGGGGTTACACCTGCGTGACATTACTATAAATAGTTCTCTCGGGTGGGCTTCGCTTTGGCTGGAGAGAGCTGTACAGTGCGCACCGTCCTGGCGGGGAACGGAGTAGGGAGGAGCAGCAGGACAGGGGAAGGTCATGGAAGCAAGGTCATGGCTGGAGGGGTGAGGGACGGTAGCAATAGGATGGGCTGCGTATACACATGCCCCCAGATGGACGAGCCAGTACGCCAGGGTGTCAAGGCGTGGGACCTTGCACCACATCACTGCCATCCCGTTAACCCACACTCCCCTACCCTTAATACACACCCCCGACCCTTAATACACATGCCCACGAATGGACGAGCTGCTACGCCAGGGTGTCAAGGCGTGGGGCACGGCACCTCAGCCCGCCTGCTCCCACCTAGGAGATCGATCTATCCCATTCCCGTATACGCGCTACACACCCCTTCATTAATACGCTTTGTGTACTTGCTTGTCCGTCTGCTTGTCAATGCACTTCCTCTTCACGTACAGGAACCATCGTGTCCGTGCATGCGTGACGCCTCACACGGTTTGCTCGCGTTCGTTTCACGCGTTCCCTCGTCAATACACATGTCCCAGAAGCCGAGCTGCTGCGTCATGGCTTAAAGCCGTGGGACCTTGCACCACAGCGTTATCTACCGCAATAATAAGCCACATCCCCTGTCCCTTAATACACATGCCCCCAGATGGACGAGCGGCTGTGCCAGGGCGTCAAGCCATGGACACCATACTGCAGCATTACCATCCCGTTAACCTACGCCCCGCAACCCTCTTTACGGTACACCCCCCCTTAACCCGTAATACACATGCCCTCAGATGGACGAGCTGCTGTGCCAGGGCGTCAAGCCGTGGGACGAGGACGCGTGGGACGTCCTGGCCGCGCTGCACGACTACGACTGAGCAAGGAGGGCCCCAGAGGTCTCCCTTGCCTCCAATGGGGCTCCCCTGCTGCATGGGGAGGCTTGTGGGACGTGCTGGCCGCGCTGCATGACTACGATCGAGCGGCAGGGGAGGTCTCCAGGGATCTCCCCTGCCTCCAGCAGGGGTCTCCCTGGGCTGCGAAACCTGATGCACGGTCGGGGACTGGAGCAGTAAGCGAGGCTCCTCTGTTGCAAGGATCTTTCATCCACGCTGCTAGGGGACTCCCCTGCTGCATTGGCACGTGGCAACATTGCGCGTGGGTAACCTCAACCCGTGCATATGGCACGTGGCGGGGAGCGGCGCGTCGCGTGGGAGGGGTTAACACGTTGCATAGGTCGGACTGGAAACGAAAGCGGAAGGGGGGCATGCGGCGTTCACGTGTTGCAGCTGTAGAGGCGACAGGGAGGAGGCGGCAGGCACACGCTGGGGCCCGCTCGCCTGGCGGTCGGGAGCATACGTATAGCAAGGTGCGGCAACGTACAGTTAACGGCTTGGTCGGGGCGTTTAGCGTTTAGGGTTCCTGTTGAGTGGGGGTTTGGTGGCGCACACGGGTTGCAACCGTAGAGGCGGCGGCGAGCGGGCGCAGGACTGGAGGCAGAGGCAGAGAGAAAATAAACAAAGCACTCGTAACACAAGGAGGAGCTGGGGGGCCGTCGGACCTGCATCGCTTATGGTGGAGCGTTGCGCAAAGGTACTGACGCAATGAGGCACGGGCAGTGCCCTGTTTCTCTTTAGCTGTCTTGTGTGTGGCAGGGTTGGAGGCAGAAGCTGCTGGCCGTTTGCCTTGCGGTCGGGAGGATAGGGCACGGCGACGTATCGGTTGACTCAGGACTGGGTCAGAGAATCTGCTGAGGGCCGGCTGGACCGAGTTGCACAGAGGGACTGACACAGTGAGGCATGGGCGTTGCCCTGTTACCCCATAGCTACGTTATGTAGGCCGCATTGGAGGCAGGGGCTGGGGGCCATTCGAGCGGTAGGGAGCAGATCTGAAGGTGCGACAACGTACAGTTGACGGTTAGGTGACGGGGCATCCGTTAGTTGCGGGGCGGTCGGACGGAGGGACGGGCTGCAGGCGATTGCGGTGTTGTGCTGGTCAGGGGGTTCTTGGTGTTTGGTCGAGGGGTTGGTTGACTGTTTGGTAATCGGTTGAAATAGCTTGTTGACTGTTGGCGGCTTTTGGTTGGAGGAATGAGTTGGGGGAGCCTACCGAGGGGCGGTCGGCGTATATGTGCTTTCCGCTGTGTTGGGGGCAGGTTGTGCAAGCAGGAGGTAGGTAGGGGGGGGGGAGAAGAAAGCAGTGGGGGGGGGCGCACGACACCCCAGGGGGTTAGCGGAACAGGGCACAGGCGACCGCATGTTGTGGGACAGGATGCGGTGAGGGGATATACAACGCATTCATTTAGACTGGCCAGCATACAGAGCATGTACCAGAGAGCAATTTTAAGAGGACTAGACCGCGACAGCATGTGTGGCAGGGTGTGGCAGGACGCAGGGTCGGTGGGCCGGGGGAGAGAGAGCGTGCGCAAGATGCGAAAGGTAAAAGGTTGCCGAGTTTTGTGGCTGGACGTAGTACGGTATAGCGGTCACAGGCATGCATGTGTACCGTCTGCAGGACACGTGCCTGCCTGTTGTGTTGCCCGTTGGCCCTGCTGGGTCTATCTTGTTTGAGCATGGCTGAGCGGACTGAGGGGAAGGGGTGACTGACCTTGGATACCCGAGCGCGCGAGGATACCTTGCGCACAACGGGGCTTCAAGACGACAGATAGGGCCAGAGCACGCATGTTAACTCTCACGTTTCCCAGATCGGTGCAGGTACAAAGGTCGGTTGGGCTTGCATGCGGGACAGCGCATGTGTCGTACCCTTGCGTGCACCTTTGCATCGATGTAAGGATGCTGTTGCGGGAACCGGGGTGCATAACCCGTACACATACACGATCAGCTTTCGTTCGACTGGCCGGTATGCAAGATCAGTTGTTACAAAGTGCACCTTTGCGTGTGTGGCTGCATGCAGGCGTGGTACTGGTACCAAAAAACATGGCCGTTGGGGCGAGGTTGCAGTTCTGATTTCCCGGCTTGTAGCTAGCGGCTTGCTGCATGTTACATGCAGCTGCTTGCCCATATTGCCAATAAGGAGATGCATGGCTGGCCGTGCGAGGCTGGGGGGGGGGGTCGGGGGCGGGGAAGGGAGGTCATGGGCGGGGGTGGTGGAAGGCAGGGGCCGTTGCCGCTGTGCTAATAAGTGGGTAAGGAAACGAATACAGGACTCACCAGGACTCACGAATACAGGACTCACACGCACGGTGACGCAGCAGGCACGCACGTGCCGGGGAAGCAGGTCAGTACAGGGGTTTGACTCGGTTATGAGCACGGCGCCGCGGCAGCTGGTTTCTCCCTGCTCCAACCCACTCCCGCCCTTAAATATGCTAAAAATAAACAAGTTTTAAAATAAAACTTGGGTTAACTAACAATCTATTGGCTTTTTAGTTACCGCCACGTTCTGTCAGCAGTGCCGGCAGCAGAATGCGGTGTGCAGCAGTGGACGCTGTCCGCTGCGCCAGGGGAACAGCCCGCAAAGAAGCAAAATGCTCGGCAGTGTCCGCTGTGTATATTGGACTGCATGCGTCCTGGTCCAAGACCAGTTCCTTGGCATTTTACACCTTACATGCAGCCAGTGAATTGTTGTTGAGGGAGCAGTACCACACACTAGCTACCGGTATGTACCGGTATATATGTAGGTGGCTCACATACACGCAAATGCTCAGCTGCAAACATGAATGGCGGTGATGGCAAAAAACACAGTTACGCTGGCCTCAAGCAAGTGTTGTCAGGGACTCCGTCCAGACTTAGCCCACATACAGTGCAGTGGTGCTGAGTCACTCAATTGATGTCCTCTCCCTGATGGAGCGACCCTCCACCCCACATCAAGCCGTCAAGATACATGTGCTTACATGGAGTACCAGCTGCACTGCCTACCACCTACACGAGGGGCAGTGTGGGGCAGCACCTCTCCCTCTTGTCCTTGACGGTAAACACACACTCCCCGTTCAGGCAGAACTGTGCAGCGGTGCTGAAAGGCCCCTTGCGCTTCAGCTGGATGCACACGGTCGGGCTGGAGCCTCCACTGTTGCCACCGCCCCTGCCATCCTTCTTCTCTGCTCCTTGTTGTTGTTGCTCAGCAGTGAGCGTCGCTGCTCTGCCGCACTGCCCTCACCAAGGGCCCAGGTAGTGGCATCAAGGGACATGATGCCGTACTCCTCACCCTTGTAGCTGTCGGTCCAGAAGGCAGGCTGTGCGGCAGCACCGTTGACGGTTGTGCTGTTGATACCGGTAGCGCCAAGTGAGGCACACCAGGCACACACAGGGTCTGCGGGCGGGAGTGGGCGCCAGGATCCGTCTGTCTGAGTGTGAGTTGCCGGGTGTAGCACGCAGGACGCGGTGAGGGGAGGGTATGTACCGGTACCCCAGCATGTACTCCTGCTCCTGTGCTCCTGCTGGTGGCTCGTGTGCAACTGGTCGTGACGCCTTGCGCAACCGGTCTTCAACTTCCTACCTTGTGAACTTTAACAGGTACGTTGGGGCCCCGTTGTAGGACTGGACCATCTCTTGCTGGGACCATACCATCGACGGTTCACGTGTGCGCCCGTAACACTGTCGACGTGTGCAGCAAGATATCTCCTCCCATGTGCTTGCGCACGGCCCGCCAACCGCCCAAAGCCCCCAACAGCCACGAACACCCCTAAGCAGCATTTTGACAATTTATGTTACATTCCAGGTGGTGTGGCCACACGATCCTTACTGGTCCCGACCACACCTATCAGGAATTATTATCATGTAGCGTTGCGCCGCTGCTGTACAGCAACAAGGAAACGTCCAACCTCAACGTGAGTCAAGCGCTCGAGCCAATCCAACGACAGCACCCAACGCACAGACGCACCACCGACCACCGCACCACCACCGCCGCACCACTGACCCACGCACACAGGTGGGCACTACCGGGCAGCGTCCGGTGTGGTGGGCACCATGTAGCAGGGCCGGGATGCGCATAGGCACACACGCCTGCACATGGCCTTACCAGGCCTTACATCACCGGTAGCCGTGTCCCGCCACAGAGCTCTGCACCTCGCCGCCTTTTGCCCTGCACTGCCAATACTGCCGCGTGGCAGGGAGCTCAACCTCAGCGCCCGCCTTGCCCCGCCCCCGCCACCACGCCGCCTACAGCCCCCGCGGCCCCAGCCCCAGCCCCAGCCCCGAAGTCCCTCAGCACGTCCCACTTCCACGCCACCGCCCCCGTGTCGCTGTCCGGCGGCGGCCGCAGCAGGCGGGTCAGCTCAGCCACCACCGCCGCAGGGCCCTCCACTGGCACAGGGTGGGCGGCGATGTACGACGCAGCCTCCTGCCGTACGGTGCGGGATAGGGGGGCACGGTCACAGTGCATGCATCAGGATGCCGTATTGTGCGCACATGGTGGGTGCAAAGCCATACTCGGGAGAGATCAGGAGTGCCAAGGAGCCCAAGCCGGTGTGGCATAGCATCGTGTGACACAGCGCCTTATGCAGCAGGTATCATCATGTGCGGTACGGCGTGGTGTGGTGGGGCACAGCGTCGGCACAGAGTCAGCAAAACGCACGCCCCTCGCTCCCCTTACCTGGTACGCCGCCTGCCAGTCCGCCACCGCCCGCTGCAGCTCCCTCGCCGCGCCCTCGCCGCCCTGCCCCCTGTCAGCGCCACCGCCGCCCCCTCCGCCTCCTCCTCCCCCCAGCAGCACCAGCAGCTCGCCCAGCTGCGCCGCCTCCTCCAGCGCCGAGGCCCGGGGCGCCAGGCCATGGATGTGCGACACCAGGCTGGCCTCCTCCAGGGGAGACCCCGGACGGATCTTGGCGCCGGCGGACCTGTACGGCAGGTGGGAGGGAAGGTGGCGGTTGGATGAGGGAGTGTTGCGGTTGACGAGGCAGGGCGCCAGGACGTGCGGTGGATACGGGACACCAGGCTGGCCTCCTGCGGTTGGACCTCGGTGCGAGCGGACCTGTACGGCGTTTCTGATGTAGGGACCCCATGTCACAGAGCGGGACCGGGGCGGGCTCGTCACAAGAAGCAAGACGGCGACTGTCTTCCTGGGTTGGTGAGCCCATGGCGTACTGTGAGAGATTAATCGAGACTGTAATACATGCTTGCGCTCCCACCTGGCCTTCTTGGCCCCTGGCCCCCGGTGCGCCTTGCGCCCTCCCACGGTGGACGGTGCGCGGGAGGTGGCGGAGGCGGAGGAGCCGCCCACAGCCGTGCTGGCGCGGCCGTCGCCCTGCCGTGCGATACGAGGGAACAACGCAAGCACACAGTTGATAAAGAACAGCGTGCTTGCTTGAAAGAGCATTTGCGTCAGCATGCCAGGGCGGGGGAACCGGCGGCAACCTGCGCTTTGCCGATGTTGCGCTGTGTTGAGGTGCACTGGGCTGGGGGAGGGGCCGTGGCCGCGGGGGCGGCTGCGTGGGGGCATGGGTGGCCTAGGCGCTGTTCAGTTACAGAACGCGTTGAGCGAGCAGCCACCTGGTCGCGACGTCCGGCGTTGCAACGCGTGATGCGCTGCCGTGCTGCGATGTGCGGGCTGTACGCCACAGACTGGACCACCACAGCACCTCCCCGGCCGGGTGCTGCGTGCAGGCGCTGAGGAATGGCCGCCCAACGGGCTTTGTAGGCAGCTGCCAGTCGGCCTTTTGTGCCTGCCGCACTGCTTCAATCTGCTACCTACGTGCACGCCCTTTACGGCTAGACACGCCGCCAGCCCGGCTGCACTTACGGGAGCTACGCACAAGTAAGTGATACACTGGGGCACCGGCCGCCCACCTGCGTGTATGCGCTGAGGCCGCTCACGAGGGACACCACGTCAGACTGCAGGTCGTCGGGCACGCCGGCAGCTGCCCCATCGTCGTCTGCGGGGGGAGAAAACGTAGGGCCGACGTGCTGAAGGGGGGGTGTGGCGCTGATTGGTCACGCCGGCCTCCGCCGTGTGCAGCCTAGCCAATGCACGTGTGCATGCATCCAAGGCGAAAAGGGCGGCAGGCACTGGTGGCCGCTTAGGCTGCATGCGCGCGTCCTACCAAACGCTGTGGGATAACGCTTGAGGCCTTAGACAGAGGGGGAGGTAGCGCGGCACGTCCGCACGGGTATCACGCTTATTGCGGCAACAGTGAGGCACGAGGCAGGGACCAGGTACCCATGGTGTTTAGCTTCAACGCTTCAACACACACGACACACCCCCGACCCTCCGTCCTCACCCGCCGCCGCCACCGCCTCCGCCAGCGCCAGCCTCCTCGCCCGCACCTCCGCCAGCCGCGCGCCGTACTTGCGTATGCGGCCCGCCGCCTCCGCCGCCTCGCCCGCCACCGTACGGCCCGCCTCCGCCGCCGCCGGGCCCACCACCGTGTCCACTAGGTCGGGCCGCTGGTGGGCGTACGACACGCGTACGGCCTCGCGCCACTGCCTGGTGGGCGGGCGTGAATGGGCAGGGGTTGAGGGATTCAGGCTCGTCAAGTGTACGGGAAATGTGGTAGTATAACCCGTGGCTTCGGGAGCAGCCTTGACTGGGGCTCGGAGCTCCGTACGCGGAAAGTCCTGGAAAGTGAGGAAGCACCTGACGCTTCGTGGCTTGCACTGGTCTTGCACCAAAAGCCTCCGCTCACTCTGCATCGTCCCCCCAGCGCGGGAGCCTTGCCAGCCCAGGTATGCCCCTCCTTGAAATAGCAGGTCAGCTGCACCAATGGCGTGGGGCCACTATGGCGGACGGTCCTATGTTCCGACCCTTCCACTGCCCATGCTATTCCGACAGCTTCCCTGCACCATTGCGCTCCGGTCCGCTGCAGGCGCAGCTTCCCCGTACCTGAACAATTCACCACCCGCACCAAGGAACCTAGGAACCCAAATTACAACTGTCCTTCACGGTCCCAACTGCACCCCGGCACCCGTGCATACTGCCTGCAGACAACTCACTTGGCCTCCACGTACGTCCGTACAGCGTTGTCCACGTCGTTGAGGTACGACAGCAGTACGGCAGCCGCGTCCGCCGCCTGCCCGCTGCCCGCCAGCTCATCCGCCACCTCCGCCGCCAGCGTCTGCACGCCGTACTCGTCGTACCCCAGCCGTCCCGCCAGTACAAACACCATGCGCCACTTGCCCGCGGTACGGTACGCCCGCATCGCCCGCTCGTACTGCCCCGCCGCCACGTACGACAGCGCCGCGTCCTCGTACTTCTTGCCCGCCTCGAGCTGCTCGCCGTACGCCTCGAGTACGGCAGGCCGCCGCACCGGGTCGTTGTCGTACAGCACGAGCATGTGCCGTATGAGGCCGTGCTCCTTCGCGATGGCCATCACGGTGTCAAAGTGCTCCGGGCCCGCCTCCACGAGGTGAGTCATGGCGGCGGCGTGGCGGCGCAGGTGGCGGGCGATGGCGGCGCGCTGCAGGGCGGGCGGCGAGATGGCCGAGAAGCGAGCAAGCTCGCCCAGCGCCTCGCCCGGGTCCTTCTGGCTGTGCGCCACTACCATGTACGACAGCGGCATGTCGTACATGCCCAGTGCCGTACGGTACAGCTCGTCCGTGTCGACGTACAGCAGCAGGTGCTTGAGCGCCTTGTCGGCGGGGGAGGAGTGCGGACCGGGGGCGGCGGCGGCGCTGGGGGCCGTGCCGTTGGATGCTGCTGCGGGGACTGCACCCGTGCCGCCCCCCTGCTGCTGCTGCTGCTGCTGCTGCTGCTGCTGCTGCCCCCTGAGCTCGCGCTCCTTGGCCTCCCGGATGGCCCGCATGGCGTCCTCCAGCTGGGGAGGGGAGGAGCTGCGAGGAGGGGAGGGCAGGTGCATAGCAGGAGCGGAGGGGTTGGGGTTTTGTAACCTGGTTTGGTCTACCAGCGGTGAAGGGACGCGCAGGGGCCACACTGCCACAGGAGCAAAGCAGCGGGACACTGCAAGTGCAGCATCATATCCGTGTACGTTGCAGCGCATGGTAGGGACACACAAGGCGGTAGCTCGGGGTACAGCGCGCACAGGGGTTTGTCCAGTGCCCTTGTCCATGGATCGGACAGGTGCCCCCAGTGACACCAAGAAAGCGGGCTATGTCCAGCTGCCAACGGTATGCCACAGCCCAGCATCCCGGCACCCACACCCGCTCGCCCCCTCTCACCGCGCGTACGACGTGACCACCACCTCCAGGTACCGCCCCCCGCCGTACTCGGCCGTACCGCCCACCGCCTCCCGTACGGCACGGCACACCGCCGTCACCTTGCCCTCGCCGCCCGCCTCCGCCTCACCACCTCCCTGCACCTGGCCCTGCCCCTGGCCCCCCTGGCCCCCCTGCTGCTGCCCCTGCCCCTGCCCCTCCCCCACCATGTCCATCAGCCCCTCGTACGCCCCGCCCCTGCCCAGCACGCTGCCGGGCCGCAGCGCGAACAGCAGGTCGCACAGGTCGGAGGGGGAGGGCACGGCGGACACGAAGGCGGGGGCGGACGACAGGAAGGACGGCCAGCGGTAGTCCACCTGGGGAGGAGGGGGCGGGGTAGGAGAGGGGCGGAGGAGGGCGCATAAGTGCGTGCAGCACGCATGTGTCGTGCAGAGAGGAAACTCGACATGCAGCCGGGCCGCTTACTTGCAGGATGAAGTCCACCACCTGCGTGGCCACCAGCCCACCGGCTGGCACCAGCTAATACACATGGCCCAGCCCCGTAATGCACATGTCCTCCATGCACCCACCCACCAGCAGGTTGAGGTCCACCCGCTGCACGGCCGCCAGCCGCCACGCCTCGCATTAAGCAACTCGCTAATGCACATGACGCACCCCGCTAATACACATGTCCCCATGCACCCACCCACCAGCAGGTTGAGGTCCACCCGCTGCACCGCCGCCAGCCGCCACGCCTCGCGGTACGCCCCCCGCCGCAGAGCGCCCAGCAGCGCGGACAGGACCAGCGACCTGTTGGGTGGTTGTGCGTTAGGTGTGTGTTAAGCAGGTTCCATGGCCTTTGGGTGTGAGACCCAGCAGCACGGACAGCAACCAGTGAGGGGTGCGGGATAGCGCATGGTCCGAGACTTGCTCCCAAGTACAGAAGTGCGGTACATGCAAGATGGAAGATGAACGGAGCTAGGCCTCCGCCAGCAAGCATACAAGGCCCTGTACGCCCTCCCCATGTCCCCTGCGTCAGGAAAGCGAAAATCAGGAAAAGGCGACAAGTCGCCCCACCTCGGCGCCACCCCCTCCAGGTTCCCCCTCGGCATCTGCAGCACGGCCGGCCACTCCGCCAGCCCGTGGCACGTGGCGGGCGGGCACGGCAGCGCCACCAGGTGGGCGCCCGCCTCCACCGCCCGTACGGCGGCGGCGCCGTGGCGGGCGGAGGCGGCCAGGGTGGCGGCGTCGGGGCGCATGGCGGCGTGCATGGCGGCCTGGACGGCGCCCTCGCCGCGGGCCCTGGGGGGAAGGGACAAATGATGAATGTGTGACGGTGCATCCTAGTGGCTATCATGTTGCTATCTTGTGTAGTTGGTTTGCTCTTGGTTTGTAAAGCTCAAACTGAAAGGCCGTTGCTCTCCAACTCTCCAACTCTCCAACTCAACTTCCCCTCCCGGGCCCCATCCCGCCCCACCTCCGCAGGAGCGCCAGGTCCTCCCCCGCCGCCCCGCCCGCCTCCTCCTCCTGCTGGCTGTACCGCTCCAGCCGCCCGCCGTCCAGCAGCACGGTGTACAGCATGCTGTACGGCATGAACAGGACGGCAGGAGTACACGTGTCAGGAGTACGGCAGGAGTAAGCACTTCCGCCATGAACGCAGCCGGCTGCCCAGGACCGACTTGCCAGCACCAACGATGCGATGCAAGCACCGTGTCTAAGCACGGCACACCGGTACATGACATAGTGGTATCAGTCGGTGCCCTCCGCCCCGCTCACTTTCTCCTCGTGGTGTACAGCAGCGCGGGACCCCCCGATCCGTACGGCCGTACGGCGAAGGACGTGACGTCACGCGGCACCAGCACGCGACTGCCCCACAGCAGCGCGCCGCCGGGGGCCAGGCCCAGCAGCGGGGGCGTGTCCTGCAGGGTGGCCACAGCCGGGTTTGAGGAGACGTAGATAACACGCAAGGACTGCAGTGTAACGCCGTAAGCAACTAGAAGTAGCAAGTTAAGGCCATGCATGGCAGCTAGAATCCCAATGGCTTGGTTAGGCCACGTGCCCAGCGGCCAAGCAAGTTGTTTGTACTAGAGGTGTGGCGGGCAACCCCACCTGTGCTGCCAGCGCCCTCCAGGGTGTGGGTCGCACCACGCTACAGGGTGCCGCCAGGTGCGCCCTCGGGCCGCAGGGCACCAGGCAGGAGGCCGAGCAGGCGAGCGCGCCGCCGGAGGGCGGGGGGACGTACCTGCGTGCGATTGGGAGGGAAGGGGAGGGGGCAACAAGACATTGATAAGGGTGCAAGAAGATCACGGAGACATTATGAGGAAGCGCTACAGGCTTTAGATTCCGCAATAGCGCGCAACTCTCCTCCTCAGATTGACACCTGCGTTGCGGCTCAAATAGGAACTGCGCCTGCCCACACAACCCACTCCCGTTCCCAGACCGCACCAATGCTCGGTACGCCCTGTGGCGTCCATCACCCACTGCCGTACACCCACCTGACCAGCCGCCCGCCCTCCATCTGCAGGGTGGCGCCCCCCGCCCCGTGCGGCGCCAGTCGCAGCACCCTGCCCCCCGTGTGCAGGGGAGGGCCCTCCGCCACCTCCACCACGGGGTGGGGCCGCGGGTCGGACGGGTCGGCGGGGCCGCACGACACCCAGCGCACGTCCACCTGGGGGCGAGGCCGGGGCGAGAAGACCGCAGGCTCAAATGCTACACCGTAATCAAAAGCTCAAAGACAAAGCCGATTCCGTTTAAAGCTGGGAAACGGTGCACGTCGTAACGACAGTTAGCCGGAGTCCTGCCTTGGTGGCGGGGAATACAGATTGCACGGTCCATGTGCCCACCTGCACCACCACGTCCCCCTGCCCATCCTCCATCGCCGCCTCGGGGTACGGCGCCGCCAGCACCAGCAGCGAGGAGCACGACGGGGCGGGCGCCGTACAGCCGCTGCTGCCGTACGGCAGCGGCGCCAGCCACACCAGGGCCCGCGCGCTGCGTCCGCCCGCCAGCGGTACGTCGAGGGGCGGCAGGGCGGGCAGCAGGGACGGGCCGGCGGCGGCGGAGGGCGGCGGGGGCAGGGAGGGCAGGGCGTCGGGGTCTTCGGCCGTTGCCGCGGCGTCAGCCTCCGCCGCGGCGGCGTCAGCGGCGGCAGCGGCGGCGGTGGGGCCCGAGGCGAGGGCGGCGGGTGGAGGTGAGGTGGTGGCGGAGGGGCGGGAGGGGTCCTGGGCAGCCAGGAGGGCCTCTTGGTCCTAGGGTTAGGGGGAAAGGGGGAGAGCGGACGTGGGATAGTTGCACAAAGAGTGCCATATGGACCCCTGCCTACTTGCCAGTCAGCCGTTACGTGTAGTTCAAGAATGGGCTGTTGTAGGGGAAGATTTGGACGCAAGCTCCAGCCACCCTCGAGCACTGGCAGCCCCGCAACAGGGACCCGGGCGGCCCTAGCTAATGCGTCGTCAACGACACGTGACTTTGGCCAGCCAGGAGCGGCACCCACGACATGGTGCTTGGATAGCCGTTCTCCCAAGTTACCCCACCTCGAGCGTCTCCTGCCACAGGTCTGACTCCACCGCCCGCAGCAGCCCCAGCCGCCCGCCGCACGTCAGCACGGCAACCACCTCGTCAACCTCCGGCACGGCGTCATCGCCGCCCTCCGCTGCGCCCGCCGTACCGTAGTCGGCATTTATACGGAGTAGTGCGGGCGCGGCGGCGCGCAGCGCGCCAATGGCGACGTCCACGATTGCCTGCCAGAAGGTTGGTAGTCAACCGTTAGTAACAAAACTCGATCAGCCACCTCCATTGCACGCAGCCCACCCTGCACCTCTCCTTTGCAAGATTTTTAACAGCCCAATGCAAGCTACCTACAAGCCGTGACACGCTCCCTGCCTCCTGCCTTACAGACAGCCAACCGTGCTTCCCCAAGCGCCCCAGCCCACCTCTGGCAGCAGCGCCCTTGCCGCGCACATGGGCGGCGGCACCAGCCCCAGCCGCAGCGGCGTGAGCAGCAGCGCCCGGCCGTCCGCCACCGCCGCCGTGCCCAGCACGCTGCAGCACACGTCCCAGCCCAGCCCCAGCGCGTCGTGCCGCCCCCCGGGGGACACCACGTGCAGGCGGCCGGGGCGCTGATCGTCCCACACAAGCAGCGGGGGAGGGCCGCAGGGGCCTGGGGGTCAGCGGGGGCAGACAAGGGTGGTCAGCACACGGCATGGAGGAGCATAGCTTGGGCAGGAGGCAGTGGGGATCAGAATGGGAAAGGGCGGCAAGAGGCGGTGCCATGCAGTGAAGTGCGGGCAGCCAACCCGGACCTGTGTGCTACGCCGCGTTACGCACCTGCTGCTGCCAACCCCGCTCCTGCCGGACATCGAGGGTACCTCCGCTCGTGCTTGAGGTGCCAGTGCCAGTTGCTGCGGTGCCACACCTGCAATGCGGGACGTGCAGTGTTGGGGTTGAGAAATGAAGGAAGGTAAAAGTGTATTGCCTCCGCGTTAACCACTCGCTGTGCAAAATCTATAGCCAAACGTGCAAGATCGCTGTGCAAATCTCCAGGTTTCAAGGTGGCATGCACAATGTGCGATTCCGCCTAGATTGATGCATATACCGCTAGAACGGCAACCTGGTCTGAAAGTATGCTGCATGTCCAGTAGAGGATAGCGAACGGCCAAACAAGGCGCCCCTCTCAGCTACCGGTAACCCCACATGCATCCAACCTGCACTGCCCACTCGGAGCTCCCGCCATCATCCGCCCCGCCCGCCACCGCGCCGTCACCGTCGCGCTGTACGACCGAAGGCGGCTGCCGTACAACTGCCAGCAGCTCCGAGTCACAGCTCCAGGCCAGATCGTGCACGGGGCCTGAGGCGGTTGCAACGGTTGGCATGGCTGAGGCGATGGGGCGTGTGACGGGCAACCAAAAGCCAAAAGCTCCGCACACAACCATCATCCAAAGACGCAGCGTTATGGTGTGGTGACAAAAGTCTTGGCAAATCACTAACAGCTTCCCAGGACACCCACCTGTACCAGGCAGCTCGAATCCACCGTGTCGCAGCCCGTTCCGCTCGTACAGCAGCACGCTGTGTACGGCACTGCCCTCCGCCGTACCGCCGCCCGTACCCCCGCCCTTGCCCGCCCCTCGCGCTGCCGCTGCAGCCGCCGCTGCAGCCACCACCGCCTTCCCGCCCGCCGCTGCGGGTGCGGTCTTCGCCCCGCCCACCCCGCCAGCACCCGCCTCCGCAATGTCGCGCCTGCAGGTGCAGGTGGGGCACCGCGGGGGTTGACCACGCCATGAGAGTTGAACAAAGCGAGCCTTGCGCGGCCGGGGTGTAACATGAGACGCTGACGGCTACACCAGTAGATTAATCATGTAAGCAGTAGGGCTGCAAGGCCAGCCCGGAGGACAGCCAATCGCGTCCCACATGTTCCAATCTACCACCAACCGTTTACAGTGATAACCACTTAGCTCCCCGTGGGAAGCCCTAAAAGGGTTGCCCCCACCTGCCCCCGCGTGGCCTGCATATCCACAAGCGGCGGCCACTGCCCCACCTGTCGCACTGCGCCGCCACGTACAGGTGCCGCCCGTTTGGCTGCCACGCCGCCACCGCCGCCAGCCCGCCCGCCGCCTGGCCCACGGCGTGCAGCTCCAGGCCCTCGCGGTCCCACACACGCACGACCACGGGGCCGACCACCGACCCCGACCCCGCGCCAGCGCCATCCGCTGCCCCATTCACACCTGCTGGACTGCTTTCCTGCTGCTGCTGCGGGTCCGTTTGCTGCTGGTCCAGGGGCTCGTGGCACAGCGTGGCGAAGAACTTGCCGTCGCCCCGCCAGGCCACGCGCGCAGAGGCGTAGGGGCCGCGGAGGGCGTTGGGGGCGTTGGGTGAGGAGGCCGAGGGCCCCAGGACGGGCGTCTCGAGCAGCAGCTCCCAGGCCTGCGGGGTCCGGTGCCGCATGCAATTGAGCGGAACTGTAACTTGCCTTATAAGAATAAAACGTGCACGGAGGGTCTAACTAACGCGATGGTAAACTGCGGCTGGCGGTCATCTGCCAAATGCTGGACAGTGGGGAAGCCGATGCCGGTTGCAGCTTAGGGGGGCGCGCAGGAGCAATAACAGCGTTACGCATGTTGTCCCATTTACACGCTATACTTCTGGGGCTCATCTCGGGACCTCCAAGTTGGAGGCCACCGCTTTGCCCCGGGAGCCCCCACCCGGCTGGGTCCGCGGTGGCGCCGGTTTGAGCGTGGAACGACCCCCCTGCTTCCCCTCACCGTGTTCATGACCAGCAGGCTGCCCCTGCCGCTCACTGCCGCCAGCAGCTCCCCGTCGGGGCTCCACTCCAAGGCTGACAGGCCGCCCTCCACACAGCCAACCTGCAGCAGGGTGTCAACCAGAAGGTGTGTCACTGGGGTTGGTGCCCCTCGCAGGCGGGACTGTGCAGCGAAGTTGGGGGAAGCCGGGAACCACCGCCCTTTGGTTGAGGATGGGGAGCCAGTCCTCACTGGCTGTGTTACTTCGGTACGGTACGTGCGGAGCAGCGCTTTAGCGCCCGACGTACCACCCTCACAGGACCCAAAACGCAACGCAGTGTAGCCAATGGCAGTGTGCGCAATGTGTGCCCCACGCACCTGCTCCAGCCGCGGCTGCTCCTCCCCCTCCCCCACGTGCATCAGCGCCATGGCGCCGCCACGTGTGGCCACCACCAGCGCATCCAGCTCCAGAACGTGGCACAACGAGCACACGTGCGTGTACGGCAGGCCGCCGCTGCTGTCACCGCTTCTGCTGCCGTCGTCGTGCGCAGGGCTGAGGCCGACTAGTTCAGGGTCCCCAAAGGAGGTCAGCTGCTCCCCAATTTCGACCCGCCACAGGACCTGGGCGAAGGCAAGGAGAATTTGGGGATGAGTCTGAATGTTACAGCATGCCGAAGGTGTGGAGCATGGCTTGCAGTTGTAAACGGTAAGTGGTCTTGCCCACGTCCCGAAGTCCCTGCCTCGTGCCACCCCCGCATCCTCCCTCGCCCCCTTTCCTTACGCAAGTGTCAAAGGCATCCGAGTGGCCTCCAGTGCGCAAACCTTGTGACGCAACTGCTTGGCTGCTATCCAGCGTAGCTTCAGGCAACAACCCCGGAAGGGTGCCAAGGATGTGTCGGACAAGCAGGAGCCCCGCGCACCTTTGACGGGTCGTCTAGCGACACGCATATCACGGCCCCGCTGTATGTGATCGCAAAGAGTCGTCGGTCCGTCGTGCTGACACAGAACCGGGCCACGCCGCCGTCCTCATCGCCAAGCTCCAGCTGCGTGCAGACCTCCCGCTCAACGAACAAGTTTCTCATCTTCTCTTTATATTCTGAGTTGTTTGCTACTGCTAATTGCAGCTTACGACACGGTCAACGCTGCGCCCGGCATTTCATTCTCTGCAAAACGCGAAGTTGCTAGCTTAGGTGCGAGCCGGGGAGCACATCTTGACGCTGGGGTCATATGGATAAAGCGCTACGGCGGACGTCAACAAAAGCGGTAACAAAAGTGGAGAACATGACTGTCAGGGAACTCCCCTGACGTCCACCCAGTTGCCGAGTTGGCCTTGCTACTCCTTGGCGCGGCACCCAAGGCTGGAGCTGGTACTCGCTTCTCAGGCTCAGAGATACCATGCTCTACTATTGCCAACACTTCGCGTGTTACGGGCACAAACTTGAGTCGTGCATGTTCGAGCCCCATGGGCCCCTAGCTCCCTGGCCCCTAGGTACCTGGCCCCTTCGTGCCTGTTGATGTTCGTTACGGTTAAAGTAGGAACCTCTCGCACAGCAGCATGTGCAGTATGTGTACCCTCCCGGCGGGACCTGGGCAGCACGCTCGGCGTGCGGCGGCACGTGGCAGGTGGCAGGTGCGATCCTCGTCATCAGCCAGCAGCACCACGATGCACCACGCAGCGTCCTGGTGAGCGGCATGCACGTATGGCAGCTCACTGGCAGCGATATAGAGCAGTGCAGTACACGTGCCCCTGGAAGCGTGATGGTGGGGTGTCGGTGTGGATGGGTGTGGATGCTATTGATTGTGGGGTGTGGGGTGTGGCGGGCAGTGTAGCAGTGCGTATCTGTCTGGAGGGCACATGGAGAGGGTGCAGTGAAAAGAGGGCCGGCTGCTGGTAACCAAGTGCGCTGCCTTCACTAGTATAGTGCTTGTTGGCGGCCGCGGTGGTGAGGTCACTGCACTGCTCAACAGTAGTGCACGGGGGTTCCGGTGGGCGGTGCACGCCATGTTGTGAGCGTGCTCTGCTCGTAGATACGGACATACGGTACGGCGCGGCGTGCCATGGCGTGCCTGAGGCCCGTCGCTCCCGGGGTACCGGTGCCTGGAAGCACTCTGCTAATGCAGTCGCCCTGAGGAGTGGATTGGCCTGGCTGGGGAAAGTGCTGTGTTGGTGGTGGCCAGGGGGTGCCCTAGTGGCAGTGTGCCGACAGGGTAGCAGTCGGCGCACTGCGGTACACTGAGATTGGCCTCCCGTACTTGCCTCACCATGAAAATTGCCCCCCCGGACGGTCCACGAAAAATTTGCGTATGTTCAAGCTATGTACACATGTAATTGAAACAAGTTATGACAGCTGAATACATGGTCAATGCTGCTGCCCACTGCAATCCGTCCTCTGTAAAAGCGGAGTGCTAGACTACCAGCCCTAGAAGAGACTCTCCTTAAGTTTAAGACTTCTTAAGAAAAGTAAGCGGACGCGCCATGAGGGAGGACAAAGTTCGAGGCCACAAGCTTGTGGACGACTGTCAGGAGACAGCATCGAATCCTACCTCAGGCGAGATTCCAGTCCTCGTCTGCCTGTGTGGTCTGCCCGGACCCATGGG
>VFQN01003775.1_pt1 | contig 20958 bp, 36 predicted proteins | sample 3512371 | NCBI WGS metagenome assembly VFQN01 (sample SAMN10412370, study PRJNA504923) | tailings metagenome | isolation source: Replicate 2 from Balatoc abandoned mine | place: Philippines: Itogon, Benguet | collected 2017-08-28
TACATGATGACAATTCCTGATAGGTGTGGTCGGGACCAGTAAGGATCGTGTGGCCACACCACCTGGAATGTAACATAAAATGTCAAAAAAAAAATGTCTGAACCGCCCATAGGGGGCCAGCCAGCCTCCCTGCAGTGCATGCTCCGCTCCTTGACAGCAGCGACCCCGCGCGTAAGTAAGATTATGTGCAGCACATTGCCGCCATGCTTTGCGCCATGCTTTGCGCTCCTCCATACGGTAGTAAGTCACTGCATGCCCGAGCCTGCCAACGCCTCCGTTGCCAGCTTGCCACCATGAGCTCAACACCCACCAGGGCCCTGGTGCCTGGTGGGGAAGCCAGGGAACCTCTGCAGCAGGTATGCCGGCAGCTTGGCGTTCGGGGTTTGCGTGATCCGGATGAACTGCAAATTTGACTAAACACCTGCCACATGCGCTCACAAGTCTCTTCTGGTCTGTCAGGGCGGCTGCTTCTTCGTAAGCATGTGCGCAAGGGGTTATGGACCCCGCGCCTGCGGCCGTGGCACCCTTCAAACCACTGTCCTTCTGCGCACCGGCATTGCAGGTCAGGAGCTACCTTGCGCTTCGGTCGGCACCTTCCTTTACACTCAGCTGCACCGACCGCCTACCATCCACCCAAATGCCACCATGCACGAACAAGCACCTGGCGGCATACGTGCCCCATCCTCCAACGCCCATCCGCTAGATAGCCGTGCAGCCATGTTCGTACACGTGCACCCGCCGTGTGCCCTTACAATTGCAGTGCGCACGCCCACTAGGCTTCCTCCCTAACCATCACATACCACCATGGCCACGTGCCCGCCCTTTGCCTCCAGGACCCTTGTCGCCTCACAATCCCCAGCGTTCCCCCCTTAGGAATGCTGTCCTTGTACAGCGTGCCCTACCCAGTTCGCCTACCCTGCGTCAGTTGAAGGGGAACGGCATGGGCATGCCTGGGGGCATCCCCTGCATGCCCTGCATCCCCATGCCCCCCTGCATGCCCATGGGGCCCTGCATCCCCATCGCCCCCTGCATGCCCATGCCCCCGCCCTGCTGCGGGCCCTGCCCCTGCCCCGGGGGCATCCCCAGCATGCCCTGCATGCCCAGCGCCGCCGCCGCCGCCGCCAGCTGCGCCTGCTGTGGGAGCATCCCCTGCATCCCTTGCATCCCCTGCGCGCCCGCCCCCGCGCCCGCCAGCACGGACAACATGGCCGCCGCCGCCGCCTGCTGCGGGCCCATGCCTCCCTGTGCCATGAGGTTCTGTTGCTGCTGCATCTGCTGCTGCTGCTGCAGCTGCGCCTGCATTTGCTGCTGCATTTGCTGCTGCTGTGGGGGCATGCCGGGGGGCGGCATGGGAGGCGGTGGGCCGCCAGGTGGGGGCATGGGTGGTGGAGGTGGCAAGTGCTGGGGCGGCTGCTGGGGCGGGGGCTTGTGTGGTTGTTGCTGCTGCGGTTGCTGCTGCTGCGGTGTTTGTTGTTGCTGCTGATGTTGCTGTTGCTGCTGGGACGCCTGGGCTTGCTGTTGTTGTTGCTGCTGCTGCTCCTGCTTTGGCCGTCCCGCATTGCGGATGGCCTCCGAAGCCATCAGCTGCTGGTGCGCTTTCCGGGTGTGGGTCGCGAGCTCCTCCTCGCCTGCAGGCACAGCACACAGGTGTTCAATGGACTGGCGTCCTGGATCCGTCGAGTCCGCTCGCCAAAGCAGCAAGACACATGCAGTGGTGCCTTCACAGCGTGCGGGAAACCCTCGTGAACAGCCCTCCTTACGCGCAACTGTGCAAAGCACATTCAATCTGCTTCTGATGAGCAAGTACGAGTCCACACGGGGAGCAGGGGCATGCAGTCGCGGGGACCCACTCTTAAAGCTCTGGAGCGTCAGGGGCGAGATGAAGAGCCGCGCGTCCCGTGAGCGGGGTATCCGCTCTATGCGTGCGATGCTGGACTGGCAGCTGCGGGGAAGGGAAGTGGCGGGGGGGGGTGGGGGGGTGAGAGCAGGGTCATGTAGACGTCTCTTGAAGGACCACGGGGACGGGTGAGCCCAGACTCCATTCTAATGGCATGGCAGCCCCCATAAACCAATATATGTGTGCAGGTAGCATTGAAAGAAGCCCCTACGCATGGGACAGCTGCACTGCTGTGCCGAGGCACGGCGGGACAAATTCTGGCTGCACAGCCCACGGCTTGGTGTAATGGTGGGCTCCCATGCATACCCCAACTCACACGTAGCAGGTGGACATGTCCGTAGCACACCCCAGGCAGTAGGTGTGCAGGCAGGGATACAGGCGGCCGTAGACGGCCACGGGGAACTGACAGCTGACGCAGAAGTGCGTCTTATGGCCGGCGGGAGGCTCGTAGGTGTACCCGAGCGCCGAGCCGTGCCCCGCTGACTGGGGCGCGACTGCCGCGGTCATCGCGTGGTCAGTTCGACCGAACACTCGTCGGGCGCAGCTTGCAGCGTGCCAACGGCTCGGCACCAAAGTTAATTGCAGAAGGGCTCGAACGACGATGTCAAGGTGGGACGTGCACAGCGCGAGGTCTTCAGTGCAATTACAGTAAACCTGTCCTTGTTTGACGGTTGCCTGCGTTCGGTATTCTGCAGCTGTGCCTGAGTGGAATTGACGGTTGGCTGCATGTAGGCAATTCCCATGAATAAGGTTTGTGAGCGACCTGGCTGCTCCTTTTTGCACATCCAATGCTATGTCATTAATCAACAAAAGCACCTAGTATCATCCAGTCGCCGACCGGAGCTCGATCTCGGTGACCATGTCGCCGGCTGACCACTGTTAATCCCACAAAGCCACGCACAGTAGCTGGAAGTAATGTCGGATAACGAAGAGCTTGAGGACCAGCTCGCTGACCAGCATGCCGAAGAGGATGCTGGTGCGGGTGAAGGAGAGGAGGCCGAGGCAGGCGACGAGGGCGCAGCTGGTCTAGTTGAAGGCGAAGCTGACGAGGAGGATGAAGCAGAATATCAGGACTCGTCGGAGGTGAGCGTTCTGCGGAAGCCCTGCGCACTGTCGATTCCAAGGCCCAGGTCCGGGGCTTCGCAGTGCTCAATTGGCCAACCTGTCGCTCTCAGGAGGACGAGGACGAAGAGCAAAATGAGTATGAAGCGGACGGCTTCATCGTAGACGATGCGGAGGAGGAAGAGGAAGAGGAGGAGGAGAGGGCGGTGGCGCCAAAGCGCAAGAAGAAGAAGAAGCGGGAGCGGGAGCTGCGTCTGGATGATGAGGACTATGACCTGCTGGAAGAGAACCAAGTGCAGGTGGGTGGGGGGGAGGCCAAGTACCAGTACGAGCGCTGGGGCACCCTCTGTGTCGTGGGCTGGATGGGTGTGTGTGCCCTCTCGCTGGCCACGCGCCCCATGCCTGCCGCCATCTCCCCCTACCTGTCACCCACGCATTGGCATGCTATTCTCAGCTGTCAACCGATGTATCCGTCCACCGCGTGCCTCCAGGGCTTCCGCCGGCCCACTGGTCGCAAGCGGCTCAAGTCCAAGGCGGACGAGGCCCGCAAGGCCACGGACGCGGCGGGCATCCAGAAGGAGCTGTTCGGATACGAGGGTGCGTGGAGGGCACCTCCTGGTGTGGGAGGGGGGCAGGGTCCGCCTGGCATGCCCCTGACCGTAGGGCTGCTGCTGGCGGTGGTACACAGTGCGGTACGTACCGTATGGTGTATCCTCGAGCAGTACGGGGTGGGACAGGGGGCGCACGGGGTTTGTGGGCCGCGGCTGGAGGCGGCGGGCCGGTCCCGGTAGCCCTGCGGAGCCAGCAGATGCAGCTGCAGGCCGCTCACAGGCGGCATGTGGGGAGCAGGAGCCCGGCTGCTGGATGTAGCAGGAGCCCGGCTGCTGGATGTAGCGGCGCAACTTCACATCCAGTTGTCGGAAGGGACAAGATCCCCTCTTGCTGCTATTGCAGCAGCATTGCTGGGGCCAGGCGCCGCTGGCTGCTGTCCGGCACTGGAATCTCGCCCCACGTAGCTCAACACCCCTACCAGTGCTGGACGTCCCCTTTAACCCGCATCTCCCTCCCGCGTTGCTCCTGCCCCAGAGCTGGAGGACGAGGTGGACGACCTGCCAGGCGGCGGCCGCGACGGCGAGCGGCGCGACGGCGGCGGCGGCGGTCAGGTTGAGGAGGACTTCGACGACCTGGACGACGAGCAGGACGAGATGGCGGACTTCATCGTGGAGGGGGACGGGGCGCCGAGGAGGAGGAACAGGCGCAAGGCGGCGGCCATACCGGGCGTCAGCAGCAGGGCCATGCAGGTGGGGGAGAGGGAACGTTGGGGGGACGGGATGGGACCAGGGGGGAAGGGTTAGGTTGGTGAGGAGTGGGGTACGACGGTTGGTGGGGAAAGGGCGGGGGCAGAAGACGAGGCGGTGGTGCGTTGGGTTGGGCAGTGTGGGGAGGGCGTGGACGTGGGGACGTGGATGAAGGCAGGGGTGTGCGCGGACTTTCTTGAACGTGGCCTTGCTGTCCCTTTGGCGCTGGATGCAAGCTGTTGCTGCTGCCGTACGCTTTCTCGTACTGCTCTGCCGTACACCAGGACGCGTTCGAGATCTTCGGCGACGTGGACGCGCTGATGGACATGTACGAGGCGGCGCGGCAGCGGCCGGGCGGGGAGGGCGCGGAGGGGCAGGAGGGCGAGGAGGGGGCGGAGGAGGAGGAGGAGTTTGCGGACGGGGACGACGAGGACGAGGAGGCGGCGGAGGCGCGGAGGCAGAAGCGGCAGCAGCGGCAGCGCGACAAGACGTACCGCCAGGCCATGAAGGTGGGGAGCGGGGGTGGGGGTTGGGGGTTGGGGTGGGGCACGTAGGCATATGAAGTGGCGTGGGGTTTGGTTGTGGAGGCATTCTGTATGCATGTACGTTGCTGATGCCATGGGGGCAGTCGTGACGGCCTCATTACCCGGAAGGCCACGGCGGTTGAACGTCAGCGAGGGTTGCGGACAGCTGCCAGCGCGCCATCTGCTGGGCTAGGCACAACTCTGGCGCATTGCACGCGCTGCTAGGCATATGCAAGAATTGACGCACCGCCACGAGCCGACCCTTCCTCTCCCCGACACACGGTCAGCCAACCCCTGTCCTGACCTGCGGACCTTGGCATCCGGCCCTCCCTTCTTCCCCCCATGTCGTTCTCGCGCAGGTGATGGACCCTGAGCAGCTGGCTCGCGCGCACCTGCGTCCCGAGGACCAGGCCATCAAGGACAGGGACGTGCCAGAGCGGCTGCAGGAGACGCTGGGGCCGGACGGGGGGGCGGGGGACGTGGCCAACGGCAAAATAGACCTGGACGTGGCGGCGGACTGGATCTACAGGTGGGGGGAGGGCGGGTGGGCGGGCGCGGGTGTGTGGGCAGGACCGAGCGGAGGGAGTACACAGGTTTTGGGTCCTGGTGGTGGTGGTGGTGGGGGCTCCGTAGCGGACTGGCTGTACGCGTGGGAGAGTGTGAGGCCGAGTGGGTGCATAGGTGAGGGAGGGTGGAGCGGACGGGATACGCGGAGGGAGCGGATGGAAGGGGTACAGCGGGTTGTGCGGGTTGACAGGTTGGCGCCGGGATAGAAGGAATGTAGGGGTGGGGAATGGTAAGGATGATGGGAGCAGAACTGCCCTACCAGAGGGCGGGGGGGATCACGGGGGCCAGGCATGCGTGTGCAGCGCTGGTGTGGCGGGCTGGCGTTTTGGCTGGTTCTGCCGCGGTGTCTGGTGAAGCTCCATCGACCCTGAATACCTGTGGTGCCGTGGGTGTGTGCGTTGCAGGAGCATGCGCGACGCCGACACGCCCGAGTGGAACCTCATCGCCAGGGGTATGGAGGAGGTGCGTGGGCGGGGGAGGCCTTGAAGCGAGTGGGATGGGGGCCGGGGGGGGGGGTAGGCGGCAGGGAGGCAGGTGCAGTCGGTTGACGGGCGCTGCGGGGTGTGGGACCGCGCCAGGCGGGGGGCGCAATGGACAACAACAAGGGCAGCCGGCGGTACAACAAATTGCCTGGGCCCTGGGGTTGGCCGTGCATTGCCATAGCTGCAAGCGGATCGCCACCCGTGCCACAACTGCTCTTGCGCTCGTGCCACCCTCCTCCTCCTCCTCCTCCTCCTCCTCCATGTTGTCCAACCCCAATCTCCCCAACCCCCCCAGATTGACGGCTCCTACGACCCCAACGCCAGCCGCCCCGACCAGGAGGGGGAGCCGGATCCTAAGGGGGCGGTGGAGGGGGACGACGTGCTGGGCGGGCCGGAGGTGGGGCAGGGGAGGGGGGCGACGTTATGGGAGGGCCGGAGATGGGGCAGGGGAGGGCCGGAGGTGGCGGTGGCTAGGAATGCGGGGGGGACGACGTCCTGGGCGGACCAGAGGTTGGGTGGGGTGGGGATGACTAGCAAGGGGGCGGGCAGGGGCAGGGCCGGGTCCATGAGGGGTTTGGCTGCGGTGAGGAGCGCGTTGCGCGGGTTAGCTGCGGGAGACGTGATGAAGGTAATGGCCGCCCCCGCCCATTACGCATGATGGTGTGCGCCTGCGTGCCGCTGATGGCCCGTCCTGCTGCTGCACGGCGTGCTGCTACGCTGTCCTTCCCGGTGTGCGCCTGCCAGATGGCCATGCGCGTTATTACATAAGTGAATGAATCACGTGCACGTTGCTGTCCCCGGCTCCCTCCTGTTGCTGCAGGGGGCGTTCCTGCGGCTGACGTTCCATCGCGCGGTGCTCAACCCGCGGTCACCAGAGGGCACGAAGCGATGGAAGGAGGAGGAGGGCAGGCACGGCAGGGTCAGGGCGGCCATACGGGCGGTGAGCGCACGGAGGAGAGGTTGGGCAGTCGGCACCCCAACACGTCGGGGACACACACGGTTGCTGACTGCAGCTACCCACAGAACTAGACGGCATGGCATGCATTTACATTCCCTCTAAGGCTCTGTACGTACTCCATATCGACTCCCTGCAGCCCGTGCTCCCGCCGTGCTCCATAGCCCACCTCGTTTGTTTGCAATAGATTCTCTGTCCACTCAGTAGCGCTACGCCAACCCCTGCTCCCCTGCCCCCCAGGTGCTGTCCCAGTTCCTAGAGCGCCACGAGGAGGTGCCCGTGGTGGCCATGTACCGCAAGGAGCTGGCGGGGCCGCTGCTGGCCATGGCGGACGACGACACGCCGCGCAGCAGCACAGTGGTGGGTGTGCGTCCAGTGTGTGTCTTAGGTGTGTGTTAGCGTTGTGCGGAGATGGGGCCGCTGCTGGCCATGGCCGACGACACGCCGCGCAGCAGCGCAGTGGTGGGTGCACCGTGTCTTAGGTGTGTGTTAGCGTTGCGCGGGGTTGGGGCCGCTGCTGGCCTTCGCTTGTGACGACACGCCGCGCACTGGCGCGGAGGTGGGGCTTGGGGTCAGAGGGCCTCTCCATCGCGCTCACCGGTGTGCCTGCGCCGATCCGCTGCGATCTCACATCATCGACTGCCCCGCCACCGCGGTGCACTCGTCCCGCCTGCAGGAGGAGTTGCCGCACTTCAACTGCGGTAGCAAGCGGGCGCAACAAGTTTGCGAGCCATTGGCCACTCCGTTGCGCTTACGCCCGTGCGAAACCGCTGCAGCCTTGCACCATAGACTTTGTTGCCTGTGCACATTTCCCCGCCTGCAGGAGGAGCTGGAGCGCTTCAGCCGTGAGAACAAGCGGCACAAGAAGCACTACGACCAGGGCTTCGTGCAGCCGCACCACAGGAAGATACGCAGGTGGGCGCAGGCCGGTGTGCTGTTACAGGGGATGGTGCGCTGGGGGCGGAGGAGAGGAGCAGGGGTCGCACTCCTGGTCGGGTGGGGGTTGGGGTGGTGGGGTTCACACCCCGTTCGCGCTCATGAGCGCCCGGCTGCGCAACTGCCGTCGCGGCCCCGGGCTTCACACAAGCGCAACAGCGAAGCTAGGCGACTGCCGCCAACGATCCTGTGGCTCTCTCCACGGAAGCAAGGCGGCACCGCAAACATTCGGGACGTTACCCCTGCACACCAGTCCGGCCTTGATGCCGTAAGCCCTGCTTTCTGAGCATCGACTTACTAGTACTGAACACAAGTGGGTGTGTTACGTGGTGCATTTATCCCATGCGCTCATGAGCGCCCGGCTGCTGCTGCCCCATCTCGGCCAGGGCTTCACACAAGCGCAACAGCAAACCCCAACTGCCCGCGGCACCGCTCCGCCGGGTGTTTTTTGAAACGGGCCCCGGCACGGCCCGCCGCGGTGTAACACAGCTAACCCATCTGCAAGCTAGCACACATGCGCCAACCGGCAATCCTAAACGACGCGCTACGGAACCTACAGTGGCGGCACACTGCATTGGCGCATTTAAACTCCCCAACCACATGCACCCACCCGCCAACCGCCACAGCCATACCCATTACCGTACTTACACTCCGCCTTCACCCGCACCCAACCCACACTCGCCCATTCTCCCCGCTGCGCGTCTCCCCCTGTGCAGGTGGGCGGTGCTGTGGGCGGTGTTCGACGCGGCGCTAAAGTACCGGGCGCTGGTGCTGCGCCGCGACCGCGCTGCGACCGCCGCCGCTCGATCCAGAGACCTGCTTACGGCGGCACTGGCGGACGTGGACCCCGCCTCGGAGCGCGCGGCGCAGATGGACGGAGACATACGCGCGCTGGAGGAGTGCGCTGACGGGCTGCAGGTGGGGGAGGTGGTTGGGGGTGGGGGGTGTTGCTGGCGGCACGGGGAAGAGGGGTGCTGGGTCCAGGGGTTGGAGCGCATGTCGGGCGGGTTGTGCCGGCGCTGTGGGAACGCGCGGAGGGCCGCAGGTTAGGGCAGGCATGCGCGCTGGCCATGGGGAACCGGGAAGTTGAGGCTCCGGCGGTCGACGCAATAAATGCAACTGGCTTGCTTGTCGTGCAGATGGGACGTCCGTCCGTACTGCTACCCCCATCGTCACCATTTACGCCTTCTCCTGCCGGTGTCCCTCCCTCCCACCTCTACAGGCTGCTAGCACGCTGGATGCGCTGTCCGATGTGCAGCAGCGCATGAACGGCGTGCTGGCCTCCTACCCGGAGGTGCACATGGCTGCGCTGTCCATCAGCAGCGACAGGGGCGGGGCAGGGGGGGCGGCGGGGGGCGACCGGGCGGCGGGAGGGGGAGCCACGAGGCGGCCCAATAGGGGTGGAGCCAGCCGGGCGGCGCGGCACCTGGGGATACAGGTGAGGCGGCCGCTGGGGCAGAAGGGGGTGGGGGAGACCGGAGGGCGTGGACGCGGGCGAGTGGGGCGCACGTTGCGCCAGGGGGCCTACGGGCGAGGGTGGTGGGCCCGAGGCTTGGGTGGATGCCCTCTGCCAACCACGTCAGCTTTCCGTGTTGCTGGTGGCCATGTGCGCCGAGTGTCGTAATGACGTCGCCAAGTGTCGGATTGACGTGTGTGTTCACCGTGTGCTGCCCCCCACACCTCATGCCGCCACAGGCAAGTGCATATATCCACACTCACCCCCCTCCTCGCCCCTTTGCTTAATCCCTTCTCCCTTCTCCCTCGCGTACCCCTGCGCAGGAGCTGGTGTCGGACTTCACGCTGACCCCTGCGCAGTTCGTGGCCAACCTTGGGGAGGCGGGACAGGGCGGCCTGGCGCACGAGCCGCCCACGCCGGCAGGCGGTGTGGTGGAGTGGGCGACGGCGGCGCTGGAGCAGCTGCGGGCAAAGCACCCGGACGTGGGTTGGGGGCGGGAGGAAAGGGACGATGGTGCGAAGGTGCATGCGCCGCCGCAGAGGTGGTGTCGTTAAGTTGTGGCGGTTGGTTTTGGATACCGGTTGGCCTTCTGTATGCTTACATCTTCGTCGCACGTGTGGCGTCCTGGCCGCCCGATAGCTTATGGCAGCGGCGAGCACGGACAGCAAGCGGCACCGCCGGGCACTGAGACTACTCTTCCTTCCTTCATCTTCCCCCACCGCAGAGCCCCATCCTGACCGCCTACACGCCCGACCAGCTGCTGTCGCTGGTGCGCTCCGCCGCCGTGTCGGCGCTGGCTGCGGACGGCCCGCTGCGCTCCTACCTGCGTGCCGAGGTGGCCAAGTACCTGCTGGTGTCGTGCGAGACCACGGAGGCGGGGGAGGGCGTGCTGGACCCCTTCCACAAGTGAGTTAGATATAAAGCAGTATTGATACAGAGCTGAGGTAAGGGAGCGTTAGCAAGAGTTGCGGTATATCAGGTTTAGGGTTGAGCGGGGGCAGTAGGACGGGCGAGGGCGTGCTGGACCCCTTCCATAAGTGAGCTTCAGCAGTAGCGGTTGTGTGGAGCTGGGATAGGTGGCGGTAATGGGAAGAGGAGCAGGTGTCGGGCGGTGCGAGGTTAGTAGGGTGGGTCGATGTGCCCTTCTGCAAGTGAGGGTGCATGGCAGCGTGGGGGCCGGCGCCGTACAGCTTAGGTCGTGCATAAGGAGGCGGGAAATTGTGGGTTCCGAAAGCAACCCGGCCTTAGTGGCCCAGGTAACTACACCACAGACCACACAACGCCGTCCCCGTATGTCCACCCAGGTACTCGCTGGCTGCCCGGCTGCGCAAGAAGCCCGTGTCCAAGTTCGGCCACTCGGACCTGTTCCTGCGGCTGGAGGAGGCGGCGCGCGAGCGGCTGGCCACGCTGCGGGTGCACCTGGACCCCTCGCAGCAGGAGCAGCTGGTCACGGAGGTGTGCGACGTGTTCGTCAGCGGTGGGTGCGGCGGGGGTGGGGGCGAGGGTCATGAGGCTGCAAGGAGCCAAGGGGTGAGGGGGCTGTGCTGGTGCCAGCATCCCAGCCAGCACCGGGGCGAAGACGGGTACGTCGCGCATCGGTACGTCGAGGGAAGGTCGTTTTGCGGGCTGCCGAGGTGGTTTTCCGCGGCTTCATCGTCAAGTTGCGCTTGCAGCTCCTGATACCCGCTAATACTATGGGGCCTGCCCTCACGTTTGTAATGATGGCGACACGTTGCCGATGCACAACATTCGTCACCACACTCAACGCTACCCTGTCCTTCCAAACCCTCAAACGCTTCTTCCCTCGCCTCCCACCCCAGGCGAGCGCAGCCAGGTGGCCCAGCAGTGGAACCAGCTGCGCCGCGAGATCGTGACCACGGCGCTGACACAGCAGCTGCTGCCCGCCTTCACGCAGCACTACAGGGCAAAGCTGCTGGCGGAGGCGCGGGACGCGGCGGTGCGCGAGTGAGTCATTAAGCGATGTAATGGGGGAAGCTGCTGCTGGCTTCATGGGACACGGCGGTGCGGGAGTGAGTACCGCGTGCATACGTCACCAGCACCCACTAAGGGCGTCATTGGTAGCTTGTCGGCATGCACGCGCCGTAAGCATGCACGCAGGTAAATAGCTGGCGCCCCGGCGCCAAAGCGCGTGCCTTGTGGAGCGCACGCACGATACTACCACAGTGCGTGAGGCTTTCTAATCCCATCTCTGCCCCCGGGAAGGTACGCCGATGGGCTGTGGCGTATCGCCACCGCGGGCCCCCTGCGTCTGCCGCTGGCGGACGCAGAGGACGAGTTCCTCACCAACCCCCGCCTGTGCATCGTGGTGTACGGAAACCAGGTGCGGGACTGGGAAGGGAACCCCCTGGTAGTCTCGGTGCTTGGCCAACGCCGTCTGGGCTCGTCGCCTCAAAGGATGCTGTACCGAGCTGCTGAACATGCCAATGTGAAGCCCATTCGCTCACCCGCAACGCCGTGAGTGCAAGGAAGCAGTCCCTGGGCCGCCATCCTCCGCCCTCCTTGCCTCTCCCTCTCCCTCTCGTGCCCCCAGGAGCTCAACCCCGCCACCGGCCAGCCCAACAACACGGCGGTGGTGTTCCTCAACGAGCTGGGCAACCTGGTGGACTTCTTCTTCGCGGGGCAGCTGTCGGGGCAGGTCCGGCGCAGCGGCCAGGGAGCGGGAGCGGTGTTCACAGACCCCGCAAAGGTAGGGTGCTACGCCGGCGGTTGGTGTGGGTGGGTTTGTAGTGGGGACACGGGAAAAACCAGCGTACGACCGGCCAAGGTGAGCTTGGCCGCGTGGGACGAAGCGCGCAGGACGCATCCAGCGCGCGCTTGCGCGCTTCCAGTGTGTCCCTGTCCCTGATGGGTGCGGTGTGGCCTGGTCCCAACCTGTGCGTGTCTTGCCCTGTTGCCCCTCAGTCCCGCGACGCCGCCAAGATCCGCGAGAAGCTGCTGGAGCACCTGCCCCACGCCGTGCTGGTGGGGCTGAGCTGCCGCGAGTGCCGCCAGCTGCACGACGACATACGCAACATTGCCGACTCGCTGCTGGAGCACAGCGCAGAGTAAGGATGCTAGGGAAGGACACATGGGAAGGGGTGAGCTGGACAGGGGCTTGCGTCACAGGCGGAGGTGCTAAGGCAACACAACGGGCTAAAACAGGGTTGCAAAGTGTTACACGTGTGTTGCCCACGAAGGAGGCTCATTATCTCATCAGCTTTTGCGATCCCACTACCAGTCCCGCTTGTCAATAACCCGTACCTTTCCGCCCGGCGCCACGCTGTGCATCCGCCCCACCCCTCCCCCGTGCAGTGCGCTGCAGCGCCACGGGACGCAACCCAAACCCCTTCACAAGTAACAGTTCTCTTCCCGCTGCTGCTCCCTTGGCCATCCGATCCTCCGCAGCGCGCTCCAGGACCACGAGACGCGGTCCATCTACTGCTACCCTGTGGAGGAGCGGCTGGCGGCGCTGTGGGAGAACAGCGCTGCGGCGCGCAACGAGCTGCGAGAGCACGCCCCCCTGGTGCGCCGCGCGGTGGGGCTGGGCAGGGCGGCGCTGGACCCCCTCAGCCTGCTGGCGGCGCTGTGCGGCCCGGACAAGGAGGTGCGTTTTGGGGTGGCCGTCGGGGGTCGCGTACTTGGGAGGGAGAACAGGAGGCAGAGGGGAAAGGGGCAGGTATCGGCGCGACCTGCTGGCGGCAAGAGGGGCAAATGAAAGTGCATGCACCCTTCTTCCTATCGCGTCTGACCGGCCTCTACGTTGAGCTGGCATGGGGACTCGGCATATGCCAAGTGCGGCCTGGCCGCCATTCGCCCCTTACTGCCAACCCCTTCCTAAACCCCCCTTCGCTGCTCCCCTGTTGCCCCCGCAGGTGCTGTCCATGCAGGTGTACGACATGCAGGACGCGCTGGGCAAGGACGAGCGCATGGCGGCCGTGCAGCGGGTCATGGTCACAGCCACGGCGCAGGTGGGTGGTGTGGGGAGGGGAGGGAGGCGGGTGTGTGTTGCTGTGTTGCTGTTCACCCGCTTCTCACCTGGAGGTTGGCGGGGACGTGAATCTGGCGTGCACCGCGCTCCCCAAACCGTAAAGCAACCCCTGCTCACCTTTCCTCCATGCATTTCACGCCGCCAACCCACCCCATATCCCTATATATACGGGCGAGAATCATGTCAAACCACCCTCCACTAACCTCGAGTGCTTACCTGCACAACCTCAACTCTCCCTTCACAACTCTTCCCCGTAGGTTGGCGTGGACGTGAACCTGGCGTGCAACGTGGCGTGGCGCTCCGAGCTGCTGCAGTTCGTGCCGGGGCTGGGGCCGCGCAAGGCGGGCGCGCTGCTGGCGGCGCTGACGCGCAACCGCAACAAGGCCGAGAGCCGCAGCATGCTGTACAAGGACCTGGGCGTCATGGGCAAGGTGGTGTTCAGGTGGGGGCCGACGCGTGCTGCGTGCTATGCTCAACACCTGTGGACGCAATTGGATAAGTATGTGCATTGCGCGGCGTCGTTAGGACGATACACGAGCACGGCCTGTAAAGGCGGCAGCAGTAATTCGTGCCTATCAGCTTCCCTCTTGGCAGTGCAGTTGCATCGCCATACCTCGGGCAGATTCCCCATCGTGGTACCGTGCCCCACTCTTGCACTCGTCTTTCCTCCTACCCACATCCCCACGGCCCGGACGCCCCCCAGGAACGCCGGCCCCTACCTGCGCGTGCGCCACGTGCCCGGCATCCGTCACCTTGAGAACCTGTCGTTCCGCACGCTGGACGCCACGCGCATCTCCCCCGAGACCTACCGCATAGCCATCCAGCTGGCGCAGGCGGCGGCGGGCGTCAGCGAGGCGGAGGCGGCGCTGGAGGAGCGGGACAAGGTAAGGGGAGAGTGAAACGGGTGGTACGTGATAGTCTGATCAGGGTGTAGGCATGTTAACAACTTACTCAAGGAATGCAACGGTTCGTCCGCGGGTTATACTGGGTGACGGCTAAGGGGGTAGGGCTACCGGTATGCCCCGTCCTTCGAAACTGTGCAGTACGTGCAATAAAGCGCTCGCCAACCCGCGTGCCCGTACGCTCCCTTCCCCACACCGCCCCCCCCCCCCCCCCCCCCCCTCCCCGCTGTCCGCCTTTTTTCGGGGACCCCCCCCACCCGAGGTGCCACACCCGGACGCTTCATGTCGGACCAGGGCATGGCGGGGCCGCCCGCCACCCCTGGGCTGCCCACGCTGATCGACATCGTGGCGGAGCTGGTGGCGCCCGGACACGAGCTGCGGCCGGCATGGGCGGAGCTCAACCAGCGGCAGGTGGGCAGGCGGGTGTGCGATGGTGGGCGGGAGGGGGTGTATGCAACTCGGGACACGAGCTGCGGCCGGCCTGGGCGGAGCTCAACCAGCGGCAGGTGCGCTTGGACGGCCTAGTGATATTGTTTTTTCATGTGTAGGGGTAATAGCATTATCGTCAGTTTCTTGGCTGGGTTGGATGGTGGGCGGAGCTCACTTAGCGGCAGGTGGGCGGGAGGGTGTGTGTGCAAGGACGGAGAGGGGTGCGAGTGCCTTGGTGGGGGCCTTCCTTGGGTTGGGCTCGGGTGGGAGGAAAGGCAGTGGACAGGAAGGTTGCAGGAAAGTACGTGGTGTACGACGTCACGCGGTGTATCACGTTTCGTCAACGCTTGGGTGTCCATGCCGGCCCCTGCTCCGCTTTGCCCCCAGGTGTTCCTGCTGTGCAACAACGAGAGCGAGGAGAGCCTGCGAGTGGGCCGAGTGGTGGACGTGAGTTGGGGGATGGGGGGGAAGGGGTGGGAGGACGGACTAGGGCGCCCTACCCTTTTTCCTCCGCGGTACGGTACTACACAGGGGGCATCTACGGATCCGTCCACCGTGGGCCGCGTGGTGGAGATGAGTTGGGGGATGGAGAGGAGCGCAAGGAAGGGGCGCAAGGGGACACGGCTACGGATTGTATTGCTGCTGGGCTCGCAATGGCCTTTGCGCTGATGCGATGCACTGCAGCATTGCGGTACCATCACGAGCTGCACGCGCATGGCAGGATTTCACTCTGCCCCTTTGGTCTTCACTTTTTATCCTAACCCACACGCACAGGTCAAGATCACGTTTGTGACCCGCGACGCGCTCAAGGTGTCCATCGAGGGCAGCGGCACGGAGGGCGTGGTGCGGCCCGAGGACGTGTCGGGGGCCATGTCGAGCGCCATGGAGCGGGGCGCGGGCGGCATGCCGCGGCTGGGCGGGCCGGAGTGGCAGGACGCCATGCGCGGACGCGTGGGCACCACGGCACGTGCGCGCATCCTGGGGCTGGAGGAGCAGCCGGACGCGACGGGGGAGGGGCGGCGGTTCGTGGTGGTGCTCAGCACCAAGTGGGTAACGGGGGAGAGGGCAGGAGGCCGGACGCTAGAGGGGGGCGGGGGGCTGGTTGGCGTTGCACTAGTGTTGTAGAGATAAAGTCATTTTTAGACATGTCGGATAGGAATGTTTCATTGTGGCGTGGCTTGACACGCGGCCTCACCCCGATCCCCTGCATGAGAACGGGCGGTCTGGCAAGCCGTACTGAAGCAGCCAGCCAGGCAGGGCCCAACGCCCCCACCCCCCGTACCCCCCGTTTTACGCGTACGCTCGTGCCCCCCTCTCCCGCAGGTCCTCCGTAGTGAACGACGAGAACGGCTCTTACGAGAAGCAGTGCAAGGACCGGGACTACTACTACGTGTGAGTATCACCATGGGTGTGTGGCCCACGCTTCACACAGCCGCAGCTAGTGTTCATTCTTCCCGCATGGGCGGCAGAGTGCGAGCACCTTTGCGCGTGGACAGCCTAGACCGGGTTACCGGCAATCCAGGCGCAGCCGCGTGCATTATTAGCCGGTACGCTGCGAAGGTGCGAACGTCGCGCGCACAGGCAGGGCTTCAGCGGCTGGTGTCGCTGCACTCTCAGGACGACAGTGTTGGTCTTGGTGTACTGCTTTTGTAGATACCGGTATACCGGTATACGCAGCACTGGTGGAACCCCTCACGCCCCCCTGCTACCCTTACCCCCGCTGCCCTTCGTTCTCCCTCCCTTGCATCCACGCCACCGACCCACACCACACCACTTTTACTCAATTTTTCCTCTGCCCACTCCCCGCCCAGCCCGCAGGCCTCGCCAACGCCATGCGGTCACAGGCCCCGTTTGCACCTAACCAACCCCCCCTTTGCCATCCCTCCTCCCATCTGCACTGGTCTTACCTCCTGCCAGGCCCCGCGAGCGCGGAGTGGACGCCGGCCGCCTGGCGCGTGTGCCGGAGGCGCAGCGCGTGCAGGAGCAGCGAGTGCAGGTGGGTGTGGCGTGTGCCGGGGGCGCAACACGTGCAGGAGCAGCGCGTGCAGGTGCGGCACTTAGGGGCTGGTATGTTGGTCGTGTGGGCATTCATGGGATCATGGCACAAGGCGGTGACGGCCTGGGAGCAGCAGCGCGTGCAGGTGCGGCATTCAAGGACGGGTGTCTTGGACCTGTAGGCATCCTTGGCACAGGCCAGTGATCGGTATACCAACGGCGCCAATGTGCGCTCAGTCCTTGAGCGTCCTCCTGTCCAGCCCTTTGCCCTAACCCTGAGCCCTGATTCTGCCTCGATTCCCTCCCTTCCCCCGCCGCTCCCCAGATCCGCCCCATCCGCCACCCCATGTTCAAGAACATCAGCCAGGCGGAGGCGGCAACGCAGCTGGGCAAGCCGGACGTGCCCGTGGGTGAGCGGCGGGGAACACCAGGGGAGGGCTGGATAGGAGCGGAGGCGTGTCACGTATGGAGTGAAGTTTTAGGGCAGGCGAGAACGCACGCCACGGTCACGGCTTAGCAGGAAAGGCGCGTCACTACTGCAGCCCACCCTTGCCACGAGCCTCAGCCTGACTGTTGTTCCTCCCTCCCTCGGCCCCTGTTAACCCACCTGCTCCAGGCTCGTGCATCATCCGGCCCGACGCCAAGAACCGGCCCAACATGCTCAACGTGTCCATCAAGACGGCCTACAGCGCAGCCCTGGACACGCCCTTCATCGCCGTGCTGCAGCTGCAGGAGAGCGACAAGCCCATGGGGCCAGGTGGGCGGTGTGTGTTAGCGGGCGTGTGTGTTAGGGGTCAGGGCGTGCCGTCGCAACTGCAGCTGCAGGAGAGCGACACGCACATGTGGCGAGGTGGGCAACTAGGCCGCAAAAGACGTGCAGGGGCACAGCAGCCTGGCCCATGCACCTGAGCCACGCAGTTGCCCTCAGCCCTCAGCTCCACCTGCCTTGCCCCTCCCCCTGTGCCTAGAACCCACACAAACTTTGTGTTCCCCCATCCCTGTCTGGCGCGCCCCAGCCGCGCACCTGTCGCTGGCTCCCCCCTTCTCTGTGGACTTCGGTTACTGCGGCATGGGGACGGTCAAGTACGAGGACCTGGACCAGGTGGGGTATGGGTTGGGTTGTGTATTAGCGCGCCTGTGTGTGAGCTGCCCTGTGTGTTAGGGGACAGGGCATGGGGACGGTCAAGTACGAGGACCTGGACCTGGTGGGGGCAGGTGGAGGACTCACTCTGCACAACGACACAGGTTGCTGTCGTCGTGTGCATGCATACGAACGCTGGCGAGGCATGAGACGAGGGTAAAAACACTCAGAAGGACTCCGCACCCACTCCACTAGTGCACGCCTAGCCCACACCTAACCCACGCCCTTTTTGCCGCCTCCCCCTCTCCCTGCAGGTTGTTGCGGAGCTGGTGGAGCCCATGGTGTCACACTGCCAGCAGGTGACCTCCCACCGCAAGTACATGGACGCGGCTCAGCCGCAGGTGGAGGAGAAGGTGCGGCAGGAGAAGCAGGCCAACCCCGCCTTCAACCCATACTACCTGTCAATACACAAGGTGGGCGGCTGGGGGGAGGAAGGGGAGGGATTGGGAGGGGCCGACGCGTGCGAGGTGGCTGGCTGGGTAACAGTTGAGGCAAAGGCTTCCGCTCGCTCTGCTTCACCTGCATATGCCCTTTCCCAGCAGGCTTGAGGCACAGAGACCCTCCATATGCCCTTCTCTGTGCCTGCTGCCAGAGAATGGAATCCCGCCCTCGACCCCCTACCCCCTTTCCCCCGCCCCCAGGCCAACACCTTCTACATCTTCTTCTGCCTGTCCTCCTCGGTGCACAAGGAGCCCTTCCACGCCACGCCCAAGGGCTTCTACTTCCGCTCGCGCACCCTGCCCAGCGTGGAGCACGTGCTGGCGGCGTTCAAGAAGCAGCCCGTGGACCCGTGAGTGGGCCGTGCAGCGTGTGGGTTAACGGGGCGTGGATTAGCGGGGTGCGGGTTAGGGGGCTGGTGGAGCGCACGCTGGCGGCCTCTAAGGAGCAGCTCGTGGTGGTACCTAAGGGGTGTGGGATGGCAACAAATGGGTGACATCAATGTTGTGCTCAGGGGCGCTTGAGGCGTAGTGCAAGACATCAATTTCAGCCCCCGCTCACGGCCCTGGCCCGCCCCTGCAGCTCCAAGCGCGCCAACGCGGCCCGCGGCGACCAGCTGGGCTACTCCGCGCCCACCGCCAACCTGCCCAACATGCGGACAGGGGTGCAGGTGAGGAGGGGGCTTCGAGGGGGATGGATGCGGAGCGGCAACGGGGGGCAGAGGCGAAGGGGGCGCCTATGACCACGTGCAGGGGAACGGGAGCGGTAGGGGGGGCATCATGGGCGGCCGGTTTGGGGCTGACATGCCGCCGTACTCTGGGCTCAGGGGTTGACCAGGTTACGGTTGGTATTGCTGCTGAAGCCTGGTGGCGAACTAGATCGTTTGCCGCTTGGCCGCATGAGGCTCTCTTTGTGCATTGCGCTGTCCGTCAATCTCCTGACTCCTCCTTGGTCCTGTCCCTTTCACTGCAGCCGCCGTCGCAACACCAGTACGGCAGCGGCAACGGCGCTCCGTACGGCCAGCAGGGCGGTGGTTACCCCCCGCAGCCGCCGTATGGCGGGGGAGGTGGGCAGTACGGCGGGCCGCCGCAGCACGCGTACGGCGGTGGCGGGCTGCCGGGGCCCCCGCCCGGGCAGTACCCGGGCCCTCCGGGGCGGTACGGCGCGGGAGGGGGAGGCGGGAGCGGAGGGGGGTACGGGGGGCAACAGGGGTACGGCAGGGACCCGCACGGTGGGGGGTATGGGTCGTGGTGACGGGATTGACACGAGGAGGGGTTGCTGGCAGGAACATCTGTACACAAGAGAAGGGAAGGGGGTGATGCTGTGATCGAGGGCTGTACTGTAGTGTAGTGTGTATGAGAGGCGTAGACAGGGTCTGACGTCATGATCGGACGGTTGGTTGGTTGGTTGGTGCGAGAGGCACACGGAACGGTGAGGCTCATGTACCATGACGACCGGACGGGGCGTGTTGATGCCACCCTAGGCTCCAGCATCTGAACGGGGCTGGAGGGTCGGTCCGTCGTGGCTCGAGAAAGGACGACGACTCTGGGAGGTAATTAGCCAACTACGGTGCAAATCGTGCAATGGACGATGATGTTAGCAGCCATTCGGCACCCCTACAAACGGCATGTGACGACGTGAACTGGGCCTTAATAGCTAGCCTGGCAGAGTACGGCGGGCGGCTCGTTACGGGCCGTAGGGCGGGGCACTGCCGCTGCCGATAAGCTGTTTGCTGGCGGCCACGAGTGTGTGGGCATGGCAGATGCGGTTGTCCTGACGATGGGGCGATTGGGCGTGGCTGGATCAGGGGGGTTAGGTAGGGGGGTGGAGGCACGAGCCTTCAGTGGGGCGTGGCTTGGGACTGTAGACTGCTGGTGCCACCCCTGGCTGTGATGGACGATAGCCAGGACCACGTGCCCGGGTGACCTCCTGGTGGCATGAAATGAGAGGATGGACGCTAGCCAGGCCCACGTGCCGGGTTGCCACGGTAGGTCCAAGTGCCACGTGCCGGGTGACCTCGCGGCATGGAATGAGGATCGCCACGGTGCGTGGTCGTGGCGCGGTAAGGGATGTGATGGCAGGCCAGGGCATGCATCGCGTGGGGGTGCATACAGGGTGCACAATGGCGGAGTACTCTACGCAGGCATGCGAGGTGCTTTTGGAGGAGCGGTGTAAGCTGGGACGTACGGAGGCTGATTTCCTCTGCGCTCTGGATGGGCATCCAGCCCAGAGTCTGGGCTGAGCTGCAGGTCTGCGCTCTTGACAATACTTGCTGGGTCCCCATCTAGCTCGTCAAGCCGTAAGACTCTAGCCTCACCTGTCAGGCATGATGGACGTTCTGTTGACAGGAATTCGCGCTGTGCCCCTGTGTCGAGCTCCATGCAGAGGAAAGCGCTGCCGTGCGGCGATGTGCATCGGGCATCTATAAGAGGCCACGCGCACTACGCTTAAGCACGCTATGACCTGATGATAGTTGTTTTACGTGATATATACGTAAAAGGAAGAGCCGCTGAAGCTTGAAGAACCGCCAGTACCCGCGACGCGTCACAACTCTGCCGAAGGCCTGTGGCGACACCAAGCCAACGCGCAGCACCTAGGAAACAAATATCGGATATCACACATACTTCTACATTGTCGCCGATGGGCCGACGCAGGCGTCAGCCCGCCGCAAGCGACGCCCTTCAAGACGCCACCAACCCTACCCCCTCCCCCAGCCCCCACGCGCCTCCCTCCCCCATCCCCTCCCCCACCTCCCGCTTCCTGCGCGCCCTGCCCTCCGAGCTGCTCCCCCGCATCCTCTCCCTGCTGCCCCCCAACGACCTGGCCGGCAGTGTGCGGCTGGTGTGCAGGGACGCACTGGACGCATGCCACGAGACGCTCCTGATGCA
>VFQN01003776.1_pt1 | contig 20951 bp, 21 predicted proteins | sample 3512371 | NCBI WGS metagenome assembly VFQN01 (sample SAMN10412370, study PRJNA504923) | tailings metagenome | isolation source: Replicate 2 from Balatoc abandoned mine | place: Philippines: Itogon, Benguet | collected 2017-08-28
TCCGATGTTCGATTTCGTCCGCAAGCACACCCGCATCCTGCAGTTCGTGCTGGTGCTGCTGATCTTCCCGTCCTTCGTGTTCTTCGGCATCCAGGGCTACAGCCGCTTCACCGGCGGCGAGAACGAACCCGTGGCCAAGGTGGACGGCCAGAACATCACGCAGGCCGAGTGGAGCGCGGCGCAGCGCGAACAGGTGGAGCGCGTGCGTCGCCAGATGCCCGGGGTGGACGCGAAGCTGTTCGACACGCCGGAGATGAAGCAGCAGGTGCTCGACGGGCTGATCCGCGAGCGTGTGCTGCTCACCGCGGCCAACAAGGCCCACCTCGTGACGACCAACGAGCGGCTGCAGCGCGAGCTCCTGTCGATCCCGCAGCTGGCTTCGCTGAAGAAGCCCGACGGCAGCTTCGACGTCGATGCCTACAAGGCGCTGCTGTCCGCGCAGGGCATGACGCTGGAGATGTTCGAGGCCCGCATCCGGCAGGACGCCACGATGCGCCAGGTGCTCGACGGCGTCGGCGCCACGGCGTTCGCGCCGACGTCGCTGAGCAACGCCGCGTTCGACGCGCTGCTGCAGCAGCGCGAGGTGCAGGTGCAGCGCTTCGACGCCAAGGACTACCTCGGCAAGGTCAACCCCAGCGACGAGGACCTGCAGGCCTACTACAAGGCGCCGGAGAACGCCGCGCAGTTCCAGGCGCCGGAGCAGGCCAGCATCGAGTACCTCGTGCTCGACCTGGAGTCGATCAAGAAGGACATCACCGTCCCCGAGGAAGATCTGCGCAAGTACTACACCGAGAACGAGAAGCGCTTCTCCACGCCCGAGGAGCGCCGCGCCAGCCACATCCTCGTCAAGGCCGAGAAGAGCGCGCCGGCCGCCGAGCGCGAGAAGGCCCGGGCGAAGGCCGAGCAGTTGCTGGCGGAGGTGAAGAAGTCGCCGGGCAGTTTCGCCGACCTCGCACGCAAGAACAGCGACGACCCCGGATCGGCCCAGCGCGGCGGCGATCTCGATTTCTTCGGCCGCGGCGCGATGGTGAAGCCCTTCGAGGATGCCGCCTTCGGCCTCAAGCAGGGCGAGATCAGCGGCGTGGTCGAGAGCGACTTCGGCTTCCACGTCATCCAGGTCACCGGCGTGCGTGGCGGCGAGAAGAAGAGCTTCGAGCAGGTCCGCGCCGAGATCGAGAATGAAGCCAAGACGCAGCAGGCCCAGAGCCGGTTCGCTGCGGCCGCGGTCGACTTCACCAACATGGTCTACGAGCAGTCCGACAGCCTCAAGCCGGCGGCAGAGAAGTTCAAGCTGCAGGTGCGCACGGCTGCCGACATCAAGCGCACGCCGGCGCCGGGCGCCACCGGCGCGCTGGCCAATGCCAAGTTCCTCGAGTCGCTGTTCGGCACCGACTCGGTCACCAACAAGCGCAACGTGGAGGCGGTCGAGGTCGGGCCGAACCAGCTGGCATCCGGCCGCATCGTCCAGTACAGCCCGGCGCGGCAGCGCAGCTTCGACGAGGTCAAGGCGCAGGTTCGCGAGCAGGTCGTCGCGCAGCAGGCGGCGGCGCTGGCCCGCAAGGACGGCGAAGCGCGCCTGGCCGAACTGCAGAAGACGCCGGACGCCGCCATGCCCGGCAGCGCCGTCATGGTCTCGCGCGCCGCGACGAAGGACGTGGCCCGCGACATCGTCGATGCAGCGCTGCGCGCTCCCGCCGACAAGCTGCCCGCGGTCATCGGTGTGGAGCAGGGCAGGCAGGGTTATGCGGTGGTCCGGATCGGCAAGGTCGCGGGCCGCGACCCGGCCGCTGCCGACACGCGGCAGCTCCAGGTGCAGTTCGGCCAGGCCTGGGGCGACGCCGAGGCGCAGGCCTACTATGCGGCGCTCAAGCGGCGCTTCGGCGCCGAGACGCTGCCCGCCGCCGCGAAGGCGGCCAGCACGCCGGCCGGCCTCTGAAGACGCAATGTTGCGCGCTATAATGCGCGGCTCTGCGGTGGCTGTAGCTCAGTTGGTAGAGTCCAGGATTGTGATTCCTGTTGTCGTGGGTTCGAGTCCCATCAGCCACCCCACCGAATGACGAAGAAGCCGGGCCGCGTGCCCGGCTTCTTCGTTTCAGGAACGGGCGGAGAGATCGCGGATCGTCACGCGGCAGCCGATGCCTCGCGGCTGCAGCTCGCGCCACTCCACTTCGCCGCCGAGCTGCTTGACGCGCTTGCGCACACCGCCCAGGCCGAGTCCGTGCGACCAGGCGCGCGGATTGCGCCCTTCGCCGTTGTCCAGGACCTGAAGCTCCAGCCTGTCCTTGCGGTGCGTCAGCGTCACCTCGACGCGGGTCGCCTTGGCATGCGCGATGGCGTTGCTCACCAGCTCGCGCAGCACCCGCGTCAGGGCCGACCATTGCACTACCGTGAGCAGCGCGTCGGCATCGGATTCGAACACCCAGTCGAGTTGCACGTGCGCGGCCGTCAGGCGCTGGCTGAGGTCGGCCTTCCATTCCGCCGCTGCATGCGAGAGGCGATGGTTGGCCGCCGCCAGGCCGCGCGTCAGCGTCTTCAGATCCTGAAGCGTGTGCCGGACGTATTCCTCCATCTCCGGCGACTGCGCCTTGTACATCAGCGTGAGCAGCCGGGCGCCGATGTCGTCGTGCAGGTCCTGCGCGATGCGGGCCCGCTCCTCGCTGCGCCCCTGCTCGACGGCCTTGTCGAAGGCCACGGCGCGCCTGAGCTGATCGACCACCCGCGCCGTCAGGCGCGCGTCCTCGAAGGTGAACAGGCGCCGGCCACGGTGAGCGAAGCGCAGCACGATCGAACCCAACGCCAGCGACGCATCGCCGTCGAGCGACGGCACCGGCAGCGTCAGCGTGGAGCCGTCACTGGAAACACGCATGGCCCGCACGCGACGCTCGACCAGCACCACCTCCATCGGCTCGAACAGTTCGCGCAGCAGTTCGGACAGCAGCATGCCGGTGCGCTCGGGATGGGCCTCGACCTCGCGGGCGATGCGGTAGAGCTGCTCGAACATGCGCTCGGTGGTGAGCATGTTGCTGCCCAGCAGCTGATTGAGGATCCACTGCCGGGCGCCCGAGTAGACCGCCAGCGACACGAAGAACGCCAGCGTCAGCGAGGCGAACTGGCCGAGCGAGAACACGGCCACGAACAGCAGGTCCAGCGACGTGGCCACCGTGCTGACGGCGGCCAGCAGCGAGAACTCGCGCAGGATCTGCTGCGAGCGCGACAGGAAGGGCACCAGCACGATCAGCGACGCGAAGAACACGTACCAGACGGTGGAGCCGATCGAGGCGATGTTGTGGTGCACGCCGGGCAGGGCGATCGCCGCCGCGAGCGACGCGGTGAGCAGCACCCAGGTCACCAGCGTGACGATGCCGAAGCGCCGCAGCACGGTCGCGAAGGGATGGGGCTCGACCTGGTATGACCAGGTCATCAGCGCCACCATGGCCAGGCCATAGACCACCACCGCGGCCTGCACCCACCACCAGCCCAGGGGCAGCGTGTCGCTCGCCACCAGCCAGGTCAGACCGGCCGCGACCAGCCACGACACCAGCGCGATGCCCGTGGCTCCGGGCAGGCGGCGCGGATGCACCGCCGCGGCATGCACGATCGCCGCGGCCGTCAGCAGGTCGAAGCCGAAGCGCGCCAGCAGGTCGAGATGCGCCAGCATGTGCGGCATCGCCAGGTCTGCCGTCGACTCGATCGCGATGAACACCAGGTTGCCGGCCTGACACAGCGCGATCAGTGCGTACAGCAGGTTGCGGCCGTTCGGCTTGGCCAGCAGCACGACCAGCGCGACGAGGTAGACCGCCAGCGCCAGCGCGCTGAGCACCCAGTAGATCGCCGGCAGCCCCAGCCAGCCGCGCGCTGCCGTCTGCACGTAGGCGCTGCGGCCGCCCGCGAAGACGAACTGCACAGCCGGTTGCGACAGCAGCTCGTACACGGCCGCCTGCAGTTCGTGGTGACGTGCGCGGTCCGCGTCATCCACCACCCATCGCGCCGACCGCTGCAGCGTGAGCGCGTCTTTGAGTTCGACGCTGCGCCCGTCGGCCTGCACCGCGACCAGCACCTGGCCCACCAGCGGCTCGAGCACCGGATCGGAGGTGCGCACGAGCTCGATCCGGTTGTCGGCGGTGGTGCGCCAGCCGGCATCCACGCGCGGCAGGCTGGCCATCTCGCGCGCCAGCAGGAACAGCCCGAGGCAGCCGCACAGCGCCGCCACCACCAGCAGCCGCAGTCGCCAGCCCATCCAGCGCGACATGCTGTCGCCGGTCTGCGCGAGGCGTTCCCCGAAGCTGGATTCGATGACGCTGTCAGCCGGCGTCAGCGTGGACAGCGGCCCCAGGGGTGCACGTTGCGACACGGCGCTGCGCCGGCGTCAGACCAGGCCCTGCTTGCTCGCCAGCACGGCTGCCTCGGCGCGGCTGGAGACGTTGAGCTTCTTGTAGATCGACTTGATGTGGTCGTTGACCGTGAACCACTTGATGCCCATCAGGTTCGCGATCTCCTTGATCGTGAAGCCCTTGCTCAGGTAGGTCAGCACTTCGCTCTCGCGCGGGGTGAGGCGTTCGTGGTCGAGCGGCGCGCCGCGGCCCAGCGGCATGGGGCGGCTGCTCTGGAAGCCCGAATTGGGCGTCATCGGGCCGGCGTCGCCGCCCTGGCGGAAGTGCGTGAGCAGGCGCCGCGCGATGGCCGGCGACAGCGGCGGCTGGCCGCGCACGATCTTCTGCAGTTCCTCGACCAGCACCTCGAAGCGATCTTCCTTCAGCAGGTAGCCATCGGCGCCGCACTGCAGCGCCGGAAAGAGATGGTCGTCGTCGGAGTACAGCGTGGTGACGATCTTGGTGGCCGGGTACTTCACCAGTTCGGCCAGCAGTTCCATGCCGTTGCCATCCGGCAGTTCGAGATCGACGAGGATCAGCTTGAACGGGTCGACCGGCTCGCGGCCGGGCTGCAGCGGGCCGATTTCGCGGCGTGCGCTTTCCAGGTCACCGGCCTCGGTGATCGCGATCGCATCGCTGAAGCTCTCCCGGACGACGCGGCACAGGAAGCTGCGCGCCACCGGGTTGTCTTCGAGGATGAGGACTTTGACTGACATGCTCCACCCGTCTCGACCCTGCAGGGCCTTGTTGTTTGCGTGGGATGTTAGCGCACCGGCCCGCGGCCCCGGTGCGCCCGTGACAAAGTTCCCGCTTTCGAGGGGAGTGCCTCAGTCGTTGACCAGCACCAGCTTGCCGCGCACCTTGCGCGTGCCCATGCGGGCGAAGGCCTCGGGCAGGGCGCTCATCGGCAGGCGCTGGTCGATCACCGGCTTGACCTTGCCCTGGGCGTACCACTGTGCCAGTTCGGCGAGCGCACGCGCATTGGCCTGCGGCTCGCGGCGCGCGAACTCGCCCCAGAACACGCCGACGATCGAGGCTCCCTTGAGCAGCGCGAGGTTCAGCGGCAGGGCCGGGATGCCGCCCTGGGCGAAGCCGACCACCAGGTAGCGGCCGCGCCAGGCGATCGAGCGGAACACCGGCTCGGCGAGGTCGCCGCCCACCGGGTCGTAGACCACGTCCGGGCCCTTGCCGCCGGTCAGGCGCTTGATCTCCTCGCGCAGGTTGCCGGTGCTGTAGTTGATCGTCTCGTCGGCGCCGATCTCGCGGCACAGCGCGCACTTCTCGTCGCTGGAAGCGGCGGCAAGCACGCGCGCGCCCACCGCCTTGCCGATCTGGATCGCCGCGGTGCCGACGCCGCCGGCGGCGCCGAGCACGAGCAGCGTCTCGCCCGCCTTCAGCGCCGCGCGGTCGATCAGTGCATGGTGGGTCGTGCCATAGGTGAGCACGAAGGCGGCGGCATCGTCGAAGGCGAAGCCGCGCGGCAGCGGCATCACCACCTCGGCCTTCACGCAGGCGTGTGTGGCGAAACCGCCTGTGCCGGAGAATGCCGCCACCGCGTCGCCGGGCTTCACGTGCTTCACGCCGTCGCCCACCGCCTCCACCACGCCCGCGAACTCCGAGCCCGGCACGAACGGAGGCGTCGGCTTCATCTGGTACTTGTTCTGCACCACCAGCAGGTCGGGAAAGTTCAGGCTCGCCGCCTTGATGGCGATGAGCACCTCGCCCGCACCGGGCTGGGGCGTCGGCAGTTCCTTCCAGGCCACGGCATCGACGCCGGTGGGGTTCTCGCACAGCCAGGCATACATGTCGTCGTCTCCATCGTTCGGGTGGCGGCGCATGATAGTCATCAATCACGCAGCGCTCGGTCGCGCAGGCGACGCCTCCCTACAATGCCGCCATGCGCATCCTCATCGCCAACGACGACGGCTACCTCGCCCCCGGCATCGCCGCGCTCATCCAGGCCTGCGCAGGGCTGGGCGAGATCGACGTCGTCGCGCCCGAGCAGAACGCCAGCGGCACCTCGAACTCGCTGACGCTGAACCGCCCGCTGTCGGTCTACCCGGCGCGCCATTCGCACGGCGACGCGGTGCAATCCTTCCGCTACGTCAACGGCACGCCGTCGGACTGCGTGCACGTGGCGCTCACCGGATTGCTGCCGCAGCGGCCGGACCTGGTGGTCTCGGGCATCAACAACGGCGCCAACATGGGCGACGACACGCTCTACTCGGGCACCGTGGCCGCGGCCATGGAGGGCTACCTGTTCGGCATTCCGGCAATCGCCTTCTCGCAGGTGGAGAAAGGCTGGGCGCACCTCGACGCCGCCGCGCGGGTGGCGCGCAGCGTGATCGAGCAGGTGCTTCGCCAGCCGCCCGCAGGCGCGGCCTGGCTGCTCAACGTGAACATTCCCAACCGCGCGGATGCCGATGTGCTGCCGCGCACGATCACGCGGCTCGGTCGCCGCCACGCCAGCGAACCGGTGATCCGCCAGACCAGCCCGCGCGGCGACACGATCTACTGGATCGGGCCGGCAGGCGATGCGCGCGAAGGCGGTGAGGGCACCGACTTCCACGCCGTGGCGAACGGCGAGGTGTCGGTCACGCCCTTGCAGGTCGACCTGACCGACCATGCGACGCTGCCGGCCTGGCGCACCTGGGCGGCCGGGGCCGCCTCGTGAGCGCAGGCGGCAAGGCGCCACGCTTTCCGTTGCGGCTCGATCAGGTCGGCCCTGCCGGCTCGGCGCCGAAGCAGGAGTTGTTGCGCCCGCAGGCGCCGCTGCAGCAGGCGCATCTCGATGCAGCACGCCGCGCCGCGCCGTCCGGGTTGGGCCTGGACTCCGCCGACGTGCGCCGCCGCATGGCGCAGCGCCTGCAGGCGCTGGGGCTTCAGCACGAAGGCGTGGTGGACGCGCTCGCCACCGTGCCGCGACATGCCTTCGTCGACGCGGCGCTGGCCACGCAGGCCTATGAGGACACCAGCCTGCCGATCGGGCTCGGGCAGACGATCTCCAAGCCGTCGGTGGTCGGGCGCATGCTCGAACTGCTCATGCACGGCCGCAACGCGCAGGCCGCCGCCTCGCTGGGGCGCGCGCTCGAGATCGGCACCGGCTGCGGCTACCAGGCAGCGCTGCTCGCCCGGCTGTCGCGCAGCGTCGTCTCGGTCGAGCGGCTCAAGCCGCTGCACGACAAGGCCCGCGAGAACCTGGCGCCATTGCGCATGGCGAATCTGCGTCTGGTGTATGGTGACGGCATGCGGGGGCACCCGCCCAACGCGCCCTACGACAGCATCATCGCTGCGGCCGGCGGTGAAACCCTGCCGCCCGCCTGGCTCGAACAGCTGGCAGTGGGCGGGCGCCTGGTGGCGCCGCTGCAGGAACCTCGAACGAACAGGCAGGTCTTGGTCGTGGTGGATCGCCACGACGGCGGTTACGAGCACAGGGTTCACGAGGCCGTGAAGTTCGTGCCCCTAAAATCCGGCCTCGGTGGTTGATGAATGAATGAACGCAAGGTGAGTCTCCTTTCGGCACGGCGCCACGGCGGCATCGCCGCGGCGCTCGGCGCTGCGGTTCTGCTGGGCGCCTGCGCCTCTTCCAGGCATCCGGCCCCGGTCGAGGAACGCTCCATCGGACCGCGCCCCACGCCCAACATCGTCGCGCCGGGTGCCATGCCGGCGCAGCCGGCGGCAGACGCCAGCAAGCCGCTGCCTGGCGCCGAGAACGCGGGCAAGCCCGGCTACTACACGGTCAAGCCCGGTGACACGATGATCCGCATCGGGCTGGAGAGCGGGCAGAACTGGAAGGACCTGGTCAAGTGGAACGACCTCGAGAACGCCAACGTGATCGAGGTCGGACAGGTGTTGCGCGTGGTGCCGCCGGGTGAGAACGCCAGCGGCGTCTCGACCCGCCCGGTCACCATCGCCAAGGCGGAGACGCGACCGCTCGACGCCAAGCCCGCGCCGTCGGCCGCCAGCGGCAACGCGACTTCCGCACCGGCGGTTGCGCCGGTGGTGGCACCGGCGGCTGCGGTCACCACCCCGGCTGCGCCGCGCACCGCCGACGACGACGTCAACTGGATGTGGCCCGCGGCCGGCCCGGTGAACAGCGTCTTCGAGGAAGGCAAGAGCAAGGGCCTGGGCATCGCCGGCAAGCTCGGTGACCCGGTGCTCGCCGCGGCCGACGGCCGCGTGGTGTACGCCGGCTCGGGCCTGCGCGGCTATGGCAACCTGGTGATCCTGAAGCACAACGCCACCTACCTGACCGCCTACGCGCACAACCAGACGCTGCTGGTCAAGGAAGACCAGGCGGTCAAGCGGGGCCAGAAGATCGCCGAGATGGGCAACACCGATTCCGATCGCGTGCTGCTGCACTTCGAGATCCGCCGGCAGGGCAAGCCGGTCGATCCGGCCAAGTTGCTGCCGCCGCGCTGACGGCGAACCTCGAAAGGCCCAGCCGATGCCCAGGAAGCGCACAACGCCATCCGGGGCATCGATCAACCCGCCGCCGCCGGTCAACGGCCACGCGCTGAGCGATGGTGATGGCTTCGCGCCGGAAGTCACCGGCCCTGACGGACATGACGACGGCGCCGCCGAAGCCCGCCCCATCGAACTGCCCGCCGGCGACGGCGAAGTGGGCAACACGCTGCAGACCTATCTGCGCGAGATTCGCCGCGCGCCGCTGCTGACGCCGCAACAGGAGTACGACACCGCCGTTCGCGCGCGCCAGGGCGACTTCGAGGCGCGCCAGGCGATGATCGAGCACAACCTGCGCCTCGTGGTCAGCATCGCCAAGAACTACCTCGGCCGCGGCCTGCCGATGCCCGACCTGATCGAGGAGGGCAACCTCGGGCTGATGCACGCGATCGGCAAGTTCGAACCGGAGCGCGGCTTCCGCTTCTCGACCTATGCCTCGTGGTGGATCCGCCAGAGCATCGAGCGCGCGATCATGCACCAGGCCCGCCTGGTGCGGCTGCCGGTGCACGTGGTGCGCGAACTGAACCAGGTGCTTAAGGCGCGGCGCCTGCTCGAATCGCAGGCACCCGCGGGCAGCGACGGCGAGCGGCCGGTGCGCGTCGAAGACGTGGCCGCGCTGCTCGGCCGTCCGGTGCAGGAGGTGAGCGAACTGCTGCGCTTTGCCGAGCAGCCCACCTCGCTCGACGCGCCGCTGGACCGCAACCCGGGCGAGGGCGGCTCCGAGTCGCTGCTCGACAGCGTGGCCGATGACGGCGCCACCGACCCGATGAGCCTGACGCTGTCCAACGAGGTCGAGCGGCTGCTCGCGCATGGCCTGGACGAACTCAACGATCGCGAGCGCGAGGTGCTCGCCGGCCGCTACGGGCTGCGCGATCGCGAGCCCGAGACGCTGGAAGTGCTGGCCGAACGGCTCGGGCTCACGCGAGAGCGCATCCGCCAGATCCAGCAGGAGGCGCTGGTCAAGCTGAAGCGGCGCATGCTGCGCCACGGGATCGACCGCGACTCGGTCTTCTAGCCTTCTACAGCGACGCCTCGAGCATCTGCCGGTAGTCGTCGCGCGTGGCGATGCGCGGGTTGGTCTTGTGGCAATGGTCGGCCATCGCCCCGTCGATGACGCGCTCGAAGAGCTCGGGCCCGACACCCATGGCCCGCAGGCCGCTGGGCAGCCCCAGCCGCGCGTTCATGGCGCGGATCGCTTCGGCGATCTCGGTGCCGGCGGCATCGCAGGTGCCGATGCCCATGGCGTGCGCCAGCCGGGCGAGGCGACGCTCGCGCACCATCGATTCGGCGCTGGCATTGAAGCGCACCACCGCCGGCAGGAACACGGCGTTGAGCGTGCCGTGATGCAGTTTCGGGTTGACGCCGCCGAGGCTGTGGCTGAGGCTGTGCACGCAGCCCAGGCCCTTCTGGAAGGCCATTGCGCCCTGCATGCTCGCGCTCATCATGTGCCAGCGGGCTTCGCGGTCGGCGCCGTTGCGCGTGGCACGTTCGATGTGCGCCCAGCCACGCTCCAGCCCGTCGAGACCGATGCCGTCGGCCGGCGGATTCACCGCAGGCGCCATGAAGGTCTCCAGGCAGTGGGCGATGGCGTCCATGCCGGTGGCGGCGGTCAGCAGCGACGGCAGGCCCAGCGTCAGCTCCGGGTCGCAGATGGCCGCCCTGGGCACGAGGTGCCAGCTGTGGAAGCCCAGCTTGCGGCCGTCGTCGACGATCACGATCGCGCCGCGCGCGACCTCGCTGCCGGTGCCGGCGGTGGTGGGCACGGCAATCAGCGGTGCCACGCGATCGCTGATCTTCGCGCTGCCGCCTTCGATGGTGGCGTAGGTCTTCAGCGGGCCGTCGTGCGTGGCCGCGATGGCGACACCCTTGGCCAGGTCGATGCTCGATCCGCCGCCGACGGCGATCATTCCGTCGCAGGACTGCGCCCGGAACACCTGCACGGCGGCGCGCACCGCAGCCTCGGTGGGATTGGAAGGCGTCTGGTCGAACACCGCGTGGGGCAGGGCGCCGAGGGCCGCGACGGCCTTGTCGAGCACGCCCGCGGCGCGCACGCCGGCATCGGTGACGACCAGCGGCTTGCGCATGCCGACGCGTTCGCACTCCTGCGGCAGCAACGACACGGCGCCGAAGTCGATCTGGATCTGGGTGATGTAGTTGATGAAGGCCATGGCCGCGAGTGTAGGCAGCAAGGCGAGTCGTGCAAGCGGGCGCACCCGCGTGTGGCAGACTGCCGCGCTCCGATGAGCACCCGACTGCTGTCTCCGCGCATGGCCGGCGTGCTGGACCGCATCCAGCGCGCCCGGCGGCCGCCCTTCCACACCATGACGCCGCAGCAGGCGCGTGTCGCCTATGCGACGGCGGCGGAGATCCTCGACCTGCCGCGCGCGGCGCTGCACGCCGTCGAAGATCTGCAGGTGCCCGCTGGCGATGGCGTGTCGCTGGCGGCACGACGCTATCGTCCGACGCCTTCTGCGCGCGGCACGCTGCTGTATCTGCACGGCGGCGGCTTCACCATCGGCGGGCTCGAGACGCACGACAGCCTGTGCCGGCAACTGGCGCTGCAGGCCGACGCGCAGGTGCTCGCGCTCGACTACCGGCTGGCGCCGGAGCATCGTTTTCCCGTCGCCGTGGACGACACCTGGGCGGCGCTGCGCTGGCTGCACGACGAGGGCCGGCAACGTGGCTTCGACCCGGATCGCCTCGCGGTGGGCGGCGACAGCGCCGGCGGCACGCTGGCCGCCGTGGCCGCCATCCTCGCCCGCGACCGCGGCCTCGCGCTGCGCGCACAGTTGCTGATCACACCGGGCACCACCGCGCATGCCGACACCGCCTCGCACCGCCTGTTCGCCAACGGCTTCCTGCTCGATGCAACCACCATCGAGTGGTTCTTCGAGCAGTACATCGATCGATCGCAGCGTGCCGACTGGCGCTTCGCGCCACTGAACGCCGACGACCTGGAGGGCGTGGCGCCGGCGCGGGTCCTGCTTGCCGAGTGCGACCCGCTGGTGGACGAAGGCATCGCCTACGCAGACCGCCTGCGTGCCGCGGGCGTGGAAGTCAGCATGGACCTGGTGCGCGGCGTGACCCATGATTTCATCAAGATGGGCCGCGTGCTCGACGAGGCCCGACAGGCGCAGGCCTGGCTGGGCGCCGAACTGAAGAAGGCATTCGAACCATGAAACGAAGCGAGTTCCGGTTCTTCGACCACCTGCGCGTGCGCTGGGCGGAGATCGATGCGCAGAAGATCGTCTTCAATGCGCATTACCTGATGTACTTCGACACCGCCGTCGCCAGCTACTGGCGGGCGATGGCGTTGCCGTACGCGCAAACCATGGAGTCCCTCGGCGGCGACCTCTACGTGCGCAAGGCCACGGTGGAGTATCACGGCTCGGCGCGCTACGACGACAGGCTCGACGTGGGCATGCGCTGCGCGCGCATCGGCAACTCGTCGATCCAGTTCCTCGGCGCGGTGTTCCGCGGCGACGAACTGCTCGTCGAAGGCGAACTGATCTACGTATTCGCCGACCCGCATACGCAGACTTCGCGCCCGGTGCCCGAGGGGCTGCGCAGCGTGCTGCAGGGCTTCGAGGCCGGGCAGGGCATGGTCGAGGCACGCGTGGGTGACTGGTCCACGCTCGGCGCGCACGCCAGCGCGATCCGCACCGAGGTCTTCGTCGAGGAGCAGCGCATCCCGGCCGAGATGGAGTGGGATGCAGCCGATGCCGCCTGCGTGCACGCCGTGGCCTACAACCGCTTCGGCCTGCCGGTGGCCACCGGCAGGCTGCTGCAGCATGTGCCGGGCGTGGCCAAGATCGGCCGCATGGCGGTGATCCAGGCGGTGCGCGGCAGTGGTGTCGGCCGCGTTGTGCTGGAATCGTTGATGCAGGCGGCGCGCGCTCGCGGCGACCACGAGGTGCTGCTGCACGCGCAGACCAGCGCCGCGCCGTTCTACGCGCGCGCCGGCTTCACGCCGCGGGGCGCGGAGTTCGAGGAGGCGGGCATCCCGCACATCGAGATGGTGCGCGCGCTCTGAGCGCCGCCTCGTTCACCCAGCGGCCAGCGAGGCGCGGCGCCGCTTCGGCTCCGGCCTGAGCAGGCTGCGCACGCGGGTGCGCTTGGGCGGCACGGCGGCGGACACACCTTCGATCTCCGATTCGGAGACGGCGCCGCCTTCCATCGCCTGCACCGCATCGCCGGCGCTGTAGCGCGGCGGCCAGTGGTTCAGCGTGGCGCGGCGCAGCAGCGCCATGCCGCCGTGGGGCGAGAACGTGCGCTCGAGAACGTGGGTGACGTTGTGGCGAGCGGCGCGCTCGGTGATCACCAGCGTCGAGCAGCGCGTGCCGTACTGCAGGTCCGGCGAGCGGATGAAGGCCGGCGCCAGCATGCGCTCCTTGTCCAGCCCGACACCGGTGTCGGGCAGGTCCTCGTCGGCGGGCAGACGACGATCGGCCAGTGCTTCGAACAGGCGGTTGGCGAGTTCGTCGACCGAGCCGGCCTGCGCAATGGCATCGCGGGTGCGGGCCTTCAGGGCCGTCACCTTCGGCCAGGGAGTATCGAGGCCGGCGTTGGACAGGCCATAGATGCCGCGCTCGAGGCGCTTCGGGTGCGATCCGTCGTTGCTGGCCCAGTAGCACTCGCCCTGCGCGAAGTCGGCCGCGATCAGGTTGAAGCCGTTGTAGCCGGCCAGCGCCGAGCGCATCCAGAACTGGTCGACGCGCTCGCGCGCGGCAAGCCACTCCGGCACGATGCGGCCGCGCGAAGGTGCCGCTGGGTCGACGCGCGACGGATCGCGCACGTTGGTCAGCAGGCCGAGCCGCCCCTCGGCGCTCAGACCCAGCCAGGTGCCGCCGGCGTCCAGGTCGCGCCCGCCGAGAATGGGAAGCCCGCCGGGCTCCGGCGTCCACCAGGCCAGCCGCGCCGCCGCCCGCGAGAAATACTCGTCGCGGTTGGCCGCCACCACCAGCGGAAAGCGCCGGCTCTCGTCGAGCGCCAGCGTCAGCAGGCACATGTCAAGAACACCTCGGTGTGTCGATCGCCCTCGATCAGGCCCTGCAGAGCCCGGGCATGCGATTCGATCTGTCGCTGCAGGTCGGCGTCGATCTCGGAGGAGGAGGGCATGGGTTCGATCGCGTAGGTTTCCATCCAGGTCAGCAGCCCGTTCTTCACCTCGGGCCGGCGCAGCAATCGTGCGACCAGACCGGGGTGGGCTCGGCGCAGCGCCGCCTGGAACTCGTGGACCCGCGCCTGCACGCTGGCGGCGTGATCCTCGTGCGATCGATAGTAGATGAACAGTTCGCGCATCGGCGCTCCGACGGTCAGGGGTCGCGCAGCGCCGTGAAATCCGCCCGTGCGGTCTGCCTCGCGAGGCTCAGGCGGCCGAAGGCTGCTCGAACGGCACGGCGTACGGGAGCTCCCGGCGGGCCAGCGCCGGCCCGTCGGGCGAGCCGAGGTGCAGGCTGCCGCCCTCGAGCGCAGCGAGCTTCACTTCCGCCAGCAGCCGCGATCCGCCACCCGGAGCGGGCGCCGCATTGGCCACCAGGCCGGCCGGCTGGCCGGGATCGGCACTGTGGAAGAGTTCCTGCCCGGCCTGCGCTGCGGCATCGACGTCGAACAGGAACATGCGCCGCTTGAGCGTGCCGCGGTACTGGCTGCGCGCCACCACCTCCTGGCCGGGATAGCAGCCCTTCCTGAAGTCGACACCGCCGATCAGCTCGAGGTTGACCATCTGCGGCACGAACTGCTCGACCGTCGCGGCCTGGATCAACGGCATGCCGCTGCTGACTTCCAGCCAGCGCCAGATGTCGAGGTCGAGGGCGGGCAGGCCGGACGGAGCGGCCCCCACGAGCAGCGCGCGCACCGCGCCCGCGGCGTCGGGCAGACGGATCAGCACGCCCTCGGGTGTATCGCGCTTGTCCCACACGGAGGCCCCGGCCAGCCGCGACGCTGCGGCATCGCCCGCCAGGCCGTGCAGCGGCAACTCGGCCGAAGCATCGTCGAGCCTGCACTGCGCGCGCAGCACGAACATCGACAGGCGCTTCAGCGTCGGCGCCAGCAGGTCCGCGGCGCAGGCGAGCAGGATCTCGCCGTCGGCGCCCTGCCAGGCGATGAAGCTCGCCTGCAGCCGCCCCTTGGCCGAGCAGAAGCCCGCCGGCACGGCGCGATGGCCGCCCAGGTTCAGCATGTCGCTGGTGAGCTGGCCGTGGAGGAAGCGTGCGGCATCGGCACCGCGGGCGCGGATCACGCCCCAGTGCGCCAGGCGCACGACACCGTTGGTTGCGAGGTCGGTCGACATGCGCCGATTATCATCAGCCGCCATGGGTTTGATCGCGTCGGGGTCTCGATGAGGTGGCTGTGGAGGCTGGTGCTGCTCGTGGTACTGGCCGGCGCCGCGGCTGCGGCCGCGGTCGCCTGGTGGCTGAACCAGCCGCTCGTGCTGGCCAGCGAATCGGTGGAGCTCTCCATCGAGCAGGGCGAGCTGCCGCGCGACATCGCCCAGGGCTGGGTGAAGGCCGGCGTGCAGGCACCGCCGTGGGCGCTGTACCAGTGGTTCCGCTGGTCGGGCGACGCCAAGCGCATCCGCGCCGGCAGCTACGAGATCGGCGCCGGCACCACGCCACGCACGCTGCTGGAGAAGATGGTGCGCGGCGACGAGACCTTGGCCACCGTGCGCCTGATCGAAGGCTGGACCTTCCGCCAGTTCCGCGCCGAACTGGCCAAGGCGGAAGCACTCAAGCCGACCACCGCCGGCATGACCGACGCGCAGCTGATGGAAGCCATCGGCAGCCCGGGGCTCGCGCCGGAGGGCCGTTTCTATCCCGACACCTACGCCTACAGCAAGGGCAGCGCGGACCTGGCCGTGCTCAAGCGCGCGCATCGCGCCATGAAGCAGCGCGTCGACGAGGCCTGGGCCGCGCGGGCGCCCGACCTGCCGCTGCGCACCCCCGACGAGGCTCTCATCCTCGCCTCGATCGTCGAGAAGGAGACCGGCGCCGCAGCCGAGCGCGCGCGCATCGCGGCGGTCTTCGTCAACCGGCTGCGCATCGGCATGCCGCTGCAGACCGACCCGACGGTGATCTACGGCATGGGCGATGCGTTCGACGGCAATCTGCGCAAGCGCGACCTGCAGACGGACACGCCTTTCAACACCTACACGCGGCCTGGCCTGCCGCCCACGCCGATCGCCATGCCGGGCTCGGCTTCGCTGCGCGCAGCCGTTCGCCCCGAGGCGAGCAAGGCGCTGTACTTCGTGGCGCGCGGTGACGGCACCAGCGAGTTCAGCGAAACGCTCGCCGAGCATAATCGCGCGGTCAACAAGTACCAGCGCGGCCGCTAGGGCCCGAACCCCACGCCGTGAGCGGCCGATTCATCACCTTCGAGGGCATCGACGGCGCCGGCAAGTCCACGCACATCGACGCGCTGGCGCAGCGGCTTCGGCAGCGCGGCGCCGAGGTCGTCTGCACGCGCGAGCCCGGCGGCACCGAGCTGGCCGAGAAGCTGCGCGAGCTGGTGCTGCACCAGCCCATGGATGCGCTCACCGAGGCGATGCTGGTGTTCGCGGCACGGCGCGACCATGTCCAGCGAGTGATCGCCCCGGCACTGGCGCGCGGCGCCACGGTGGTGTGCGACCGGTTCACCGACGCGACCTTCGCCTACCAGGGCGGCGGGCGCGGCTTCGATGCCGGCATCCTGGCGCAACTGGAACACTGGGTGCACGGCAACCTGCAGCCCACGCTGACGCTCTGGCTGGACCTGCCGGCCGAGATGGCCGCCCAGCGCCGCGCCCAGGCCCGCGCCGCCGACCGCTTCGAGAGCGAGGACCTGGCCTTCTTCGAGCGCGTACGCGCCGGCTATGCGGCTCGCATGGCGGCCAGTCCACAGCGCTTCGCGCGCATCGACTCGTCGCTCGACAAGGCCGCGGTCGGCGCCCAGATCACTGCCGAGCTGGAGCGGCGCGGATGGTAGGCCCCGACGGCGCGCTGCCCTTGCCCTGGCTGGCGCCATGGCTGGCCGACGCGCTGCGCACGCAGCGTGGCCACGCCGTGCTGATCCATGGTGCGCAGGGCATCGGCCAGTGGCAGCTCTCGCTGACGCTGGCGCAGGCTTGGCTGTGCGAGAGCGGGCAGGGTACCCGTCGACCCTGCGGCACCTGTGCCTCGTGCCGCATGGTGCAGGCCCGCTCGCATCCCGACCTGCTGGTGCTCGTGCCCGAGGCCTTGCAGGCCTCGCTCGGGTGGCAACTTGCCGAGACCGAGGGGGATGCCCCCGAGGGAAGCTCGAAGAAGCAGCCGAGCAAGGAGATCAAGGTCGAGGCCGTGCGCGGCGCCGTGGCCTTCGCGCAGACGACGCCGGCGCGGGATGCCGGCAAGGTCGTCGTGCTGCACCCGGCCGAGCGCATGAACGGCATCGCGGCGAACGCGCTGCTCAAGACGCTCGAGGAACCGGCCGGCACGGCGCGCTTCATCCTGAGCTGCGCAGCGCCGGAATCCTTGCTGCCCACGATCCGCAGCCGCTGCCAGGCGATGGCGCTGCAGTTGCCACCTGCCGCCGAGGCCGCCGCCTGGCTGGCGGCGCAGGGGGTGGCGCAGGCCGAGGTGATGCTGGCGGCGTCGGGCGGGCAGCCCCTGGATGCGCTGGAATGGGCCCGTGAAGGACTGGACGCAGGACAGTGGCTGCGCCTGCCCGCGGCCATGCAGCGCGGCGACGCCGCACCGCTGGCGGGGTGGACGATCGCCCGCACGGTCGATGCGCTGCAGAAGCTCTGCCACGACGTCGCCTGCGTCAGCGCGGGCGCGCCAGCGCGCTACTTCCCGGGCGAGGGTCTTCCGCACCAGCCCGATACGATGCGCCTGGCGAACTGGTCGCGCGAGCTGGCTCGTGCGGCGCGCCAGGCCGAGCACCCTCTCAACGCCGGGCTGACGATCGAGACGCTGGTCACGCGCGCACGCCATGCGCTGGCCGCCGGCGCCCCCGCCGGGCCCGGCCGGCGCGGTGTTTCTGTACACTCGCCCGCATGAGCGACGGCACCGCACGCAGCACGCTACCGGCCACACCCGCCTCCGCGGCAGCCAACCGCCCGAGCGTCATCCAGCTGGTGTTCCGCGAGAAGGGTGCGCTGTACGCGGCCTACATGCCGGTGTTTTCCGACGGCGGGCTGTTCGTTCCGACCACGCGCGAATACCGGCTCGGCGAGGACATCTACCTGCTGCTCTCGCTGCCGGACGACCCGCAGCGCTATCCGGTTGCCGGAAAGGTCGGCTGGATCACTCCGGCCAACGCCTCGGGCGGGCGCACGCAGGGCGTCGGGGTCCGCTTCCCCACCGACGAGAAGACGCGGCTGCTCAAGCTGAAGATCGAAGAGATCCTCGGCACCTCGATCTCCTCGGCCAAGCCGACCCAGACCATCTGAGGCCACCGCCTCGCCGTGGCCGGGCACCCCGGCTGCTTCGCCATTTCCGCCATGTTCGTCGACTCGCACTGCCATCTCAGCTTTCCCGAACTCGCCGGGCGCATCGACGCCATACGGGCCGACATGGCCGCAGCGCGGGTCGACAAGGCGCTGTGCATCTGCACCACCCTGGAGGAGTTCGAGACGGTGCACGCCCTGGCCCGCCGCTTCGACAACTTCTGGTGCAGCGCCGGCGTGCACCCGGACAACGAAGGCGTGCGCGAGCCTGGCGTCGAGGACCTGGTGGCGCTGGCCGGAAGGCCGCGCGTCGTCGCCATCGGCGAGACCGGGCTCGACTACTACCGGCTCGGCGATCGCAGCCTCGACGAGATGGCCTGGCAGCGCGATCGCTTCCGCATCCACATCCGCGCCGCGCGCGCCACCGGGCTGCCGCTGGTCATCCACACCCGCAGCGCCTCGGCAGACACGCTGCGCATCCTGCGAGAGGAGGGCGGGGACGAGGTCGGCGGCGTCTTCCATTGCTTCACCGAGACGCTGGACGTGGCCAGGGCGGCGCTGGATCTCGGCTTCTACGTGTCGTTCTCCGGCATCGTCACCTTCAAGAACGCCACCGAGCTTCAGGACGTGGCGCGCTTCGTGCCCCTGGACCGTTGCCTGATCGAAACCGACAGCCCCTACCTCGCGCCGGTGCCGTTCCGTGGCAAGACCAATACGCCGGCGCTGGTGCCGTACGTCGCGGCGAAGCTGGCCGAACTGAAGGATGTGGCGCTGGAGGTGGTTGCCGAGGCCACGACGAGCAACTTCGAGTCGCTCTTCAAGACTTCAAGTAAAACTTGAGGTAGATCGCCCAACTATCTATCAATTCGATGTTTTCTTCGTTGTTTCCGCTTTCGCAATAATGAAGCTTTACATCAAGTTTGCGCTCTATCTATCTGTCATAGCGGCAAGTTTTAGCGTCAGAGCAGGCGCGTACGACGACCTGTTCGTTGCTGTCATCCGCGACGACGTCGGCAGCCTGAAATCCTTGCTGGCCCAGGGCGTCGACCCGAACAGCCGGGATCCGAAGGGCATGCCGGCGCTGATGCTGGCAGTACGGCGCGAGTCGCCGCGCGTGTTCGACGCGCTGCTGGCGCATGCGGGCATCGACGTCAACGCCAGGAACGCCGCGGGCGAGAGCGCGCTGATGCTCACGGCCATCGCGGGAGACCTGGAGGCCAGCCAGCGCCTGATCGATCGCGGCGCCACGGTACAGCACGGCGGCTGGTCGCCGATCCACTATGCCGCCAGCGGGCCCAGCACGGCGCTGGTGCGCTTGCTGCTGGAGCGTGGCGCCAGCGTCGATGCCTTGGCGCCCAACGGCACCACGCCGCTGATGCTGGCCGCGCAGCATGCGCCCGAGGCCACCGTGGACCTGCTGCTGCAGCGGGGAGCCGATCCGCGGCGGCGCAACCAGCGGGGCCTGCAGGCCATCGATTTCGCCGAGATGGGCGGCCGCGACTTCCTCGTCGAACGTTTCGAGAAGTTGCCGCGCTGAGTTCCCGGCAGCAGTTCACGCCACGACGGCCTTGTCAGGTTTTTTCCTACAGGCCGATTGGCGCTCCGACGACTTCCAGGGTCGATGACCACGCCTAGAGTGCATTCATCCCAGTGCTCATGCCGGAGGTCCTCGATGCAATCAGCACAGCCCGTCGCCAACCCGTTTGCGCTCCTGTTGAATCCCGACGCCGTCGTCGCGCAGATGGAGCGCTCCGAACGACTGAACCGGCTGAGCAGCCGGATCTGCCGGCCGCTCGACAAGCCGGGGCCGAGTGACAAGGCTGCGGATGCGGATGCGGATCCGGGCCGGCTCGACGACATGGACGCTTCGGATCGCCTGATCTGATGCGCTACGATGTATATTATGTCAACTGCTAGTCTGATCGAAGCACAGGCTCGAAGCGGCACCCGGCGCCAAGGGACCCGCCTGCTGACGGCCAGCGTTCTCCTCGTGGGCGGCGCCCTGTTCTGCGCCTCGCCCGCGCGAGCGCTGGAGGTCTTCGCGGGCCTGGGCACGACCGGACTGGAAGTCGGCATCGGTGAACGCATCGGCGGCGCCGCCGGCCTGCGCATGAGCGCGGAGTTCCTCGACCTGGCTCGCGACTTCGAACGCAACGGCGCCACCTACGACACCCGGCTGAAGTTCTCCAGCCTCGGCGTCTACGGCGACTACTTCCTCGCCGGTGGCTTCCGTGTCACGGCCGGAGCGCTGCTGGGCACGCGCAAGGCGTCGGGCGACGCCGAGGCGACCAACGGCACGATCACCATCAACGGCACGAGTTATCCGGCCGCCGGCGAAAGCGTTGCCGCCGAGGCGAAATTCCCCTCCGCGGCGCCCTACCTCGGCATCGGCTGGGGCCACCATCAGCCCGCCAGCGGGATGAACTTCTACGTGGACCTGGGCGTCGTGATCGGCAAGGCGGACGCGAAGCTCACGCCCTCCGCCGGCATCCTGGCGGCTGCAGGCGCGGCGAACATCGCGGCCGAACAGGCCAACCTGCAGGACAGCGTCGACAAGCTCAAGGCCTATCCGGCACTCAAGATCGGCTTCGGCTACAAGTTCTGAGTCTCGCGCGAGCCACCAACGACAACGGGCCCCGAGGGGCCCGTTGTTCTTGCATCTGGCGGAGTCGGAGGGATTCGAACCCTCGATGCAGGTTTTGCCCGCATACTCC